>Ga0079223_10002810_pt1 | contig 10872 bp, 10 predicted proteins | sample Stecom2011_FD_75072 | JGI IMG/M metagenome (GOLD analysis project Ga0079223, IMG submission 75072) | Agricultural soil microbial communities from Utah to study Nitrogen management - Steer compost 2011 | ecosystem: Environmental > Terrestrial > Soil > Agricultural land | place: USA: Utah...
AAGCTCGAAGGTGGCGACTGGCTCTGTGACAGCGTGCGCATGCTGGCCGAACGCGGCGTACCCGTCTGCCCGCATCTGGGGCTGACACCCCAGGCCGTGAACAAGCTTGGCGGCTATCGAGTACAGGGGCGCGATCGCCAGTCGGCGCTGAAAATGATCGAAGATGCCAAAAAGCTGGAACAGGCCGGTGCCAGCATGCTGTTGCTGGAGTGTGTGCCCACACTGCTGGCCGAGGAGATCACCCGTAACGTCGACATCCCGGTCATCGGCATTGGCGCGGGTCATCATACCGATGCACAGGTACTGGTCATGCACGACATGCTGGGCATCACCCCTGGCCGACGCCCCAAGTTCGTCAAGGACTTCATGGCCGAAGCCGACAGCATCGAAGCGGCGTTCCGCCTTTACGCCGATCAGGTGCGCACAGGCACCTTCCCCGGCCCCGAGCACGGATTCGAATAACATGCAGACGCTCAACACCATTGCGGCTCTGCGTGACGCCCTGCAGCCTTCGCGCCTGGCCGGTAAAAAAATCGCCCTGGTGCCCACCATGGGCAACCTGCACAGGGGGCATATCAAACTGGTGGAGACCGCACGCCGTCAGGCGGATATCGTTGTCGCCAGCATCTTCGTCAACCCGCTGCAGTTTGGCGTCAATGAAGATCTCGACAGCTATCCTCGCACCCTCGCCGCGGACCAGGACAAACTGGCTGCAGCGGGCTGCGACCTGCTGTTCGCACCGGGTGTCAACGAAGTGTACCCCGAAGGGCAGGACAATCAGACCCTGGTGGAAGTACCGGGCCTGTCCGATCTGCATTGCGGTGCCAGCCGTCCGGGACACTTCCGCGGCGTAACGACCGTCGTCTGCAAGCTGTTCAACATAGTTCAGCCTGATCTGGCCGTATTCGGGCTCAAGGACTACCAGCAGGTTGCGGTGATCCGCAAAATGGTGCGCGATCTCTGTATTCCGATCGAAATAGTGGGCGTTCCAACCGAACGTGCCGACAGCGGCCTGGCCCTGAGTTCACGCAACGGTTACCTCAGCGAGGCCGAGCTTGCCATCGCCCCGCTGCTGCAACAGACGCTGCAACAGACCGCCGCTGCAGTACGCAACGGCATGACCGACTTCAGGCAACTGGAAGAACAGGCACAGCAGCAGCTTGAAGCAGGTGGCTTTCAGCGAGATTACTACCGCATCCTCTGCCGCGACTCCCTGCAGCCGCCCGAGCCCGGCGCGATACGCCCCCTGGTGATTCTTGCCGCCGCCAAACTGGGTCCCGCACGCCTGATCGACAACCTCGAAATCTAGACTGCCGCGGTTCGGTCCGCCCGGGCTCCAGCACACATTTCCCTTGGTCTACTTGACACCGCACGAGGCCTTCGAGCAGACTCGAAGGACCTCATGGCGGTATGGACACCCGTACGCCTGCCCGAGCCGATACTGACTGAAACATGCCGGTCACCGGCGTGCGCTATTCTGGGCTCGGGATCAATAACGATATGAATGAAAGAGGCACTTCCACTATGCGTGATGTTGTAATCGTTGCTGCCGGCCGTACTGCAGTTGGTACATTCAACGGCTCCCTGGCTTCACTGACTGCCGCGACTCTGGGCGCTGAGGTTTTGAAAGGACTGTTACAGAAGACCGGTCTGAATCCGGCAGAAGTAGACGAAGTCATTCTGGGACAGGTTCTAACGGCCGGATGCGGTCAGAACCCGGCTCGCCAGGCGATGATCCACGCCGGTATCCCTCAGGAAGTTCCCGCCATGACCATCAACAAGGTCTGCGGTTCCGGTCTCAAGGCACTGCAGCTGGCCGCTCAGGCGATCCGCTGCGGTGATGCCGATGTCATCATCGCAGGTGGCCAGGAAAACATGTCCCAGTCGCCTCACCTGCTGCCAAACTCCCGTAACGACGCACGCATGGGTGACTGGAAAATGGTCGACTCCATGATCAACGACGGTCTCTGGGATGCCTTCAACAATTATCACATGGGCATCACCACCGAGAACATCGTCGAGAAATATGGCTTTACCCGTGAAGAGCAGGATGCCTTTGCATCCGCTTCGCAGAACAAGGCCGAAGCCGCCGTCACATCCGGCCGTTTCAAGGACGAAATCATTCCGGTGAGCATCCCGCAGCGCAAGGGTGACCCGGTGGTATTTGATACCGATGAACAGCCCCGCTTCGGCTGCACGCCCGATGCGCTGGCCAAACTGCGTCCGGCCTTCAAGAAAGACGGCACGGTTACCGCAGGTAACAGCTCCACCATCAACGACGGTGCTGCCGCCGTGATTCTGTGTTCCGCTGAAAAAGCCCAAGCTCTGGGTCTGCCGGTACTGGCCCGGATCAAAGCCTATGCATCCGCCGGTGTCGATCCCGCCATCATGGGAACGGGCCCGATCTGCGCCACCACCAAGGCGCTGGAAAAGGCCGGCTGGGGCATCGACGATCTGGAACTGGTTGAAGCCAACGAAGCCTTCGCCGCTCAGGCCATGTCCGTGAACAAGGACCTGGGCTGGAACACCGATATCGTCAACGTCAATGGCGGCGCCATTGCACTGGGTCATCCGATCGGCGCTTCCGGCTGCCGTATTCTGGTGTCACTGGTACACGAGATGATCAAACGCGATGCCAAGAAAGGCCTTGCAACACTGTGCATCGGTGGCGGCATGGGTACTGCCCTGGCGATCGAGCGCGACTGATCACCCCTGATGCAAAACAGCCGCCTTCGGGCGGCTGTTTTGTTTCAATTACGCCATGGCATTTGAATTACGCCGTCGCAATGGCGCCCTTGCCAATCCCCTCGAACGCACGCACTACAATCTCATCCTGCGGATGATCCCGTTTGATCTGTTGCGCCAGATGCTGTGCAATCTGCTCGACCGTGGTTTCCGTATCGATCAGATAACAGCAACGCGATGGCAGAGCCAACTCAAAATCGCCCTGAGGAGCGGTATAGGCATAGTGATGCATGCCATCAGTATCCGCCTTCAAATGCGCCCGCGTACCGATGTAGATATCCCGGAAACATTCGGCCCAGCGCCCTTCCAGCACCTCGTCACGGTGGCCGTTGCGATAGATCTGAATACGCGAGCGATGCCCATGTGCAATGCGCTGACAGTTTCCTTCGTGCTGCTGCAGACCGTGGCTGTAATGGTAATAGTGGCCGTCAATGGATTCGGCGGTGAACGCAAGTTCTACCCCCTGCACCTGCTCCGGAAACAGTTGCCGCAACTGATCCCGGCACCAGTGAGCCACGCTTAACTCATCAATCGCGGTACAGGGCAAGGCGGCTATGGCCTGTTCCGGCGCACGGCACCAGAACCTGGCGCCACCGGGGTAGTGCCAGTGCACCTCGCTCATACCGCCTTTTTGTTCCAGCTGCAGACCCGGCAGCTGAGCCGGAACGGCCAGCATGTGATCAAGGTGCGCATCAAGCCAGTGTTTGACCCGTCGCTTGACCACTCCGAAATCACAGATCATGCCCTGCGGATCCAGGCTGCCATCGAGCACCAGTTGCACCGCCCAGGACTCACCCACCAACCCGCGCTTGGGGTGCAGGTACGAAAAATCCACATGGGTCAGATTATCGACAAAGAGCTTCACGGTGGCCTCACAACAAGTTTGGGAGCGTTATTCTAGCGGATTCACCGACAGCTTTCATGAGCCCCTGTCGGTGGTCTTGTCCGCTACTATATACTAGTCCCCTTTGAACACTTTGCAGGGTGAACATGCGACTCGACAAATACATAGCCGGCGTAACCGACTTCTCGCGCAAGGAGGTCAAGCGCATGCTGCATGCGAATGAAGTGACCGTGAATGGCGAGTATGAACGCGATGCCGGCCGCAAGGTCAGTGACCATGACGATGTGCGACTGCAGGGCATGCCACTGGATGCACCCAGTACCCGCTACCTGATGCTGTACAAGCCGGAAGGGGTGGTCTGTTCCAACGATGATCCCACCCACCCTACGGTGATGGCGCTGCTTGAAATGCCGCGTGTCGAACGCCTGCACATCTGTGGACGCCTGGATGTGGACACCACCGGGCTGGTGCTGCTGACGGATGATGGTCAATGGGCCCATCGCATCACCTCGCCCAACCGTCACACCGGTAAAATCTACCACGTGAGCTGTGCAGACCCGATCCCTGCCGATGCCGTGCGCCTGTTTGCCGAAGGAATTCTGCTCAAGGGTGAGCACCGCCGCACCAAGCCTGCCCAGCTTGAGTTGCTGTCGGAACATGAAGCCCGTGTCTGTCTGCACGAGGGGCGCTACCATCAGGTCAAGCGCATGTTTGCCGCCATCGGCAATCGGGTCGAAGCCCTGCATCGCGAACGCATTGGCGATATCATTCTGGATGAGATGCTCGAACCCGGCGAATACCGCGACCTGACCCCCGAAGAGATTGCCAGTGTCTGATATGAATCCCCTTGCACGCGAACTGGAGCAGCAGCTCAAATGCCTCAATGCACCGGGGCTCTGGCTGGTTGATGAAAACCCGCAGTCGCATGGCCGCCCCAATCCGCTTGTCAGCGTTATCGGCAATCGTCTGGATGTGATTGAGCGGCTCGGGCAACAGGGCTGGCAGGCCGAGTTCAATGACTTTGAGCTCGACCGTCTGCCCGCCGCCGGTTTCGACACCATCCTGTATCGTATCTCCAAGGAAAAGGCCGTGGTGCATCACATCATCGGCGCTGCGCAGCGGCTGTTGAAGCCCGGTGGTGAGCTGATTCTGCTGGGTGACAAGGGTGAAGGCATTCGCACCTATGCCCGCAAGGCCGAGCTCTGCCTGGGTGGCGAGCGCAGCGAAACGAAACTCGGCGCATCCAGCTGGTGTGCACGCATAGGCCGCAGCGGCGCCGGTGGCGACTGTCCGGATGCGCAGGATTATCCGACCCTGCGCCCGGCCTGCCGGGATGAACGCTTTGAATACTGCGCCAAGCCCGGCCTCTTCGGCTGGAACAAGATCGACAGCGGCAGCGCGCTGCTGATTGAGCAGCTGCCCGAGATGCTGCAGCAGCCCCTGCCTCTGTCCGGCTCGCTGCTGGACCTGGGGTGTGGCTTTGGCTACCTGGCCATGAATGCGGCGGGCCCGGCAACAGAACTGGTCTGCACCGACAACAATGCAGCGGCACTGCAGGCCTGCCAACATAATCTGCAACGCGCCGGTATCAAGGGCGAGGTGCTGGCAAGTGATGCCGGCGACCGGTTGCAGCAATCATTTGATACCATCCTCTGTAACCCGCCTTTCCACAGCGGTTTCAGTGTGGATGGGGATCTGACAGACCGTTTCCTGATGGCCGCTCAGCGCATGCTGAAACCGACAGGTACTGCCTGTTTCGTGGTCAATCAGCATATCCCTCTGGAGCGAAAGGCAACCGGCCGCTTCGCCGATGTCAGCCTGTGGCTGGATAACGGCAAATTCAAGCTGGTTCGTCTGCGCGCACCGATCAACCAACCGTTCCGAGACACTCATGACCTTTGACTATCTTCGCCAGAGCCTGTTCTTTTTTCGCAGCCACCTCAGTCGGCTGGCACTGATTCAGATCCCGTTTCTGCTGTTGATTACAGTGGTTCAGTATCAGCTGCTGCAGACCGGTGATGGCGAAACCGGCGCCAAAACAGCCGGCAGTGTTTTTATCAGTTCCGCACTGGACCTGTCTCTGATGCCGATCTATTGGGGCGCTACCCTGCTGTACATGCAATCGGTGCTGCAGGGAAAAAGCCTGTCGCCCGGACAGGCGATCAGCCTGAGTCTGACCTGCTGGGGACGCCTGCTGCTGACCTACATCCTGACAGCTCTAGCGGTCTCGACCGGCCTTCTGCTGCTGATTCTGCCCGGCATCTATATCGGCATCAGACTGGCATTTGCCGAGTTCTACTGCGTGATGGAAGGCAAGGGCCCGATGGAATCCATTCGTGCCAGCTGGGGCAGCAGCAGTGACTTTTTCTGGCCCTTGCTGCAGGGGCTGGCGTTGATTTTCAGCATACTGATGCTGGCCGAAGTTCTGGTCGGCCAGGTATTCCGCGAGACGCCGGTGCTGATGCTGTCGCTGTCACTGCTGGTGCAGTTTCTGGGCGTCATGTCGAGCATCTATGCCTACCGTATCTACTGCGTCATGAAGGAAGAACACAAACCGGTGTGATGCCACAGGATTTGCTCTGCGCATAAACAAAAACCCCCTGCCGGCTTTCACCGACAGGGGGTTTTTTATTGGCTCTTCTCGAATCAGCCGGCTACCGACTCGTCTTCGATCAGATCCTTCATGGACAGCTTGATGCGACCGCGCATATCCACGTCCAGCACCTTCACTTTCACCACGTCATCCATCTTGATATGGTCGGTAACGGCCTTGACACGCTCATTGGCGATCTGGGAGATGTGTACCAGACCATCCTTGCCCGGCAGGATGTTGACGAAGGCACCGAACTCTTCAATGCGCACGACCTTGCCTTCGTAGATCCTGCCCACTTCGGCTTCGGCGGTGATCGCCATGACGCGATCCAGTGCCGCCTTACCCTTGGCCTTGTCGTCGGCGTAGATGCGGACGGTACCGTCATCTTCGATGTCGATCATGGCGCCGGTTTCTTCGGTCAGGCCACGAATGGTGGCGCCGCCCTTGCCGATCAGGTCACGGATCTTCTCCGGGTTGATCTTGATCAGCTGCATCGCCGGTGCGTTGTCCGGCAGTTCAGGGCGTGCGTAGCCGATTACCAGCGCCATCTCTTTCAGGATGTGCTTGCGCGCTTCGTGAGCCTGCTCCAGCGCGATCTCCATGATCTCTTCGGTGATACCGGTGATCTTGATATCCATCTGCAGCGCGGTCACGCCCGCTTCGGTACCGGCAACCTTGAAGTCCATGTCACCCAGGTGATCTTCGTCACCCAGAATATCGGTCAGGACGGCAAAGCGATCATTTTCCTTCACCAGACCCATGGCAATACCGGCTACCGGTGCTTTCAGCGGCACGCCGGCGTCCATCATCGCCAGTGAGGCACCACAAACGGACGCCATGGAGCTGGAGCCGTTGGATTCGGTGATCTCGGATACGATACGGATGGTGTACGGGAACTCTTCCTGAGTCGGCAGTACCGCAGCTACGCCGCGACGCGCCAGTCGACCGTGACCGATCTCGCGACGGCCTGCACCGCCCATGCGACCGGCTTCGCCAACCGAGTACGGAGGGAAGTTGTAGTGCAGCATGAACGGATCCTTGCGCTCGCCTTCCAGCGCATCAATGATCTGCTGATCACGGCTGGTACCCAGGGTACAGGTCGCAATCGCCTGAGTTTCACCGCGGGTAAACAGGGCGGAACCGTGCACACCCTTGAGCATGTCGATTTCCACGTTGATCGGACGCACGGTTTTGGTATCGCGGCCATCGATACGCGGCGCGCCATCGATGATACGGTTGCGTACGATCTCTTTTTCCAGGGAGTTGAAGATGGCGGACACTTCCTTGTCGGAAGACTGGCCTTCTTCACTGCCGGACAGCGCTTCTACAGCCTTGCTGCGCAGGTCCGCCAGCGCACCCTGACGCTGCATCTTGTCGGCCACCTGGTAAGCGGCGGCAATGCCTTCACCCACAAGCTCACGCACCTGCGCGATCAGGGCTTCGTTCTTGGCGGCAGGCTGCCAGTCCCACTTCGGCTTGCCGGCTTCGGCGACCAGTTCATTGATGGCGTTGATCGCCACCTGCATCTCCTGATGCGCGAACAGCACGGCGCCGAGCATTTCGTCTTCGGTCAGCTCTTTGGCTTCGGACTCAACCATCAGTACCGCATCGGCAGTACCGGCCACAACCATGTCCAGCTCGGACGTTGCCAGTTCGGCATAGGTCGGGTTCAGGATGTAGCCATCTGCTTCGGTGAAACCAACGCGGGCACCGCCGATCGGTCCCATGAAGGGGATGCCGGAAATGGCCAGAGCTGCAGATGTACCGAGCATGGCGGCGATATCGGGATCATTCACCTTGTCGGCTGACATGACGGTACAGACAACCTGTACTTCGTTCATGAAGCCTTTCGGGAACAGCGGACGGATCGGACGGTCGATCAAACGCGAAGTCAGGGTTTCCTTCTCGGAAGGACGCGCTTCACGCTTGAAGAAACCACCGGGAATACGGCCAACGGCGTAGTACTTTTCCTGGTAGTGAACCGACAGGGGGAAGAAGTCCTGACCGTCTTTGGCTTCTTTGGCGCCAACAACGGTACACAGTACCTGCACGCCATCCATTGTGACCATTACGGCACCGGTGGCCTGACGGGCAACCTTGCCGGTTTCGATGGTAACGCTGTGTTTGCCGAACTGGAAAGTTTTGCTAATCGCTTGCACGATAAACGCTCCTTTGGGTTTGTAATGCCCGCCAGCTAACAACCAACCCTCTTTTCAAGCCAGTACTCAGTTGCCAACTGCAGCAGTCGTCAAGTGAGTACAGGCTGGATGATTGTGTCGCGGTTACGGGTTGTGGATAAAACTGAGGCCATACACAGTATGGCCTCAGTGTGGAACTGCTTAGCGACGCAGTCCGAGACGGCCGATCAGGGCCAGGTAACGGTCAGCATCTTTGCCTTTCAGGTAGTCCAGCAGTTTACGACGCTGGTTTACCATGCGGATCAGACCACGACGTGAGTGGTGATCCTGCTTGTGCGACTTGAAATGACCCTGCAGGGCTTCGATGTTCGCAGTCAGCAGCGCAACCTGTACTTCGGTAGAACCGGTGTCGCCGGTGCCACGGCCGAATTCAGCAACGATTTCCGCTTTTTTCTCAATAGAGAGTGCCATTGTATATCTCCTCGTTAATATGCACACAGTGACCTGCACTGCGGATTGATAGACGCGCTGCACCGAGCATATTTTCAGTACAGCGTCAGTTTGGCTTCAGCCAAATCGGTTCAGGCGGTGCTGACCAGACGTTTGCCTTTCAGCGCCCCCTTGGCATCGCGCTCGGCGATGCCGAGAAACTCATCGGTTGCACGGTTGAATACCAGAAACTCATCGGCGTCCGGCAATCGGTCGTCAACACGCAGTCTTTGCCCCATCTGCAGCCGCTCGGCTTCAGCCGCTTCCAGCTGTACCCGTGGCAGGTCTGCCACCGGGGCCCAGGCCGCCAATAATAGCGCATCCAGGCGCTGATGTATGCTGTTTTGCGTCTCATCCATACGCGGTTCAGCCAGACTTTTCAGCTGTTCCAGCGTCATCATCTGATCGGCATGGAAGGGACCTGTCTGCAGTCTGCGCAGAACACTGACGTGAGCGCCACAGCCCAGCAGCAAGCCAAGATCCTCGACGATACTGCGGATATAGGTACCCTTGGAACAGAACACCTCCAGATCCAGCTCACCCTCACGCAACGCCAGCAACTTGATCTCGTATATCCGCACTCGGCGCGGCTTCACTTCGACCTCGACACCCTGGCGTGCCAGCTTGTACAGCGGCTGACCGTTGAGCTTGAGCGCCGAGTAAACCGGCGGCACCTGCTCGATTTCACCATTGAAGTGCTCGGCCAGCAAAGCTTCGACCCGCTCGCGACTCAAATCCCGAGGCATCGGTTTTTCTTCGGTGACCTCGCCTTCGGCATCGCAGGTATCCGTGCGCTGGCCGAGTTTTGCCGTGGTCAGGTAACGCTTGTCCGAGTCCAGCAGATATTGGGAGAACTTGGTTGCTTCACCCAGGCAGATCGGCAAGAGACCGGTGGCCAAAGGATCCAGTGCACCGGTATGCCCTGCCTTGGCCGCACCATACAGATGCTTGACCCGCTGCAGGGTAGAATTGGAGGACAGCCCCTGGGGCTTGTCCAACAGAAAAAGGCCGCTGACAGGGCGGCCTTTTGGTTTACGGGCCATAGTTTCAGTTCCCGTTATCGTCTTCGTTATCCGGGCGAGCGGTTTCCTGTTGCCAGGCCTTTTCGATCAGGCCATGCAGATGACGCCCACGCTCTACGGTTTCGTCAAAGTGGAAACGCAGCTGCGGCATGACCCGCAGCTTGATGCCTCGTGACAGTTCCGTGCGCAGGAATCCGGCTGCATTGTTGAGTACCGTCCGGGCACTCTTGATCGCTTCAGCTTCGGACTGCTCACCGATTGCCAGCACGGTGAAATAGATATCGGCATAGCCGAGATCCTTGCTCACCTTGACATGGCTGATGGTGACCATGCCCAAACGCGGATCCTTGATCTCGCGCTGGATCAGGGTGGCCAGATCACGCTGGATCTGGTCCCCTACCCGGTCAGTGCGTTTGAAATCGCGTGCCATAGTACCCCGATTACAGCGTACGCTGTACTTCAATGGTGTCGAACACTTCGATCTGGTCACCGACCTTAACATCGTTGTAGTTCTTCACCCCGATACCACACTCCATGCCCTGACGCACTTCGGCCACGGCATCCTTGAAGCGACGCAGAGATTCCAGCTCGCCTTCATAGATCACCACGTTGTCACGCAGTACACGGATACGCTTGTTGCGGTACACAGTACCTTCGGTGACCATACAACCGGCAATCGCACCCAGTTTCGGTGAGCGGAACACGTCGCGCACTTCGGCCACACCAACGATCTCTTCACGGTATTCCGGTGACAGCAGACCGGTCATCGCCTGTTTCACGTCATCAATGATGTCGTAAATAACGCTGTAGTAACGCAGCTCCAGCTCTTCCCGTTCAACCACGGCCTTGGCCTGGTTGTCGGCACGAACGTTGAAGCCGATCAGGATGGCGGAAGAAGCCAGCGCCAGGTTGGCGTCGGTCTCGGCAATACCACCCACGCCGCTGGACACAATGTTCACCTTCACTTCGTCGGTGGACAGGTCTTCCAGTGACTGAATGATCGCTTCCAGTGAACCACGCACGTCCGCTTTCAGGACAATG
>Ga0079223_10002811_pt1 | contig 10872 bp, 9 predicted proteins | sample Stecom2011_FD_75072 | JGI IMG/M metagenome (GOLD analysis project Ga0079223, IMG submission 75072) | Agricultural soil microbial communities from Utah to study Nitrogen management - Steer compost 2011 | ecosystem: Environmental > Terrestrial > Soil > Agricultural land | place: USA: Utah...
CGGGAGCGGCTGGCATCTTCCGTATGTTCAGTTTGCTGCTGCTATAGCTGGCAACTGTGGCACTGTAGCCTGCAGGAATCTGGTGGGTCCGGTTAGGGGCCCCAAACTCAACAACGCCCTCGGTTACCTGCAAACGGGTGCCTTCAGGCCCGGTTTGCAGAGAAAATGCTGTGCCACGCACGGCAGCGACGGCAGAAGGCGTTTCGATCTCAAAGCGGGCGCCACCTTCAATTACTGGCTTTACTCGAGTGTGCACTTCTCCCCGGTTCAATCTCAGCCGTGTATCAACCATGCCTGATTTTCCATACTGGGTTAGCCGGTTGAAGATCAGTCTTGAATTTGGAGATATGCGCACTTCTGAGCCATCTGCTAATGCAATGGTTGCGGCGCCAGCGGCAGAAAGCACTTCATCGCCTACCCGTATAAGTGCGTCTTTTGCCAGAGGCTTTTTACGCCCGTCAATGCCGGATATCAGCTGAACGCTGCCAGAAACCGAGGTGACACGTGCGGGGTCGGGTTGTCTTTTGAGCCAGGATAAGGGAATGCGAATGCGGTCGCCTTCTCCCAGCATGGCGGCGTTTTCGATAGCGTTGTATTGCAGCAGTCGACCAGCACTATAGCTTTTAATCAGAAGATCGCTGGCTACTTCGGTAAAACTCTCGCCCGCTTTCAGAGTATAAACCCACTCAGGCGCAGTTTGGCTGGAGGCGTTCGCGATGGTTGTTGCCGAACCGCGTGTAAGTGAAAGTTCTGCGCTCACAGGTGCGCCCAATGCCAGCAAAGCCAGCATCAGGAATACTTTAGTGAGAAAGGGCACAGGGTTTTCAATCATTCTTCAGTGGTAGCCTCGGCTTTCATGGCTTCAAGGCGATAACCGCGCTGGTAAATTGTTTTGATGCGGAACCCGTTTTCCGGATTCAAGCCCAACCGCCGCCGCAAGCGGCTCATGTGAGTGTCTACCGTTCGCGTATTGATGTCGCGCGCCAAGCCCCAAACCCGCTCCAGAAGGACTTCACGGGTGAGCAGGCGGCCCTGATTCTGAAACAGGAATAAGGTCAGATCGAAATCTTTGTCGGTCAGGGTCAGCTCTTCACCGTGAAGGGCTATGGTTCTGTGTTGCGTGTTGACTTCAAAAGGCCCGTATACCAGGACTTCCTTTTCGCTGTCTGGATTGGCGCGGCGTGCCAAGGCGTTAATGCGTGCCACCAATTCCGCTGCCCGTGCGGGCTTTGCAATAAAGTCGTCTGCGCCAGCGTCCAGGGCTTCAACGATATCGGCTTCACTGTCGCGCTGAGTGAGAAACACTACGGGAATTGGCCAGTTAATCTGTGCTCTTATGCTTTTGAGCACATCAATGCCGGTCATGTCGGGAATCTGCCAGTCCAGAATCATCAGGTCATAGCTGCGGTGCAGTGCCGCGCTGATGAAGCTTTGGCCTGTAGGAAAGCTGTCGCAGTCGTGCCCATACTCCGACAAAATGGACTGTATGTGCTGCGCCTGTTCTTGTTGATCTTCAAGCAGAGCGATGCGCATTACGCTTCTCCCGGGATAAGTGGTGTTGTATCAGTCGATTATCACAAATTGGAGCACTGTATTCAGTGTCGTTATGTAGCCTTGCGTAAAGGAAATGCAGGCTTTCCGTTGTCGTCGTCTACCGTTTGTCGGCAGGCAGGAAAATTACTGCAGCCCCAGAACCAGCCTTTTTTCCCTTTCCGTCTGACCAAGGGGGAAAAACAGTGGGGGCAGGGTACAGGCTTTTGCCCGGTACCGTCCTGGGGCGTTGCATCTTCAATCGGGCGCGTGCCACGGCAGTCGGGGTATCGAGTGCAGGCAAAGAAGCGACCGAATTTGCCGTCTCTCTCGGTCATTGGTGTACGGCACTTTGGGCAGTTTGGCGCCAGGGTTTCAGGGCCTGCACCTGGCGTGTCCGCCTTGGTGCCAATGAAGAGGCGAATTTCAGTCTTCAGTGTGTCCAGAAATTTACGAGGGTCGTCTTCACCCCTGCGAATACTCTCGAGCGTCGCCTCCCAGACGGCGGTTCTGTCTGGCTTGCTGACCGATTCCGGCAGTGCACTGATCAGCGTTTTGCCTTTGTCGGTGGCGCGAATATGGCGGCTGTCCCGGTACAGGTAGTCCCGTTTGAACAGGGTGTCGATTATGTTCGCCCGGGTTGCCTCCGTACCCAGTCCGTCAGTTTCTCGCAGGGTTTTGCGGAGTTCCGGGTCGGTTACAAATCGGGCAATGTTGGTCATCGCCGAGAGCAGCGTTGCATCGGTAAAGTGCTGGGGTGGCTTGGTTTTGCGCTGGATTACGGTGCTGTCTTCGCAGAAAACGGGTTCGCCTTTGCTCAGGCGTGGCAGCGGTGCTTTATCTGATTCTTTTTTATTGTCCCGGAGTTTTAGCTCCAGTACTTTCCAGCCGGGTTCGAGCACGGCGGTTTCTGAGGCGCGGAATCGGTGCTCGGTAATTCGTACGGTCAGTTGGCCTTCGCGGTGTATGGCATCGGCAAAAAACTGCATCAGATAATAGCGGCTGATCAAGCCGTATACCTTCTGTTCAGTGTCACTGAGCTTTCCGTTGGGCGCGGTTCTGCTGGTGGGAATGATGGCGTGGTGGGCATCCACTTTTTTGTCGTTCCACGCGGCTGTTCTGCGGCTGAAGTCTGCTTTGCTGCAGGCATCGGCAAGGTCGGGGGAGACTCGGGCAATGGCACCGGTGACTTGCTCACGCTGGGCAAAATGGCCTTCTGGCAGGTAACGGGAGTCTGATCGGGGGTAGGTGATCAGTTGGTGGCGCTCGTAAAGATTCTGTGCCGTGTCCAGTACGTCCTTTGCTCCCATGCGGAACAGGCGTCCCGCCTCAATTTGCAGAGCCGAGAGAGATAAGGGTAAGGGCGGCGCTTCCGAGCGGTCGCGAAAGCGAGAGTCCAGTACTGTGCCGGGCCGGTTGTGAATGCTGGCAGCAATCTGCTCAGCGGTGGCGCGATCCAACAGGCGGCTTTCTTCGTCCAGATGATCCTGAAACTGTTCGTCTGGAACCCATTTGGCGGTGAAGGGTTGTTGGTCTGCCTCTTCTTCCTGGGCTCTGAAGCGTGCCTCTATGGGGAAGTATGGTTTGGGCTCGAAGTTCTCTATGGTTCTATCACGCTCCACCACCAGACCCAGCACCGGAGTTTGCACCCGGCCTACAGAGTAAACGCCCTTTTGACCTTGCTGCTGGTAGTTCAGCGTATAAAAACGGGTAAGGTTGATGCCGTAGAGCCAATCGGCCCGTTGTCGGGCAAGGGCAGAGTGGGAAAGCCGGCGAAATTCGCGGTTGTCTCTGGGCTGCTGTATGGCCTTGGCGACTGCTGCTGGTGTCAGATCGTTGATGAGTATGCGCTGCACAGGTGCCTGAGTTCCGAAGTAGCGTATTACTTCATCAACCAGCAATTGGCCTTCTCTGTCTGGGTCTCCGGCATGGACGATGGTCTTTGCTTGCCGAATGAGGGATTCCAGTGCGTTGAGTTGATGGCGCACGCTGTCTTTCGGGGACAGCTGCCATTTGTCCGGGAACATGGGGAGGTCGTGCTGGCGCCATGTTTTCCATGCCGGGTTGTAGCTCGCCGGTTCGGCGGGTTCCAACAGGTGACCAATGCACCAGCTTACGGTCGCAGCTTCACTGCCGTTGCCACAGCGGATCCAGCCCTGGCCTTTTTGGTAGGGGCCGGGGAGGGCGGCGGCAATGGCTCTGCCAAGGCTGGGTTTTTCGGCGATGTACAGGAGCATGTTTGGGTATGGTTTTGTCTGGATTTGGAGTGGTGGGGAATGTGGCTGTTTGGTTGTTGGGTGTCAAGGTTCGGGGGCTGCTTGTTCTGTAGTAGACTGTTTGCTCTGGAGGTGGCGGCTGCGGGCGTCGGCTTCCCAAAAGACGCCGTGAACCCATCCATGGGGGCTTGGTGTTGCCATCCCTGGCAACACACACTTTTGGGAAGCCGACGCCCACAGCCGCTTCAGGCTCAGAGATATCGCCACTACATACAGAGCGAACTGTGGAGTTAAAAAGTAATGAAAATGCAGAATGCAATTGAAGCCAAGTTGAATGAGGCGTTCAACGCCAGCATTCTTCAGGTGGAGAACGAGAGTCACAAGCACAGCGTGCCGCCTAATTCGGAGACGCACTTCAAGGTGACCATGGTGTCGCCGGCCTTTGCGGGGCAGATGAAGGTTAAACGGCATCAGGCTATTTATCAGGTGCTTTCTGAGGAGTTGGAGATGGCCGGTGGCGTGCATGCATTGGCGTTGCATCTATACTCTCCTGAGGAGTGGGAGGCAACGGGTCAGGTTGCACCCACGTCACCGAATTGTATGGGTGGTTCCAAGTCTGATGCTTAATCGGCGGCTTCAGATGGCTAAAAAACACAGCGGAGGGCTTTTATGAGTCAGTTTTTTCAGATTCATCCGGAAAACCCGCAAAAGCGGTTGATCAAGCAAGCGGTTGAGATTCTTCGCGCTGGTGGCGTAATTGTTTACCCCACCGACTCCGGGTATGCCCTTGGGTGCCATTTGGGTGAGAAACCGGCAGCAGACAAGATAAAGCGCATTCGAAAGCTGGATGACAAGCATAACTTCACATTAGTGTGCCGGGATCTGTCGGATATCGGTGTGTATGCCAAGGTGGATAATACCCAGTACAGGTTGCTGAAAACCTTCACGCCCGGTCCTTATACCTTTATTTTGGATGCAACGAGTGAGGTGCCAAGGCGCCTGCTGAACCCGAAGCGTCGCACAATTGGTGTGCGGGTTCCTGATAATGCGATTGTCCGGGATCTGTTGGGTGAGCTTGGCGAGCCTATTATGAGCAGCACGCTGATTTTACCGGGTGAGACTGACCCCATGACGGACCCCTACGACATACGGGATACGCTACAGCACGAGCTTGATTTGATTATTGATGGCGGCTTCTGTGGCATGGAGCCAACCACCGTGGTGAACTTTACCGGTGAAGTGCCGGAGGTTACCCGGGTGGGTAAGGGCGATCCGGCACCGTTTGAACAGTAGGGCTTAGGCTCGGGTGTTCAGGTTGAAGGCGTAAGCGCCCCGGTTGGCTGCAACGTTAAATTGGTCAGTCGGAGCGGAGCGGCGCAGGGTGTCGTAGCGGTGTACGAGATCCTGCAAGCCGTTGAATTGCTGGTTTTCGCTGATCAGCGTATCCAGCAGTGAATTATTAACCCCATAGGCTTGGCTGAGTTTCAGGGCGTTGTCCATGAAGTGCAGAGTTGGCTCGTTCACGCTCAGCCGGCTAAAGGCATCCGCAAAGTTTTTGTTAACATTCAAATCCTTCTCGATTCGACTTCGGGTTTCTTCTGCCAGGTTGCCGCCCACCTCAATCCTACCGCTGTCGTTTTTGTTGACGCTTATCGATAGGGATGGGTTCAGGTTATATTCGGCAAGTTTGTGCCGCAGCGTCTCCCTGATGAAGGCAAGATCCTGCCCTACGGTTTGCTTGTAATCCGATAGGGGCAGCTTCCGGGATTTAGGCCTGCCGGCATCAGTCAAAAGCTCTCCCGATGGTGTAAAACGGTCATCCCCCGGCCCTGAGGGTTGCAATGTCTCAGCACTGGCTGTGCCTTTGGCCTTTTGTTCATCGGCCCCGTTTGCAACAGGGCGCTTCTCCAGAGTTTGCTGAAAGCGGGTGCTTGCCTGGATAAGAGATGTCAGCAGTGACATGGCGTGCATTCCTCCACTGGCTCGCACAAGCGCGCCAGAAATTTATCGTCTGTCTCCTGGTATATGCACATTCCGGGCCAGCCACTGAAAATACGTGCTTCTGATCTGAGTCAGTAAATATTTGACGCATGTCTATAAAGTTAACCGTCCTTTTGCCGTCAACCACATAGAATGTTTGAAAGAGCCAGGTAAAGCCTGGTGTTCATTGTTCTTTTGACTGAGTCGCTATGAAAAACCAATATTCCATTCGTTTTCTGCTGCTCGCTGCCCTGGCAGCTGCGTTTTCACTCATCCTGGTTTTTACCGTGCTCCATAGTGCCAATGCCCAGCGCGACCACATGGAAGAGTTCAGTCACAAATACGTGGATGGCCTTGCCAAGTCCTATTTTGACGGACTGAACACCATGATGGTGACTGGTACCATCAGCAACCGTGATGTGCTTCGGGACAAGGTGATGGCGCCTGCGGATGTGCTGGATGTGAGGGTGATTCGTAGCGATCAGCTGAACCAGATGTTTGGCACCGGTACCCAGGCAGAGCAGAAACGTGATGCAGACGATAGAAAAGCACTGGACGGCCAGAGAATTGAGCGTTACTCAAGCAATGAAAATGGGCGTGTTTACACGTTAATTGACCCGGTTATTGCTCAATCAGACTATCAAGGTGTGGATTGCCTGGGTTGCCATCAAGCCCAGGAAGGGGATGTGCTGGGTGCGATTCGAGTGGATTATTCTCTCGCTGAAAGCGACGCCAGCTTGCACCAGCAATTGCTTACCAGTGGCGGTATTCAGATCGCCATCTTTGTTGCAGTATTCTTCCTGACCGGGCTGGTTTTGAATCGGCTGGTGTTCTCCCGTTTACGTCGGCTCCAGATGAGTATGGATGAGATTTCCGGAAACTCTGATCTCACGATTGAGCTGGATGTATCGCGCAATGATGAAATTGGGACTGTTTCCCTTGCGTTTAATCGCATGATGGCAAAAATCCGTGAAAGTATGCACACGGTGATGGATAACGCCGAGCAGGTTGAGCGGGCGGCCCGTAGCATTGCGGAAAAGGCCCAAACTACTGGCCGCGAAGTCACGGCTCAAAAAGACAATACAGACCAGGTTGCCAGCGCAACCACTGAAATGGCCGCATCGGCTGTTCAAGTGCGGGAGAATGCCAACCACACAGCTCGAAAGTCGGCGGAAACGGCTGAATCTGCCAATAGCGGTGAACAACTTGCGCGCACAGCAGTAGAGGGTATTGAAACGCTCAACACGGAAGTACAGAGTGGCGCTAAACGAATAGAGGACTTGAACGAACGTACCAGTCAGATGGCGAAGATGTTGGAAGAAATCTCTAATATTGCGGAACAAACCAATCTGCTGGCGCTGAACGCTGCTATTGAGGCTGCCAGAGCGGGTGAGCAGGGGCGTGGGTTCTCAGTGGTTGCAGATGAGGTTCGAGCGCTCGCATCACGCACTCAGGTATCTACAGAGGAAATCCGCAAAACCATAAACTCTCTTCAAAGCGAAGTAACCGAATGTGTGGCTACCATGCGCCATGCCTCTGATATGGCAGGGCATGAGGTAGAAGCCATTCTGAAAGTAGAAACCGAGTTGCAAACCATTGCGTCGGCCGTTCGTGAAATCACTTCACTTAACCAGGAAATGGAAAGCGCAGCGAACGAACAGAGCGATGTGTCTGAAATTATCAATCAGAACGTGATTGAAATCAGCCGCTCGGCCGAGCAGACAGCAACAGATGCTCAGGAAACGGCTGGTATTGCAGGTGATTTGCTGGTGATGGCGGAAGCGCTTAGAGAAACTATTGAGCAGTTCCGATTAATCAGAAAGGACAACTAGCGGGGCGGGCCACTTAAACCGCCCCCGCCATGCGATTAGCCCTCTCGGGTAACACCAATGATCTTGAGATGGATGTTGTTACGGCCACGGATTGGCCACTCGATAGAATCACCCACAGCAAGTCCAAGTAGTGCCGAGCCAGCTGGTGCCAGAATAGAAATCTTGCCTTCTCCAGTGCCCACTTCGTGAGGGTAGACCAAAGTCAGCTCCTGCTCCTGGCCGGTATCTGCATTCTGAAAGCGCACTTTTGAATTCATGGTCACTACGTGCGCTGGCATTTCTGCAAGCGGCACAAGCGTGGCGCGGCTCAGTTCATCATCCAGACCTTCTGCCACATCGGAATCACCCTGTTTTTCGATCAGGGTAGTCAAACGGTTGAAATCTTCTTCAGCAACCAATACTGCCGGCATATCAGCCATAGTTATCTCCAAAAAATATAATTAGTAATTCAAAATTTCAGGATTCAGGCGCCGAACCCGGCGTTTTTAAAGCGGATTCAGCGAGAAAAGAGAAAAGCGGGCAACACACCAGCAGTGCCTGCCTGACGGCGGGCGCTTGAATGATAGAAAGGAATAAACGCTGAGAATAATGATCTCACAGGTTCACCTGGTGTGTTGTCTGGATAAATAAAGAAAAAGCGGGAACTTGGCCGCTTTGGTCAATTTATAAGCTTTTGTCGGGTTCCACAAGTGGGCTTGCAGAAAACGTAAGAAATAAAGCGCATAACGCCAGATTTGTTAGACTCACACCATAGATGATTCATCCAGAAACTGCACCAGGCAAGGAATCTACGCCCCATGTCCAAATTGTTTCCTTCTGTTGACCCCGATGGGCTACTGGAATACTCCGTGGTATTCAATGATCGCTCGCTAAACCACATGTCTGCGCCATTTCAGCAAATAATGCGGGATATTTCCTCCACTTTGCGGCACGTGTACAACGCCAAAGCCGCTGTAATTGTGCCCGGCGGTGGTAGTTTTGGTATGGAGGCCGTGGCTCGCCAGTTTGCCAATGATGAAGGCTGCCTGATAGTCCGCAATGGCTGGTTCAGCTACCGCTGGACGCAAATACTGGAAGCAGGCCGAATCACCGATCGCGTGACGGTGCTCTCCGCACGGGCTATTGACGATTCACCCCAGGCAGCATTTGCACCTGTACCCGCCGAGGAAGTTGCAGGGCGCATCAGGACGGAAAAGCCAGCCGTTGTGTTTGTGCCTCACGTGGAAACCGCTGCCGGGATCGTGCTGCCAGACGACTATCTGAAAATCATTGGGGAGGCTGTAAAAGAGGTTAATGGCTTGTTCGTGTTGGATTGCGTAGCCTCCGGTGCCCTCTGGGTTGATACCACCGCCTGTGGCGTGGATGTACTTATTACTGCGCCGCAGAAAGGCTGGAGCGCTTCACCCTGCGCCGCCCTGATCACCTTGAGCGACCGTGCGATTGCGCGGATAGAAGAAACCACCAGCAGCAGTTTCGCCGGGGATCTACGCAAATGGTCGCAGATTATGCAGGCCTATGAATCCGGCAGCTACGCCTACCATGCCACCATGCCCACCGATACCCTGGCTATCCTTCGTGATGCCATGCTTGAAACGTTGAAAACCGGCCCAGACCTGTTGTTTCAGCGCCAGGAAGAATTGGGCCGCAAAGTGCGCAAGCTGTTTTATGGCGCTGGTTTCAAGAGTGTTGCCAGCCCGGGCTTTGAGTCGCCGAGCGTTGTGGTGTTGCACACCGACAATATTAATATCCATAACACTAGCCTGTTTCGTGAGCAGGGCTTGCAGACGGCAGCTGGCGTGCCGATGATGTGTGGTGAACCAGAGAGTTTCTGCACCTTCCGTATGGGCCTCTTTGGCTTGGAGAAGTTGAATAACGTGGATCGAACTGTGGAGAAGCTGAGAGTGGCTCTGAAGGCGATTCAGGGCTGAGATTGTGGTATCAATGTCCCGGTTTCAGGAGATAGTGATGGCGTTCCCCAAGTTTTTTGATGATGCACCCGTTATTTCTTTACGTGATCCGCTGGCAGATCTTCTGGGTGCTGCCGAAGGTGGCGTTATCGAGTATCGCTACGCAGATGTTGTAAGGCTGGCGGGGCATTCCTGTCCGACTGTTGCCGGTGCCTACCTGAGCGTTCGGGCTGCACTGAATGTGCTGTATCCGAACTCACTGCCCGAGCGCGGCGCAATTCGGGTACACATGCCCGCGCCAGAAACAGAGGGCACTATTGGCGTTGTCGCACAGGTAATAACAATGCTTACCGGTGCCACTGCCCAGGGTGGCTTTAAGGGCATAGGAGGCCGTTTTGCCCGTAATGGACTACTCAGTTTCGCCAAAAACAGTGGTGAGAATGATGGGGCTGTTCGTTTCGAGCGCATCGATATTGGCGCAGCAGTAACGGTAAAATTTGATGCCAATCAGATCCCCCCGCATGAATCCCAACGCGAGCGTATGTTGGCTGTTATGCACAACCGCGAGACACCTGAGCAGCAGGTGGAGTTTGCTCGCCTTTGGCAGAAACGTGTACGCAAAATGCTGCTTGAGCACGCCGACGACCCGGAACTGGTTCGTGTTCTGCCGTTGAGTGGTGCGAAGGTTTAGTGCTTCGACACTGACTAGTGTCAGACGGGAACCCGGGCCTGCGGCAGTCAACGCCGCAGGCTTCCGGTGAGATCGTATTTTATTTCAAGTTTCCGAAGTCAGCATACGCTGCTGACTTTCCATAGGCTCAGATCACCGCGCAGACCATCCTGTGCCCTCGGCAGGACTAACATGTCTGCATAAATAATTGTCTTGTCTTAATGTTAAATTTATTGCTGCTGTATGCCCAGAATATACCCGTATAAATGTTTATGTAATTGGTAGTGCCTACGCCTTCTGCCTGAGCAGACGCTTCGATTCAAAACAATCATAGGTATATATCACCTGTGTGAACTGAGGCGCTGAAAGTGCGTACCCTCCCAATTCACGCAGGAATCTTCAATGCCCGAATAATGTCCCAACTGCCATTCTGGCCGTTGTTTTTGCTCTGACACACTGGCTGGTCGAAATGGCGGATGATGCCAGTGATTTATCTGGTACTGGCCGCCCACGCGCTGTTGTTGGCCCCGCTGAAATGGTGGCACCAACCCACCGGTTGGCTGATGGCGCTATTGATCGCAGGTGGTGCCGTGGAAAGCCTGCAGTCGCTGACCGGGCAAATCGGAAGCAGTCGCCGCTACAAGGGGTTGGTTCAGGCCGTGAAGCAGACATCAGCCAACATTACGGAAGTCGTCTGTGACATGGGCAAGCGGTGGCCCGGTCATCAGGCCGGACAA
>Ga0079223_10002812_pt1 | contig 10870 bp, 8 predicted proteins | sample Stecom2011_FD_75072 | JGI IMG/M metagenome (GOLD analysis project Ga0079223, IMG submission 75072) | Agricultural soil microbial communities from Utah to study Nitrogen management - Steer compost 2011 | ecosystem: Environmental > Terrestrial > Soil > Agricultural land | place: USA: Utah...
AAAAAAAAATAATTTTTGTAATATATTATATTATTTATACTTAACCGTTAATATTTAACTTTTAATCTTAGATTTAACTAAAACTTTAATCAAGATATTTATCGAACAAAGGTAAAAGTAAAGCAAATTAAATGAAAGTATAACAGCATTTAGATTAAAACATTAATGTTTTAATTTGTTGCTAGGCACTAGCACTAGTGCTACGCGCACCCAATAAAGGTAACAAGATTAATATAAGTAAACTACCATCAAACATAGATAAATAAGGAATTAACACATAAAAGATAAGTCCAATTAAAATGTATAATGCATAACTTGTAATAACACCTGTATCTAAACTAGCTATATTTCTACTTAAAGCTACTAATCCTTTTTCTAAACCATAAGGCCCTATTAATTCTACACTACCTCTATCTAAAACCTTCGTAGTTTGACCTCCTAATTTTAAAACAAGTCCTGTTATATATTTATTATATAAAAGTTCAATAAAAAAACGTTGATTAAAGAAACTAAAAATATTGTAACCTAATCTAGTCAATTTAAAATTAATTAAACTTAAAGGGAAAAATTCAGATAAAACAATAGCAAAAAAACTAAGTGAAACAGTAAACACTAAAGGTAATAATTTAAATAAAACAGGTACAGCAAATTCTGTATCTAACATAGTTTCATGCATAGGGTGTATAAATAAACTATTATCCATAAAGAATCCTGAACCTAATCCTATAAAAAGATCTTTAGCTATATAACCAAAGAATATAGAAAAAATAGCTAAAATAATTAAAGGTAAACTCATAAAGATATCTCCTTCGTGTGCATGTTTATAACTAGTTAAAGGCCCATTAGGGTTAGTTAAGAAAGTTAAATATAAAACTTTAACTGAATATAAAGTAGTAAACATTGCCCCTATAGTAGCAATAAAATAAACTACTGTACTACTAAAATAGAATTGTCCATATGCAGATTCTAAAATAAAATCTTTACTATAAAACCCTGTCATAAAAGGGAATGCAACTAAGCTAAGACTAGCTATTAACATAACAGAATAAGTTAAAGGCAAGAATGCTCTTAATCCCCCGTATTTTCTAAAATCCTGATTATCGGATACAGCATGTATTACAGCTCCCGCACCTAAAAATAAAAGTGCTTTATAGAAAGCATGATTAACTAAATGGAATAAAGCAATGTTATACGAAGATAAACCTACTGCAATAACCATCATACCTAATTGACTCATAGTACTGTATGCAATAACTTTTTTAATATCTTGTTGGAATAGACCAATTAGACTACTAAAAACAGTAGTTATAGCACCTAATCATAAACATAATATTAAAACGGTTGAACTATACTCTATTAAAGGACTTGTACGCATAAGTAAATATACACCAGCCGTAACCATAGTAGCGGCGTGAATTAAAGCACTTACAGGTGTTGGACCTTCCATAGCCATAGGTAATCATACGTGTAACCCTACTTGAGAACTTTTAGCCATAGCTCCAATTAATAAGCATATACCTATAATTGTAACAATATTTTCATTAACAAAAGGAGCTAATGAGAAAACAGTGCTATAATCTATGTTACCAAAAGATCATAGTATAGCAAACATACCTACCATAAAAAAGCAATCCCCCACTCTATTAGTTATAAGAGCTGACAGAGAGCTTTGATTTGCTGCGATTCTAGTGAATCAGAAACTAACTAACAAATATGAACAGATACCTACACCCTCTCACCCTACAAACATTAATAAAAAATTATTAGCTGTAACTAGTATTACCATCATAAATGTAAATAAACTAAGATAGCTAAAAAATCTTTGATTATGAGGGTCATGGCTCATGTATCCTATAGAATATATATGTACTAAAGAAGAAACAATTAAAACAGGTATCAACATAGATACTGTTAAACTATCAAATTGAAAACCTCATAGTACATTTAGTGATTCACTATCTATTCACCTGAAAATATTTATAGACACAGGTATGTTATTTAAACCTACTTCAAAAAAGGCAACTGTTGCTAATATTGTTGTTAAAATTACACATGAACATGTTATCAATTGCGCTCCGCTAACTCCGACTTTTCTACCGAAAAATCCGGCAACTATTGACCCTAACAATGGTAAAGTTATTATTGCTAAATACATTATTTATACTCTATTGCAATACTTCCTCTTAATCTATAAAAAGCAACTAGAATACCTAAACCTATCGCAGACTCTGCACCCGCAATCGCTATTATATATATAGCATAAGTTTGGCCTAATATATCATCAAAGCTAAGTGAACTTACCAATATTAAAAATGTAATAGATAGAAGCATTATCTCTATAGAGATAAGCATTAATATTATATTTTTTCTATTTAAAACGAAACCTAATATCCCGATTAAAAAAAGTACTAAGGTTAAATTCATTATATATTTTTTATATATAAACTATTGTTTTATTTATATCTGTACGTTAATAATGATAAAGTTATTACTTAGTCTTAAACTATAATAATAACAGTGCCAACTAAAGTAAGAATTTTTTTTTATTTTTTTTTTTTTGTTAAGACATAACAATTATCTTAACGAATAAATATAAAATACATACTATATTTTATAATTTACTTATAAATACACGGCTTAAGAATAAACGAACAAATCTTGGTAAGATATATTTAGAAAAAACATATATCATTGTCACTAATACAACAAAAGCAAAAGTTACTTGATTAATAAAATAAAAAGGAACAAGTTGTGGCATAGGTTTATATTGATAAAAATTGATGTTACATTATATAAGTCTAAGACTTACTTACATCTAAGAAGGTTAAGGATGGAGAACATTAATGCACTTAAACATAAAATTAATTAGTGTTTATAAGAACTATTTAATGCTTTAAACATTTCTATTTGTTTAAGTAATTGACTACTATATGTAGGATCTTTAATTTTTAAAGAATGTTCAATCCTTAAACCTTTTTGAAAAAGATCATTTATAGACGTCCCATTGTTTGTAATAAGTCTGTCTATAATGCCGACTTTAGCACTAATTTTATTAGCTTCGTCATCTGACATCTTCATAGGAACGTCTATTGACATATTACCCTCGACATCCGTAATTACATTAACACCTGTATCTAAAACAACTGTTTTAAACTGCGTGATAAATGTTTCTAATTGAGGTAGTAACCTGTTGATCTCTAAAATGATTACATTTAAGTCATCTTCCATGGCGTAGGCTTATATTGATAAAATTGATGTTACATTGTATAAGTCTAAGACTTACTTACATCTAAGAAGGTTAAGGATGGAGAACATTAATGCACTTAAACATAAAATTAATTAGTGTTTAAGAACCATTTAATGCTTTTAAATATTTCTATTTGTTTAAGTACATAGGTACGCCATTAGACGTAATACTCCGTACATCTATATATAATACTAACCTTTATAAAGATTTAAAAAACAAATCAATATAAAGATTAGTTAAAAAAAATAAATCAATATAAAGTAGATATTATCTTTTAATTATTAATAGACAAAGAACAAAAGCTATCACAGAGTGGTAATAGTTAGATCTTTAATGCTTTAACTTTGTAAAGGTAAAGATACAAAAGCATGAGGTTTAGGAGGGCTAGTTAATGCTCATTCTAAACTATTATAGCTTCTATTTAATAATGTTTGTAAAGAGTCACTATAAAATTGAGGTGTAAGTCAAGGGTATCTACTTGTAGCTTTACCTTCAACCAATTGTACATAAACAATATAGAAGAAAAGTACAGTAGCGACTACACTGATTATAGATCCAAAGCTACTTACTAAATTTCAACCTGCAAAGGCGTCAGGATAATCCCCAATTCTTCTCGGCATACCTTGTAAACCTAAGAAGTGTTGAGGGAAGAATGTAACATTAACACCAATAAATAAAATTCAGAAGTGTACTTTACCTAATAATAGGCTATAATCTAATCCTAACATCTTAGGTACTCAGAAGTATCAAGCACTGAATAAGGCAAATATAGCACCCATACTTAAAACATAATGGAAGTGAGCGACAACATAGTAAGTATCATGGAAAGCAATATCTAATGCAGCATTAGCTAATACAACTCCACTTAATCCTCCAATTGTAAACATAAATATAAAACCTAAAGCGAATAACATTGAAGGAGTTAAATGTAAAGATCCTCCATAACATGTAGCTAATCAACTGAAGATTTTAATACCTGTTGGAACAGCAATAATCAATGTAGCAGCTGTAAAGTAAGCTCTAGTATCAACATCTAATCCAACTGTATACATATGATGACTTCAAACAACAAAACCTAAAACCCCAATAGACATCATGGCATACACCATACCTAAGTAACCAAACACACTCTTGTTAGAGCTAGCTGATATAGTAGTACTAATAATACCAAAACCAGGTACAATTAATATATACACTTCAGGATGACCAAAGAATCAGAAAAGATGTTGGTAAAGTATAGGATCACCACCACCAGCAGCTTCAAAGAATGATGTGTTAAAATTTCTATCAGTTAAAACCATTGTAATTGCACCGGCAAGTACAGGTAATGATAATAATAATAATACAGCTGTAACAACTACAGCTCATCCAAATAAAGCTAACTTATGTAGGCTTATACCCGGACTTCTCATATTTAATATAGTTGTTATAAAGTTAATTGCACCTAATAAACTACTTATACCTGATAAGTGTAAAGCAAATATAGCTAAATCTACACTAGGTCCACTATGACTTTGTATACCAGCTAAAGGTGGATATAATGTTCATCCTGTACCTGCTCCGTTTTCTATTCCAGTAGCAAATAGGAATAATATTAAACTAGGTGGTAATAATCAGAAACTTATATTATTTAATCTAGGGAATGCCATATCAGGACCTCCAACTAAAAGTGGTAATAAGAAGTTACCAAACCCTCCTAGCATAGCAGGCATAACTAAGAAAAAAATCATTAGTATCGCGTGAGCTGTGATTATACTATTATATAATTGATTATCCGCTATATATTGAACACCAGGTCCACTTAATTCTAATCTTATTAAAACTGAAAAAGCTGTACCTAATAGCCCTGAAAATAAAGCAAATATTAAATATAATGTTCCAATATCTTTAGCATTTGAAGATAAAAATCATCTTTCAGTTCAAAGTGAAATGCTTGATTTTAGTATGCTATTGTTGTTTATAGTTGTAACATTACTCTGGTGAGTTGTACTTTGAGCAGCTATACTGCTATTGTAAGAAGAAAAATGAGATCGAATAACAGACAGACTATAAATCTAGGACTCTTTTCTCTTAACAGATAAAATTTATCATTAGAAATAGGTAGGTATACTAGTTAAAAACAGATTATAGCCAGAAATATTATAGGTTTATCCTTTTTTATAGAAAAAATAAAAAAGGCCCATTAATAAATATATCTATAATTTAAAAAAGTTTGATTGGAATTTGATGAATAAGTGAATTGAACACCTATAATACTATAAATAGTATTGCTTTGCCTTTTAAGCTAATTCTTTTATACACATACTATTTTAATAATATGTGTATTATGTATTGATATATATATATATATTAATATCATTTACTAATCGTCCCTTATTCGTTTGAGTTATCTGTTACCCATATAAAATTATCTAGACTTTGAGTATAAGTAATAATTAATTATTATTGCTCCTCTAATCATGATAAGAATTTTTCTATGCTAACTGATTCTATAACAATAGGCATAGAACTATGTAAAATACCACATAATTCTGAACACTGTCCGTAGAATACACCTTCTCTGTTTATAAGAACAGATACTTGATTTAATCTACCAGGGTACGCATCACATTTAATACCTAAAGCTGGGCAAGCAAAAGCATGGATAACATCAGCAGCTGTGATAATAAATCTAATATGTGTTAATTCTGGAAGTACAACTCTATTATCCACTTCTAACATTCTTAAACCTCCTTCAGCTAAATCTGATTCTGGCACTATATAAGAATCGAATTCTATAAAGTCACCGTCTTCATTTAAAAAGTCTGGATATTGGTAACTTCAGTATCATTGATGACCTTCCGCTAATACTGACATAGCTGGATCACTTATTTCATCCATTAAATATAATAATTTAAAAGAAGGGAAAGCTATAAGTATCAATATTAAAGCAGGAGTAATAGTTCATATTAATTCTATTAAAGTACCATGATTTAAATATTTATGTGAGATAGGAGATTTATCACTCGCATATCTTTTAACTACAGACATCATTACTCACCCTATACCGAATAATATTATAGTTACATAAAACATAATATTATCATGTAATTCTACTATCCCTTCCATTTGTGGAGTAGCAGAATCTTGAAAATATAAACCTCAAGGGCTAGGGGCATCGCAATAATTTAAAAAACTCTTATATATAAGATCCAACATTTTTTATTTTTTTTTTTGCTTGTAACCATAATATAATATTGTATAAGTAATAAAAGTAAGTGATTGGCTTACAATAGTAAAAACAGATTTAGAAAAAAGAAGAAAATAATAAAAGTAAAAAGACATCTCTAATTATATTCATATGAAACTGAGTTCCATAAACATCAAGTTATTTAACAGGGTAAAGTACTATATATTAACGTTGACACTGAATAATGTAATCCATCTAAGATTGGAGCAGGGTATATACCTAATACTACTGTAAAAATAACTAATACAAATAACATGAAAAATTCACGTGCATTTAAATCAACTAAACTATATTGATTTTTTAAATTCAAAAAGAAGGCTCCTCCAAATGCTATTCTATTAAACATGAACATAGTATAAGCAGCTGATAATACAACAGAAGAACTAGCCATTACACCTAATAACGGTAATTTTTCAAATACACCATATAAAGACATAAATTCCCCTACAAAATTTAAAGTAAGAGGAACACCACAGTTAGCTAAACATAATATAAAGAATAATATAGAAAAGACAGGCATTATTTGAGCTATACCTCTATAAAAAGGTATTAATCTAGTTCCAGATCTGTCATATAATACACCACCTACACATATAAATAAACCACTAGATACAAAACCATGAGCTAATCCTAAAACTATACCTCCTTCTATACCTTGTATTGTGTTACTAAACACACCTATTAAGTACACTGCAGCATGTGAAACAGAACTATATGCAATTAACTCTTTAATATCTATTGTTCTTAATGTACTAAAACTAGCATATATTATAGTGATAACACCTATAAGGTATACAATATATGTATAATCTAAAGAAGCTTTAGGTAATAAAGGTAATATAAGTCTAAATATACCATATAGACTTAATTTTAAGACTATAGCGGCTAAAAGAATACTACCACCTAATGGTGATTCAACGTGAGCTTTTAATAATCAAGTATTTAAAAAGATGGTAGGAGTTTTAATAGCGAATGCTATAAAGATACCGTAAAATAAAAATAATTGTGTAGAATAGTTAAAATTAGTTTTATATAAAGCATCAAAATCTGTTGTCCCCATTATAGATGACATTGTAAGTATTGATAATAATAAAAATAATGACCCAAATAATGTATATAAAAACAAATAAAAACTCGCTCTTACTTTATTACTTGATCCAAATAAACCTATTAATAAGAATAAAGGAGGTAATATACTTTCAAAAAAAACATAAAATAATAATATATCTAACACTAAAAACACAGCTAATAATAAGCTTTCTAATAATAATATAATTATAACATAGGATCTTATATTTTCTTTTATAGATTTTCAGTTAGAAAGTAATGCTATAGGTACTATTATTGTAGTCAATAATACAAAATATATAGATAACCCATCAATACCTAAATAAAAATCATATGAGCTTACTTCATGATATTCTTGCACAAATTGGAATTGATTTACACTAAAATCAAAAAGTATAAATATTAGCAGTGAACATAATAAATTAATAACGGATGTTATTAAGCCTGTTGTTTTTATACGTTGATTGTTTAAGGCAGAGGTATCATAAGACATACAAGTAGAAATTATAAAAATACCTATTAAAGGTATTACTAATAAAAGGGATAATAACATATATTGGTTAAAATTTTTGATAAAACTTACATTGAAAATGGAATTATACCTAACCCTGTATATTTCTATTTTCTAGAGTTTACTTACTGTAAATGTAAATAAAATTAATACTAACCTTTATTAAAAAAGGAATAGATATAACGAATACAAAAAGCAATTAATTGCTAAGTGGGTAATAAAATTGGGTGTGCGTAGCCGCGTAGCACTACAAATCTTTACCTACTATTTTATTTATTTTTATATTATTACTGTGTAAAGTATAACTTTGTCTGCTTTCTATTTTTAAAGCATTTTTCCCTAATTCAAATGCAAAACCTAATGTTAAGGCTAAAAAGAATACAAGCATTATAGTTAAACCATATACACCATTAGCATAAGCACTAACTACGTAAGGATAAACTAAAAGTATTTCTAAATCAAATAATAAAAATAAAAGAGCAAAAATAAAAAAAGAAATACTAAATTGTGTTCTATTTTGACCTAAAAATGAGTGGAAACCACATTCAAAGGCACTATCCTTTTCTTCATAAGGATTATGAGGAGCAAAGATTAAATTTACAGCTAATAAAATAATAGCTAATAAGGGTACAAATACAAAAAAAAAAGTAATACTAGTCATTTATGAATTAAATAATATTAAAGCTAATATATTTGACATACTTAATGATTCTTGAGGCATAAGAATAAACAATAAAATTATTAAAGTTAAAATACTTATTGTTATAGTTAAATGGCTTGATAGTATTATGCTATCATATTTAAAGCTCAATTTTTCAACTAAACCGTTATTTTTAGTTATAGTGGCATACATGTCAACATCCGCAATTAAAGGGTTTACCTTATATTCAGGTTTATCAAAGAAAATCTCTTTGATGATGTTTAGATAGTAAACAGCACTTATTACACTAGTTAATATTGCAACAAGTGTTAAGAATATATACCCGTTGTCTAAGGCAGCGCTTAATACCATCTGTTTTGCAAAGAATCCAATCAGAGGAGGTATACCTGCAAAAGAGAAAAGAGTAATAGCTAAACTTAAAGCTAACATAGGATTTATATAAAAGAAACCTTTCATTTGACTAATTAATTGTATAGGCGAGTTATTTTTATCTAATAAAAAACTATATTTTTTATTTTCATTACTATAACAATATAATGAATACCCTATAGCTAACAATAACATGAAAGCATTTAAATTACTTAAAGAATATTGCATTAAATAGAATATGAAAGCTTGTATTGACTCTATACTGTTAATACTTAAAGCTAATAACATAAACCCTAGATGACTTATAGTACTATAGGCAAACAGTCTTTTTATTCTAGATTGTGTTAACCCCAATACTGTACCAATTATTAATGAAAGTAGAGAACTCACTAGTAAACCAGTAGTTCAACTAAAATTGTTAGTAAATAACGAATTACTAGTATAATGTACTAATTCTAAAAAAAAGATTAATATTGATATTTTTGCTATTATAGCTACAAATGTAGTAACTATAGTAGGTATGGCATCATATACATCAGGTGATCAAAAATGGAATGGTGCAGCACTTACTTTAAATAAAAACCCTACACTTAAAATAAGTAAAGACATATTTATATAATCAGGTTTATATCAATGTTGAGTATTATTACTTACATCGCTACCTAAATCGCTTATGCTAGCTATAACATATATACCATCAAGACTTGTAGTACCTGAATTAGCGTATAAAAGAGCTGAACCTAATAAAATAAAACAAGAAGCTAACCCACCTAATAAAAAGTAAGTAAGACCTCCACTAGTTGCCTGTTCAGAGTTTCTATATATAGTACTTAATAAATATAATCCATAACTTTGTAACTCTATACTTAAAAAGATAGATACTAAGTCACTTGTTGAAACCAAAAAAACAGCTCCTGTTATAATAAATAATATTATTAAAGGATATTCTATTATTTTAAACTGTTCTCCCATCTTATTTATAATTTTAGATTTAAAGTTAATAGTATCATAAGATAATAACTTAGAAGAGTTTTTAAAGAAAACTTTTCTTGGGTAAAAACTTGTTAGCTGTAGTATAGCAGCACTAACTAAAAAAATAAATAATTGGAATGTATGAGTTATGCTTGTAGCATGAAATAAACCCCCATATAAGCCTATCCCTGTATCTAAACTTGTTAAATATAAACTATCTAAAGCTAAATAACTAGATAACAATAAAATTATAATAGTTAATCTACTATATAATATAGATTTATCTCGTCTCAATGAAACGGCATTCGACATTAATAATGAAATAAGTGAAATAATTAACATAAGCCGGGAGAGAAACTTGAATTCTCATTCTTAATGCATGAAATTAATGTTCTAACCAATTAAACTATCCTGGCGGACTAATAATTCTATCTTTTTCTTTATGTTTTAAGGGTGAGTACCCTGACTTGAACAGGGAACATACTGTGCCACATACAGTCGTTCTACCGATTGAACTATACCCACCTATATTCCTAACGGAATTTATTATGCTGGAGTGATTCGAACACCCAATGATAAGTATCAAAAACCTATGACTTGCCGATTAGTCTACAGCATAGGTATACATAATTAAAGTATACTATGGGATAATATAAACTATATAAGGTAGACCCGACTTGAACGGGTAAGATACTAAAATCAAATAGTCCTAAACTATTCATGTCTACCAATTCCATCACTACCCTTGTTAATTTTAAATACACCTTCCTTTGTTAAATTGTTAATTTGTCCTTTGAGTAACGAAGTAACGAA
>Ga0079223_10002816_pt1 | contig 10861 bp, 8 predicted proteins | sample Stecom2011_FD_75072 | JGI IMG/M metagenome (GOLD analysis project Ga0079223, IMG submission 75072) | Agricultural soil microbial communities from Utah to study Nitrogen management - Steer compost 2011 | ecosystem: Environmental > Terrestrial > Soil > Agricultural land | place: USA: Utah...
AGTGCCGGTGGTTTCAGTCGTCATAGCAAGGATAAAGCAAAGGTTAAGCGTAGAACCCTGCCGCAAGGGCCGGGGTGTCAAGCCGTGCGGGCAGGGCGGGCAACCGGACGTGCCGGGGATGGCGAACCGCCAACGGCTACACGCAGGCCCAAGCGGGCCAGTTCGGCCCAAGGGTTGGCCAGCCGCCCGGCGGGTGACAGGCCTTTGATCAGACGATCAACGTCGTGCGCGTGCTGCACAGCGGCCGGCCATACATTGGGCGGTACACGGTTTAATGCACTGCGGATTAATTGTTCCCGCTGGCCAAACACGCGATGGCGGCGCAGTTCGGGGGCTAACTGCCCAGCTGCCTGGGCGGCGGCCAGCCGTGCCAGCGTACGGACTTCGTCGCCAATGGCCCACAAGACCAGCGGCAGGGCTTCGCCTTCGGCTTCAAGCCCTTTCAGCATGGCAAGCATGCGGTCGGCCTGCCCGGCCAGCATCGCGTCACGAAGGCCAAATACATTGTACCGGGCAACGTCAAGGACGGCATGCTCGACGTCTTCGGCGCTCAGTTCGCCCTCCGGGTACAGCAGACCGAGCTTCTGGACCTCCTGAAACGCGGCCAGCAGGTTGCCTTCGACCTTGTCGGCCATCCACTCCAGAATTTCATGGCGCGTGTGCTGACCTTGGCGTGCCAGACGCTGGTCAATCCATTGTGGTAGTCGGGCGCGGTCAATCTGTGGAATTTCAACGACGGTACCGGCGCTTAGAAGCGCCTTTGCCCATTTGGAGGATTGGGTTGCCCGGTCAAGCCGGGGCAAGATGACAACCACGAGCACATCGCCAAGCTGGCCCGCATTGGCGGCCGCGGCCAGTGCCTGCAAGGCATCGCCGCCAGTACGCCCCGGTCGTCCGGAAGGCAGGCTCAGGCTGACGATACGCCGATCGCCAAACAGCGACACCGACTGCAAGGCGGCCGGCAGGCTGCTCCAGTCGCTGCGTGCATCGAGGGTCAGGCTGACACGTTCGGTGTAGCCGTGCTTGGCAGCTGCGGCACGCAGCGCATCGACACTTTCATTGATCAACAGCGTTTCGTCGCCGGTCAGTATGGTGAGTGGATCCGGGCAGGGGGGAGACTCAATGCCAAACTGGCGGATCAGGCGCTCGGGATCAAGGCGTTGCGACATGGCTGTTCAGTTAAAAGGAACAGTAGTGTCGGGCAGCGTATTTTCCCAGGGGTCAGTGAGCTCTTCCGTGGTTTCGGCCGGTACGTCGATGGGGTCCAGCGTTTCTTGCAGCTGATCGGGCACGGGTTCGCTGCTCAGTTGTTCAAATGCCTCGACTACGTCGGGTGCACTCAGGTGGCGCACTATACGTGCCACCATGGATTGCTGCATGTCCTCGAAGATCATGTTGATTTCGGCTTGCTTGGCTTGCGCGTTGTCCGGGTCGTACGGAACCTCGCGCGTGGCGCGCAGTTCGGTGGGCGGCAAAATGACGCGTCCGTATGCGTCGGTCAGCTGGAACACCAACTGGTAATTAAGCTCGTATTCTTCAACCTGGCCTTCGGCGTCGATAGTGAGCTCGCGTCGCTGCTGGCGACTGGCCAGCTGAATCAGGCGGGCTTCAGCATCGGCCGGGTCAGACACAAAACGGGTGTGTGGCGAGCTGGCCACAATGGCACGCCGCAGCCCGGCGCCAAATGCGGAGTTTTCGGAAATGTTGGTGTACAGCGTGTCAAACGGCAATGGCGATGCGCCTTTAAGCCGGAAGCCGCAGGCCGCCACCAGCATGCATAACGCCAGGCAAATGCCAATACGCAGCCACAGGCTGGCCAGGTTTTGGGTTCCGGGTGCAGCAAAGTGGCTGTACATAGTGGGCTTATCCGACAACGTTGACGAGTTTTCCGGGAACAACAATGATGCGTTTGGGTTCGCGGCCTTCAAGGAAGCGTACTGTTGCATCGTGTTGACGTGCGCTCGATTCGATATCGTCCTTGCTGGCCGATGCCGGCACCTGAATGCTGCCACGCAATTTGCCATTGACTTGCAGCACCAGTTCGATCTGATCTGCCACCAGGGCGCTTTCATCGACCTGGGGCCAGGGCGCATCCAGGAGATCGCCGTGTACGTCAGCATAACCGAGTTCGCGCCACAGGTGCCACGTGATGTGGGGCACCACCGGATAAAGCACACGCAATAAAATGGAGACGCCTTCAGCCACCGCCGCGTTTGCTTGCGCGCTGTCGCCAAGCTTGGCGGATTCCAGGCTGTTCAGCATTTTCATGCTGGTTGAAACCACGGTGTTGTACTGAATGCGTTGGTAGTCGTAATCAGCTTGGCGCAAGTTAAGGTGAATGTCGCGTCGCAAGTCTTTCACGGCCTTGTCGGCGTCGGCCCAGTTGGCTTGGGCCGCGATGCCTTCGCGAATAGCCTGGCCATGCTGGTGGCAATACGTCCACACCCGGCGCAGGAAGCGATGCGCGCCTTCCACCCCCGACGTGGACCACTCGAGCGTTTGCTCGGGCGGGCTGGCGAAGATGGTGAAAAGGCGGGCCGTGTCGGCACCTAGGGTGTCGATCAGTGATTGCGGGTCGACGCCGTTGTTCTTGGATTTCGACATCGTGCCGATACCCGCGTACGACACCGGCTGGCCATCGCTTTTCAATACGGACGACACCACTGCCCCGTGATCGTCGTAAGTGTTCTTGACGTCGTCAGGCGAGAAATATTCGATGCCACCATTGGGTGTACGACGGTAGTAGGTGTGGTTAAGCACCATGCCTTGCGTAAGCAGACGGGTGAAGGGCTCGTCAAAATTAACCAGGCCCAGGTCGCGCATGACGCGTGTCCAGAAGCGTGCATACAGCAAGTGCAGGATGGCGTGCTCGATACCGCCGATGTATTGGTCCATCGGCATCCAGTAATCATTGCGCTCGTCGATCATGGCCTCGTGGTTGTCGGGGCTGGTGTAGCGCATGAAGTACCACGACGAATCCACAAAGGTGTCCATGGTGTCGGTTTCACGACGTGCGTCGGTACCGCATTTGGGGCATTGGCATTTCAGGAAGGGCTCGTGCTTTTCAAGCGGATTGCCGCTGCCATCTGGAACGAGCTCTTCGGGCAGCAAGACGGGCAGGTCGGATTCAGGCACCGGCACCGGCCCGCAATCCGGACAATGGATAATCGGGATGGGGGTACCCCAGAATCGTTGGCGTGAAATGCCCCAGTCGCGCAGGCGCCACGTCACTTTCTTTTCACCCAGGCCTTTTTCGATCAGGTCGGCCGCTACGGCGTCGATCGTCTCGGCCGACGTCATGCCGTCGTACTTGCCCGAGTTAACGGTGCGGCCGTTGTCTTTGTCGCTGTACCAGTCGTGCCATTCGGTGCTGGAAAATGCCTGGCCATTGACGTCAATAACCTGGCGGATGGGCAAGCCGTATTTGTTGGCAAATTCGAAGTCGCGCTCGTCGTGGGCCGGCACGCCCATGACGGCCCCGTCGCCGTAAGACATCAAGACGTAGTTACCCACCCACAGCGGTACTTGTTGGCCGCTAAGCGGGTGCGTCACGGTGAGCCCGGTGTCCATCCCTTCTTTTTCACGCAGGGCAATGTCGGCTTCTGTTTGGCCGCCTTGTTTGCAACGCTCGATAAAGTCCGCCAGTGCCGGGTTGTTTTCAGCCGCGCGCGCCGCAAGCGGGTGTTCGGGCGCCACGGCGCAGAAGGTGACGCCCATGATGGTGTCGGCGCGTGTGGTAAATACATACATGCGGCCGTCTTGCACAAGCTGGCCGTTGGCGTCTCGGATGTCATGGGTGAAGGCGAAACGAACGCCCTCACTGCGGCCAATCCAGTTTTCTTGCATGATGCGCACGCGCTCGGGCCAGCCTTCCAGCCCATTTTTAACTTCGTGCAGCAGTTCGTCAGCGTAATCGGTAATGCGCAGGTAATAGCCGGGAATTTCGCGTTTCTCGACCAGCGCGCCCGAGCGCCATCCACGCCCGTCAATAACTTGTTCGTTGGCCAGTACGGTTTGATCAACGGGGTCCCAGTTGACCACCTGAGTTTTGCGATAGGCGATGCCTTTTTCAAGCATTTTCAGGAAAATCCACTGGTTCCACTTGTAATAGTCGGGATCGCAGGCGCACATTTCGCGTGACCAATCGATGGCCAGCCCCATCGCCTTCATTTGCTTTTTCATGTAGGCGATGTTGTCGTAGGTCCATTTTGCCGGTGACACCCCGGAGCGCATGGCGGCGTTTTCAGCGGGCATGCCGAAGGCGTCCCAGCCCATGGGCATTAAAACGTTATAGCCCCGCATGCGCAGCTGGCGCGCCATCATGTCATTGATTGTGTAGTTGCGTACATGCCCCATATGCAGCCGGCCACTGGGGTAGGGCAACATCGAACATGCGTAGAATTTGGGCTTTGGCTGCCCGTTGGCGTCCTTGGCGTGTTCGGTGACGCGGTAGGCGTCAGTGGAATCCCAATGGGTCTGGGCGGCCTGTTCGATTTCGTGGGGAAGATAGCGTTCCTGCATGGGTGTCCGGGAAGGTGAAAGTCAAATAACAACGTATTATAGGGCGCACCGGGCATGGCGTGCCGGGCGTGGCCCAGCGGCGGCCATAATGAAAAAAGCCCCGCTGCGCCAACGGGGCTTTAACAAGGGTAGACCGAACCTTCTGCGAAGGTTACTTCAGTCGGGTTTCCTTGTATTCGACGTGCTTGCGAGCCACCGGATCAAACTTTTTGATCACCATTTTCTCGGGCGTGTTGCGCTTGTTTTTAGTGGTCGTGTAGAAATGACCTGTGCCCGCTGTGGATTCCAGTTTGATCTTCTCGCGAATACCTTTAGCCATGATAGCTTCCTTCAGTAGACCCCGAAATAACCAGGGTGTTGATGCCAAGTGCCGTTGGCAGCCCAGCAATGTGCGTCAAGAATAGGGCGTGGCGTGCCTTAAACCGCTTCGCCACGGGCGCGCATTTCGGCCAGAACGGCGTCAATGCCTTTTTTGTCGATGGTGCGCAGGGCTTTGGCCGATACGCGCAGACGAACCCAGCGGTTTTCGCTTTCTACCCAAAAACGACGGGTTTGCAGGTTGGGAATAAAACGCCGACGTGTCTTGTTGTTGGCGTGTGAAACGTTATTGCCCGTAATAGGGCGCTTGCCGGTAACTTGGCATACGCGTGCCATGGTCATACCCCTTGATAGTAATTTTTCCAGGAAATTCAGCGTGCACCGCGCCCCAAAATAGGCAATGGCGCAGCCTATGTATTTCGTGATAAGCCTAGCATTCTAATACGGAAATGGTATGCAGATCAAGCGAGCAGCCATAAAAGTGAACGTCGGGGCAACGCACGGTGAACACAACGCCACACAACGTACTTGCGCGCCGTACTAGGAAATAGTGCTTGCCGCTTGCCGCGCAAGGCGCCCGAAGCCCCATGACAACACGGCACAAACGGCCAGCACACCCGTAAGCGGCAGCGCCGACGGCGCTTGCCACAGGCTAACCACCAGGCCGGCACTTGCCCCGCACAGCATGTGGATGGTGCCCATCAGGGCCGACGCGGCGCCCAGCCGTTGGCCTTGCTCGCGCAGGGCCAGGGCGGCGGCATTGGGGTTTACAAACCCCTGGCTTGCCATAAAGCCAACAAGGCATGCCACCAATAACCACATAGGTAACAGGCCAAGCAGGGTGAGCAGCAGCCCGGCAACGGTCACCACCACCTGGCTGTGTTGGGCGCGGGCAAGCAAGGCGTCGGGTGTGTGGCGATTAAGCATCCGGGCACTGACTTGCGCTGCAAGAATCAAGGCTGCCGCGTTAATGCCAAACAAGATGCTGAAACCCTGCGGGCTGACACCCAACAAGTCAATGAATATTCGGGGCGAACCGGCAATATAACTAAACATGCCAGCCGACCCGAAGGCGCCCGCCAGGGCATAGCACATAAAACGACGGTGGTGCAGGAGTTCGCTGAAGTTGCGCACAATGACGCTGGGCTTAAGTGGGATCACGTGCAAGGGGTTTAGTGTTTCACGCATGGTTAGTGCAGAAGCCAGCAGCAACAAGCCCCCCACCGCCGTCATAAAGTGAAAAATCCAGCGCCATCCGGTGAGCACCAGAATTTGGGCACCCAGCAAGGGGGCCAGAATGGGCGTCGCACTTATGATCAACATCATGATGGACAGCGCGCGTGACGCGTCCCGGGTGTCGAAATTGTCACGAATGACGGCGCGGGGAATCACCATGCCCGCTGCTCCGCCAAAGGCTTGCGCAATGCGCGACAGCACCAACTGATCAATCGTGGTGGCCAGGGCACAACCGATCGAGCTGGCAATAAAAATGCACAGGCCAATCAACAGCGGTTTCTTGCGACCGTAGCGGTCGGCCAGCGGGCCGTAAAACAACTGGGCCAGGGACAGGCCGAAAAGGTAACTGGCCAGGGTGCGCTCGACATCGCCATGGCTGATGCCCAAGTCGCCGGCCATCGCCGAAAAGGCCGGCAAGTACATGTCAATGGCCAGTGGACCCAATGCCGTCAGCAACCCCATCAACAGTAGCCAGCCGGGGAGGCGCGTCAAAAATCGCGGCGGCATCGCGTCAGATTGCGGAGTGTTTTGCTCGGGCATGAAGGCTCAGGTGAGGCAAGGCAGGGGAAAAACAACGTTTTGACCCGCATGCGGGGTGAGAACGGTCTGAATTGATGATAAATTGACCGTGATCAAATGAGCGCAATCTTAGCATGTGCCCAGGCGATACCGGGTGTTTTTGCGCTTACCAGCTATAAGCAGAAATCTCGCAACAGGGGGGTCACATTGAGTTCAGTCCTGTCAGCAGTAGAAAATAAACTTGCAGCATTACCCGTTTCCGTACAGTTACGCATGCCCGATGGGCAAACCGCCGGCGCGGCAGATGCGGCGGTGTCTTTGGTCATTCACGACCGTTCCGTTTTGGCCAACCTGGTCGCCGGCCAAGTCGGCAAGCTTGGCGAAGACTACGTATACGGCAAATTTGATGTCAAGGGTTCGATGCGCGACCTTATGCGCGCTGCCGCCGGCATCTTGCCCACGTCGCCGGTCCGCGAGTCGCGCGACGGCTGGTTGTCCGGCCTGATCATGCGCATGGTGTCGTTGTGGCAGCATACGGCCGAGCGCGACGCCCGGCAGATCCAGTTTCACTACGACTTGTCGGACGACTTCTACGCGCTCTGGCTCGACCCACGACGGGTGTATTCCTGCGCCTATTATCGCGAACCCGATCTTACGCTGGCGCAGGCACAAGAAGCCAAGCTGGATCACATTTGCCGCAAGCTGGCCCTGAAGCCGGGTGAGCGTTTTCTGGATGTGGGCGCGGGGTGGGGCGGTTTACTGCTATGGGCGGCCGAGCACTATGGCGTTGACGCCACGGGCATTACGCTGTCCCATAACCAGCATGCTCATGTTACCCGCCTGATTGACGAAAAAGGGTTGTCCGGGCGGGTGCGCATGCAATTGCTCGATTACCGTGAGCTGGACGAGAACCAGCCCTTCGACAAGATTGCGTCAGTGGGCATGTTCGAGCATGTGGGGCGGGCCCGGTTGCCCGCCTATTTTGCCAAGTTGCGCCGGCTGGCAACGCCCGGTGGCCTAATCCTGAACCACGGAATCACTTCGGCGGCCATCGACCACAAAGGGCTTGGGGCCGGCATGGGCGAATTTATCGACAAGTTTATTTTTCCGGGGGGCGAGCTCACCCACATCTGTCACGTGCTAAGCAGCCTTACCGAAGGCGGGCTCGAAGATCTGGACGTGGAGAACCTGCGTCCGCACTATGCCCGAACGTTGTGGGCCTGGAGCGATGCACTCGAGGCGCGCCTTGACGAGGCGCGCGCCACGCTGGCGCCGGGTGAAAAAGGTGATCAGTCACTGCGCGCGTATCGCATGTACCTGGCCGGGTGTGCCATGGGATTTGAGAACGGCTGGATTGCCCTGCACCAAGTATTGGCCAAGCCACGGGGTAACGCCCGCGCTGACGAGCTGGACTATCCGCAAGACTTGGCGTACCCGTGGCGGCGCAATTACATTTACGCCTGAGGGCGCAGGGTGCGCCGTACTACATAGCCGTACCACAGAAACATGAGGGTGGCCGAAAGCGTCATGCCTGTGAAGGCCATCAGCCACATGCTGGCCGCTCCCGTGGGGGCGTCCGGCAATACCCGGGCAATAATGGGCGCCAGCGTGCCAGCACCGGGGCCAAAGCCCAGCCACCATCCGCCAATTAAACTGATGCCGGTAAGCGCCACGATTTGCAGCAGCAAAGGCACCACCGCCACTTTATACGCGCGCAACAAATAGGCTCCCACACAATGCAGGGCGTCGGCAATATGAAAGAAGGGCAAGAGGGGCAACAGCGTGGCGGCAACCATGGCCAGTTGTGCGTCGTTGGTGTAGAGCGTCAAAATGGGCTCGCGCGCCACAACCAGCAGCGTACTGGTCAGCAACGCGCCGGCGGTTACAACGGCAATGCCGGCACGCCCCATATCACGCGCTTTGGTCATCTTGCCGGCGCCGATGGCCTGTGCTGTCAGTGATGCCGAAGCCACGCCCACCGCCATGGGCATCATGTAGCACAGTGCCGCCAGGTTGCTCATGATCTGGTGCCCACCTGTCACAAACATGCCCTCTTGGGCAACCAGCAGCGCCATCAGGGTGAAGGTGGCGATCTCGATCAGGTACGAGCCGCCCATCGGAAGCCCCAGGCGCAGAAGCTCTATTTGAGGCTTCCATCGCGGGCGTCGCAGCCGAAGACTGAATTGTGCAAACCAGCGGTCGTGCTTAATAAACCACAGCCCGGCAAAGACTGTGATCCAGCTGGTAAGTGCGGTAGATACCCCGGCGCCTACGGCACCCAGGGCGGGTGATCCCAGATGGCCAAAAATAAACACCCAGTTGAACAGCAGTTTAAAGGCAACGCTGCCCAGGTTGATCACCATCACCACCTTGGGGCGGGACACCGCCGTCCCAAGGCAATAAATGGTGCGAAAGATCAGAGCGGCCGGCAGAGCCACAATCAGGGCGCGCAAGTACCACGCCACACTGTGCCGAACCTCGGCACTTAAATTTCCGGACAGGGCGAGCCACGCGTCGGGCAAGGCCAGGGTGATGGCGCCCACGGTAGACAGGGCCAGCGCCAGCCATACCCCCTGCGCCCACGATTGCCCCACCTGTTCAAGACGGCGGGCACCGAAATGCTGGGCCAAAATGGGGATCAGTGCGTGGATAACCCCTATCAGGCTGATAAAGACGGTAATGTAAATGGAGACGGACAGCGCCATGGCCTGGAGGTCGGCCGCGCTGGAGTGGCCGGCCATGGCGGTATCCATGACGCCAAACGCGACATGCGCCCACGAGCTGACCATGACAGGCCAAGCTTGCGTGACAATATCCCGGATGTAACGCAAAAAGCCAGCGTGCCGGGCTTGCAGCATGATGTCAGTTTCCGGTATGGAGCAGACGGAACATTTCGTGGCGGTCGGCGCGCCGCTTGCCTTCCCAGATCACCCGTGCACCGGCTGGCGTGTAGACCGTGCCTTTGCGCACTGCATCGGGCGATGTTTGCTGCAACACCAGTGGGCAGGCCAGGTCGAAGGTAAAGGTGATGTTGTCAAATACCAGGAAAGATGCGCGTTGCCCCGTGCCTACGCCCAGTGTGCGCAGGCAGTTGTTTGGGCGGTCGTATTGTTGCAGCACGGCGTGGAGCTCGGCGGAGACGTCGCGGTAGCTGCGGGCGTAGTCCAGCACCGGCATCCAGAGCGTAACCAGCAGCAGCCAGGTGACGATCAGGCCGCCCGCCGACAGCACGGTTCCGCGCCATAGCGCGGCGGGGCGGTTGTGCAGGCGCCAGCGTACCAGTGCAAACCATGACAGGGTGCCAAGCACAGCCACAATAACGGCCGGCCAAGAGACAAATATTTCGTAACCGGCCGACTGCCGTGCGATGTTATTGGAGATTTTGGGTGGCCAGCCGGTTTGCAATGCGACCCAACCCAGCCACACCGTGGCGGCGGTCAGGGAAAAGCACATTACGGCAAACCAGTCGAGCGAATTCACAATGCCTCGGCGCAGCGTAGGCAGGGCAAACGATGCCAGTACGGCCGACGGCACGGCCAACAGCGCAAACTCTGGCTCAAAGACGTCGGTGAGGCACGCCATAAACACCAGCGGCACGACGGCATAAACCAGCGGTACCCAAATGTGCGGCGCACTGATCCAATCGCGCCAGCGCCATACGGCAATCAACGCAAATGGCCAGGTGGGCCATAGAAACCAGGGCAGATCGCGCAGCATGCTGAGCACGCTGCGGATATTGGGCAGGCCGATGAGGTCGGTGTGCCACAGCTTCCACTGATACGCCCAGTATTGTCCGACGTGCCGTGCGGCCAGCCACCACGCCAGCCCCATGACAAGGCCGATGGCGGCGCTGACGGCCAGCCACTGCTTTTGCTTCCAGAGGCCGTTGGCAGGGCGAAATGCCAACAACGATGCCAGCACAATGGGGAAGGCGCCGATCCAGCCGCGCGCAAGAAAGGCGGCGCCCAGCGCAATGCCCAGCGTGACAGCGCCAGATATTGGCCGGTCGATCATGCGGGCGACGGCATAAAAGGCCAGCGCCTGAAACGCGATGATGGCGGGGACGGCGGAGGTTTCGTGCATACGCCAAACGATGCCGATAGTCGCCACAATGAGCAGCAGGGCGGCATCGGCGATCATGCGGCCGTAGTCGTGCACGCCAGGTTCGCCACCGAAGGGTAATGCCAGAGGCTGGGGCTCAGGGCGGCGCCCCAGCAGATATGTGCCATACCATACCGACAAGCACAAAATGGCAAACCACAGAAGG
>Ga0079223_10002817_pt1 | contig 10860 bp, 7 predicted proteins | sample Stecom2011_FD_75072 | JGI IMG/M metagenome (GOLD analysis project Ga0079223, IMG submission 75072) | Agricultural soil microbial communities from Utah to study Nitrogen management - Steer compost 2011 | ecosystem: Environmental > Terrestrial > Soil > Agricultural land | place: USA: Utah...
CATGCATCAGCAGGCATCCAGTGCGCATCCTGACCATCCCACTTCACATTGCAGCCAATGGGATTCGTTATCGGCGTCGTGACGGCTTTGCCGGATGTTAATTCGGATAGCGCTTGTTCCAGCTCATTGCTCTTCATCTTACTCGTATCTCGAGGACTATCTACACCTCTACCTGTATAAACCAATTTTCGATCTTTATCAAACAGATAAAAATGAGGTGTGCGTAAGGCTCCGTAAGCTTTTGCAATATCTTGACTTTCATCATATAAGTATATCCATGGAAAATCATGATCAGCCATGCGTTTTACCATATTTGGGAAGCTATCGTCTTCATGTGTATTCTTACTGTTTGAATTAATTCCAACAAATTGGACACCTTTAGGAATAAACTTTTCAGCTGTAGAACGAGTTACTTCGTCAGAGCCTATCACATACGGGCAATGGTTGCATGTGAAAAATAGAACCAACCAAGGTGATTCTGTAAAGTTGCTTAGTTCATAAGTTTTTCCATCGGTAGCAGGCAATTTAAAATCTGGCGCCTTTTTTCCAATTTCAAGTGTAAAAGCCATAATAATAAGTTAAAAGTAAAACTGTCTTAGTAATAGGTAAACAAGTTGAGTTTAAAAAGGTTTTTAAGAGAGAAATCGTGCAATAAGAGAAGGTAAATAAATGGTTTTAAATTAGTGATTAAAGTTTTTTTATTACCAACTGCCAGATGAGATTTTGGTAGTATAAAGAAGGTGGTGAAAGTCGAAAAGGGATATCATTTGAGGGATCCGTATTTGAAAAAAGACGTACAATTTTTATGAATGTTGAAGGAGAATTGTAAAACAGTTCAAAGATAGAACACCAACAATAAAAAGATAAAAATAATTATAGAACTTACGACAAAAGATTTTGTGGCTATTTTTAGAGCTTTTAAAGAATAGTTGTTTGGTCAAAATGCTTATTATGAATGAATAACCTGGCTCCCTTTAAAATAGAAAACAAGTATAAATATTTAGAATTATTTCTAAACAAAGCCTCTGATTTCAGCTAAGATGATTATCATTTCAATAATTTCTTCCTCACTCATACTTGCACAATTGAAAAATGTATCAAAAAACTCAATATCTTCACGATCTTTTTCAAAATAGCGTCTAAACTGCTCCCGACGCTTATCCATATCAATGGCTTGTTTTCTTGCATCGTTGGGATTTAATCCTGTATTTTTTACAATTTCATTTACACGCCACTCCAAAGGAGCGGTGAGTTTTATATGTATGGCGTGCTCAAAGTTTTTTGTAATAGATTCGGCGGCACGGCCGACAATTACCACGTTGCCTTTGTGTGCAGCGCCATAAATAAATTTTGCAATGGTATTTCTAATTTTTGCGTCACTAGGATAAAACTCATCCGAAAAGAATAAGGCTAAATTTTCAAAAAAACCTCTTGCTTTATAGTCCGTTAGATCTTTGGTCAAATCAGGAGAAAGTCTTAACTCCTTTGCGGATTCTTCTATAATCTCTTTACTTATCCACTTCCAGGGTAAATCTTTGCCAATTATAATATTCCTTTTAGTTAGGGCTTCGCTTAATGATTCAGCAATATGAGTAGCAGGACAACCATGCTCTCTAGAGATTGTGATTACAGGTCCTGAGAAATCTAACTTTTTCTTTAAACTTCTTCTTTTGTCCTGTTCCAGCATATATTTTAGAAAGAGGTTTTCCATAATTTAGGTGAATGATTAAATGGTCTAAAGATATATTAATTCAATTAACCTAAGCCACTTCATTGAATATTGATTAACACATTTATTGCATGAAAGATGACTGATTTAAGGATTAAATTATTGACTAATATAATAAATGTTTATTTGAGGGCAAAACTTAATATACTTGCTATTAACTGATTTTTACTATTTACACTTTATACTTATGAAGATACTAAAAGAGAGTGAAAAATCAAAAAAAGGACAGATTGAAAAATCTGTCCTTTCCCCTTTAAATCAGTCTTTGGATTAACCAAATCTAAATCTATGAAAAAAAATCTAGTGCAAATGTAAGGAGCGAATCAGTGAAATTGATTGAAGTCAGGTTAATTGATGTTAAGATATTGAGTTGAGATTTTTTTTAGTTTTATTTGAAACATTATAATGTTTCGGTAACTCCCCAAGCTCATAAAATTTATGTGCTAAATTTTCTTTTTGTTGATGGAAGAACGCTGTTTTGTTGTGGTTACCGATCCTTTAAAGAATATAACTTTAGATCTGTTACAGAGCTTTCAATCTTTTATCTTGGTTATAGGATATTCTTCTGAAGACGCTGGATTTGTTATTGAAAATACCTATTTTCGAAAATCCTTGATGTAAAGTACTTGGTTGACAAACTATTTTGTTGAATTATAAAGTGAAAAACATACTATGCTTAAAAGGGTTCCTCACACTTACGTGATAGTTTTTTTCTTAATCATTATCTCTGCTTTAGCTACTTGGATGATTCCTGGAGGTGAATATATTACTACTATCTCGGAAGATGGGAGTAGATCTGTTGAATTTCAAGTTGTAGAGAGCCATCCACAAACCTGGCAAGTTTTTTCTGCCATGTTCAATGGTTTTGAGCGTCAAGCAGGAATTATAGTTTTTATTTTGATGATTGGAGGTGCTTTTTGGATTATGAATGATTCCAAAGCTATTGATGTGGGCATTCGATCTTTTTTAAACCTCACTCAGAGGTTGAACAGATACACCATCATGCGAAAAATAGGTGCAGGCAATTTGATGATTGTGTTGATAATGTTAATGTTTTCAGTATTTGGTGCAGTTTTTGGAATGAGCGAGGAGACTATTGCTTTTATAGTAATTGTAGTTCCGTTGGCTGTTTCTATGGGATATGATTCATTAACAGGGGTGGGAATGGTGTTTGTTGCAGCTGGTTTGGGATTTGCTGGTGCAGTACTTAATCCTTTCACTATTGGCATAGCACAAGGATTGGCAGATTTACCCTTGTTTTCAGGGTTTGAATACCGACTTTTTTCTTGGGTAGTGATAAATATAGTAGGAATTAGCTTTATGTTATGGTATGCTAATAGAATTAAACGCCATCCAGAAAAGTCTTTGGTTTATGAAGAGGATCATTATTGGCGAGCACATATTCTAGCGGGTGGTCAAGAGGAAGTTCAAGTTACATATAAGTCGTCGTGGCTAATATGGGCTGTTACTACTTTGGTATTAATTTTATTTTCAGCGTTTTATCCAGTAACAACTTTAGTTATAGGTGGAGGTAATGGTTTTTCATGGTATTTTATTCCAGTTATTACTATAATGTTTGCCATTACCGGGTACCTCTCACTTCAAAAGTCATCCGCCATATTTGTGTTGAATATTTTGGGTTACACTATTCTTTTTTTGATTGTGGGGGTCATGGGTTATCAATGGTATATCATGGAAATTGCCGCACTCTTCTTTGCCATGGGTATTTTGTCTGGTGCTGCCATGAATCGCTCCCCTGATACTATCACAAAACTGTTTCTTGAAGGTGCTAAAGATATAATGTCGGCCGCTCTAATTGTTGGTTTAGCGGGTGGTATTATTGTTATTCTTGAAGAGGGGAATATTATTCACACCATTTTACATGCCATGGCCAGCGGAATGAAAGATGCTGGAGCTGTGGCTTCGGTGGGAATTATGTATGTGATTCAAACGGTTATAAATATTATTATCCCCAGTGGATCGGCCAAAGCTGCTCTAACCATGCCCATTATGGCGCCTTTTAGCGATCTCATTGGCCTATCAAGGCAGGCTACTGTTATGGCTTTTCAATTTGGTGACGGCTTTACAAATCTTATTACACCCACATCAGGTGTTTTGATTGGGGTTCTGGGTGTAGCTAAAATACCTTATGCCAAATGGGTTAGATGGATTCTTCCTTTTATGATTGTTTTAATCATTCTTGGTTTTCTATTGTTGATTCCCACTGTTACAATGGAGTTAAATGGTTTTTAATTATTTTAATTTTCAAATTATGAAAAAGATTCTGTCATTTTTAATTTTAATAAGTTCAGTGAGTTATCTTGTGGCTCAGCCTCATCCTGATTGGGAAAACCCTCAAGTTTTTGCAATCAATAAAGAGAACCCACGAGCTTTCTTTTACTCTTATCCTAATGTTGATAAGGCATTGAAGTTTGATCGTACGGCTTCTGAGAATTTTATTCTCTTGAATGGCGACTGGAAGTTTAATTGGGTTGCAAAACCTGCAGATCGTCCTATGGATTTTTATTCTGAAAGTTTTGATGCAAGTGAATGGAAGGAAATCCCAGTTCCATCTGATTGGCAAATGCATGGATATGGTGTACCTATATACACAAATGTTACTTATCCATGGACTTCAAACCCTGAGCCTCCTCTTGTGGATCATAACAATAACCCCGTTGGATCCTATATACACGAATTTGATATTCCTGACAGATGGGAGGGCAACAAAATATTTATCCACTTTGGTGCGGTAAATTCTGCAATGTATTTATGGATTAATGGTCAAAAAGTCGGATACTCCCAAGGTTCAAAAACACCTGCAGAATTTGACATCACTGAGTATGTTAAAGTCGGGCAAAACAAATTAGCCGTAGAGGTCTATAGATGGTGCGATGGCTCTTATTTGGAGGATCAGGATTTTTGGCGTTTGTCAGGTATTGAGCGTGATGTCTATCTGTTTTCAACGCCTAAAGTCCGAATTCGTGATTTCTTTTTCTCAACTCAACCAGATGAAAAATATCATAATGCTACATTTTCGTTGGATGTGGAGATTGAAAACTATTTGAACTCTCTTGAAAAGGGTCAAGTGGAAATTGTGTTGATGGATGGAGTTAAACAAGTGGCGCGTTTGAATCGTAATTACAGAATCCAAGGGGGAAATAAGGAATTATATACTTTATCCAGCGCAGTTAATGATGTTCGCTGGTGGAGTGCAGAAACTCCAGAACTCTATACTTTGTCTATTTCACTTAAAGATGCAAGAGGAAAGGAATTGGAGGCCACAGCCGTTAAAGTTGGTTTTCGAGAAGTGAAAATTGAAGGATCTCAGCTGAAAGTAAATGGCAAAGCATTGTTGTTGAAAGGGGTAAATCGTCACGAGCACGATGAATATACGGGTCATGTTGTATCAAAGGAGTCTATGATTCAAGATATAAAGTTGATGAAGCAAAACAACATCAATGCAGTGCGTACGAGTCACTATCCAACCGATCCGTTGTTTTATGCATTGTGTGATGAATATGGATTGTATGTAGTTGATGAAGCCAATATTGAATCACACGGAATGGGCTATGGTGATCGTTCTCTTGCCAAAGATAGTAGCTGGATGGCGGCACACATTGATCGAACTCAAAGAATGGTGGAGCGAGATAAAAATCATCCTTCTATCATTATTTGGTCTTTGGGGAACGAAGCAGGTAATGGAATTAATTTTGAAGCCACTTACGATTGGATAAAAAAACGTGATCTAACTCGTCCAGTCCAGTATGAACAAGCACATCGTGGCGATAATACAGATATTGTCTGTCCTATGTATGCGGGTATTGATCATTTGGTTTGGTATGGAAAATCAGTTCAACATCGTCCTTTAATTCTTTGCGAGTATGCCCATGCCATGGGCAATAGTGTGGGTAATCTACAAGACTATTGGGATGTGATTGAAAAATATGACAATCTGCAAGGAGGATTTATATGGGATTGGGTAGATCAAGGATTGGTGAAAAAAGATGAAGAGGGGAATAAATATTGGGCTTACGGTGGGGACTTTGGTCCTGAAGGAACCCCCAGTGATGCAAACTTTTGTATGAACGGCTTGGTTCGCCCTGATAGAACGCCAAATCCATCGTTGCACGAAGTGAAAAAAGTATATCAGTACGTTAAGTTTGCACCTGTGCTTGGAGAAAACAAGCTTCAAATTACCAACAACTATGATTTTATCAATCTCGATCGATTTGATATACATTGGGAAGTAAAATCAATGGATAAAGAAGTTTTAAATGGTGTTATTTCAAGGCCTAATATAATACCAGGAGAAACTGCACTATTTTCATTAGATCTCTCTAAGATTGAATTGGATAGCGATAAAGAGTATTTTCTGAATATTCGTATGGTTTTGGCAGAACCTTGGAGTCTGTTAGTTGAAGGAGAGGAACTCGCTACAGAACAGATTGTTATATCGAATGGTTCTCGTTCATCTAATTCATGGGGAACAGGTAATCCAGCCATGAAGCAGTCGAAAGGTAAAATCACATTCTCGGGTAAAGATTTTTCAATTCTATTTGATGAGGTTTCAGGCACTATACAATCGTGGATGGTGAATGGAAATGAATTTCTGGAAAAAGGTCCAAAGCCTAATTTCTGGCGGGCTCCCAACGACAATGATTATGGATACAACATGAATGAGATGCTGGGTATATGGCGTACTGCGGGTTCTGATGCAAAGGTGATAAAAGTCTCCACGTCTAAACCAAAAAATGGCAAAGGTTCTATCTCTTTCGAGTATCAGCTGGCAAACAACACAGGTAGTTGCATTCTTACTTATGATATTTATGGAACTGGTGATGTAATAATGGATTATACATTTAATCCCAGTGATCAAAAGCTACCCGTATTGCCACGCATCGGTATGATGATGACTTTACCTACACAATTTGAGAATGTCACTTGGTATGGTAGAGGACCCTGGGAAAACTATCAGGATCGTAAGACTTCTGCATTTGTTGATTTGTATAAGAGCACCGTCACCGATCTGTTTGAAATGTATCCCGTACCTCAAGAAAATGGGTACAGAACCGACACTCGTTGGCTAAAATTAACTGATCAGAAAGGCAATGGTTGGTTGATCGAAGGATCTGAGTCGATTGGTTTTTCGGCTTTGCATTTCACACCTGAAGATTTAACCAAAGAGGGCAGGGGATTGTGGCATACAATTGATTTGAAGCCGCGAAAAGAAGTGATTTTAAACATAGATCATCTAATGATGGGCGTAGGTGGTGATAATTCGTGGGGCGCACGTCCACATGAAATATATTCTATTCAACCCTCTGAGTATAACTTTCGAATCAGGTTAAAACCATTTGAAAATACCGATGAAGTGGAGACAGGATTGAAGTTTTGATCATTTGTTTAAATGAAAATTTGTAAAATAAGGCATCCTTTCTTCTGATTGGAAGCCTTATTTTAAAGAAGTAGTTCGTTCTAAATTTATTAATTAGCGTTATAAATAAAATGTGTCATCCAATTGATGTACTTAAGTTTTGTCCAAAATGTGGCTCAAATAAATTTGTGCCTGCACCTGATTATTCTTTTAAATGTGCTGAGTGTGGTTTTCATTTTTTCATCAATTCTGCCGCTGCAACAGCAGCAGTGATAATGAATGAAAAAGGAGAGATGCTATTAACTCGTCGTGCGGAAAACCCTCATAAAGGGAAATTGGATTTGCCAGGAGGATTTGTAGATCCTGGCGAAAATGCGGAAATTGCGATGCGGCGTGAAATAGCTGAAGAGCTTAATCTTGAAGTCGTAGAGATGAAGTTTATGGGGTCGTTCCCCAATGAATATGTTTTTTCAAACTATACCGTGTTTACTACTGATATGGGTTTTCTCTGTTCTGTGAAAGATTTTTCATCAATTACTTTTCGGGACGATATTTCAGGTTTTGAATTTATAAAGCCTACTGAAATTCCATTCGATGAGATTAGCAGCCTCTCCATTCGCAATATTGTTCAGTTATATATTGATGAATATTTAGAGGTTAGTGTAAAATAGTGGAAGAGCTTTTGACAAAATTGGTTTGGTTGGGTACAAAAAGATCAAGCAGTTCGGAGTCGGTTTTTATTAACCTATACAAACTTGCGTTTATAAGTTCTATAGAACACTTTATACTTATCAACTTAGGTAGTCGTTTATTAGATAAACTCTATTTTAATTCACGTATTGATTGACTGATGAAGCCGATATTTATTGTAGCAGGTGAAAAGGGAAGTGGCAAAACTACCTTTCTCCTAAATCTTTTAAGAATCTTGCAAAAGGAAGGACACCAAATGGGTGGCTTTGTAGCGATCCATCAACTTCAATCAGACAGTTATCTCATAAAAAATATACAAACAAATGAGGAGATTCTTCTCATGCAACGATTAGCTGCTTTCGATCAGCACCCCAACCACTTTAAGTTTTTTTCTGAAGGGGTGGAAGTGGGAAATGAATGGATTAAAGAGCTCTTGTCTAATCCTCCAGGTATTGTTGTAGTGGATGAAATTGGTAGATTTGAATTGGCAGGAGAACTTTGGAGTAGCAGTTTCACGAAGCTTGTTGCATCTTCTGTTCCGTTGATTTTTACAACCAAGATTAAATACTTAGAGGATGTAGTAAAAAAGTGGAAAATGAATCCTACTCTTACTTTTCACGCGGATGATTTTAGTATGCCCCAGCATGCCTTTGAACGGATGAAGAAGTTTCTTTGATAAAAAGCTCCAAACTGTCACGTTAAGTGACGGAAAATCCTTAATTTGCATGGATGAGTTTAAATAATTCAGATATTACGGGAGTGGTTCTTGCTGGAGGTCAGAGTCGGCGCATGGGTTTTAATAAGGCTGAAGCTGAGATGCATGGCAAGTCTATGCTTATTCGAATGATTAATAAATTGAAAGAGGTAACCCCTGCTATTTTGGTAAGTAGTGGTACTATTACCTATCCGAATATCCCATGGCCTCAAATACCCGATGAGCAACCACAATGTGGTCCATTGGGTGGTATCTATTCCGTATTGAATGTATCTACTACTTCCTTAAATCTGGTGGTATCGTGTGACATGCCTTTGGTCTCTATATCTTTACTAAAACATATTGTAGCCAGGGCTACCATTAGTGGTTCTCTCATCACCATCCCTGTTGACCATAACGGTCAGTTACAAACGACGTGTGCTGTATATCATAAAAATATTTTACCTTTTTTGGAGAATCAGATAAATACCCATGCATATAAGATGAAAGAGTTATTAGATTTGGTCTCCGTTGAGTATGTTGTGATGTCTATAGAACATCCACTTTACCAAGAACATGCTTTTATGAATGTTAATACACCCAGTTCATTACAAGAAGCTCGTAAGACATGGAACAGTCATCAGGAATAGTTAACGACAAATGGATTAAAGCATCTGTGTTGGCTGGCTTATGGGCTGGCATCGAGATTATTGCGGGGAGCTTTTTGCACAATCTTCGTATCCCCTTTTCAGGCACTTTTCTTACATTGATTTCCATTATGTTGGTCATAGGTTTTTTTCAAATATGGCCTAAATATGGAATTATCTGGCGTGCAGGATTGATAACCGCCCTCATGAAATCTATTTCTCCCAGTTCTGTTATTTTGGGCCCTATGATTGCCATTGCCATGGAAGGATTTGTATTGGAACTTGTTGTTCGTCTTGCTGGAAGAAACAGCACAGGATATCTACTTGCCGGAATGTTCACCATGGTGGGTGTTTTGACGCATAAAGTTGTGCGGCTATATTTACTTTTTGGATGGGATATTTTTCAGATCTATGAGGAGATGTTCATTTTTGCCACCGAAAAACTGGGGTTTTTACACGCTCAGCCTATGCGTGCTGTTTTAAGTCTTTTTTTGGTGTATGCTATTTTGGGTGCGTTGGCAGGATTGGTGGGATACAAGTTGGGGCAGAGAGCCAAAAACGAACAGCATAGAAGTTTTACTTCTTCATCAGAACTTCAGACCAATAAATGGCAGCAGCCATCAGAAGAAATTGTATACTCCACCCGATCTTTGATTTTGCTGATGATTGTTATTCCACTTATGCTTTTTGCATTGAGTCATTTCACGCTCAATGCTGCACTTATTTTAACCCTTCCCTGGTTTGCGTTCATTTTTTGGCGTTATCGTTTTGCTATGCGACAGCTAAAGAAGTGGCTCTTTTGGCTGCAGTTGTTGGTGATACTTGTCTTGGCATGGTTCTTTAGTAAGACATCGGGCAGTGGGTTGGAAGGGCGTCTAACTGCTCTTTCTGGCGGAATGATTATGGTTTTGCGTGCTCTTGTGGTGGTGACTGGATTTGCTGCCTTAAGCACGGAGTTGCGCGCTCCTCTCATGCAGCGAATTTTCTTTCGTTCAGGATTTAGGCAGCTCTATCTTTCTGTAAATCACGCTTTTGGTATTTTGCCTATGGTGATAAGTGGCTTAACTACACCACGTCAGTTTATTATGAATCCTGCACATTCCATTGCGGTTAGTCTTCGCCAAGTAAATAGCTGGCATCAATATCTTGTGCGGTCGCTTAATAAAAAAGAGTTTGAGTGAATGGAGTTTTGTTTTAAAAAGTTGAATCCCTTCAGGGTGCTTTGTCATTTCTAACTGATTTCTACAGGTTTCACCCGTGGTTATTCATGTTTAACCACTTCGTGGTTTGTTTTTTCCTTTATACTCTACATTGATCGTTTTATTTTCTCATTCCCATAAAGAACTTACAATGTATTACGGAACACCAATAAAAGATTCAAAATTTGCTCTATGTATTTGAACGGTACGATGATTGGGATAGGCGTTAAGAAATGAATTAGGGAATTTCGTTTTGGTTTTGCTCCACTTTAGCTCAAAAGCATTTAATAATCCGTCTTGCTCTTCGATATAATCAATTTCTGCTTGATCGTGTGTTCGCCAAAAAAAAGTGTTAGGTTTATTTGATTGATAATGGTTTGTTTTAAGACGTTCCGAAAGCAGAAAGTTTTCCCACAACGCTCCTTTGTCAAGCCGCAAATTAATCGGTGCATAATTACTGATCAAAACGTTTCGTATTCCGTTATCATAGAAATAATATTTTTTGCCCTTTTTAATTTCATTAC
>Ga0079223_10002818_pt1 | contig 10860 bp, 10 predicted proteins | sample Stecom2011_FD_75072 | JGI IMG/M metagenome (GOLD analysis project Ga0079223, IMG submission 75072) | Agricultural soil microbial communities from Utah to study Nitrogen management - Steer compost 2011 | ecosystem: Environmental > Terrestrial > Soil > Agricultural land | place: USA: Utah...
CCTGCGGCCGGTTCTTCGTGTCCATCGCCGGCAACCGCCGCATAGCGGCCACCCCTGCCCAACTCTCCACGCACTCCCCTCGCAAACAGCGTGAAGGACAGGCCGGTTTGGTACTCGTAGCCACGATGTTCCACCGGATCCACCGTTAGGCGGAGCTCAGGCGCCTCCCGGCGCAGCTGCTCCACAACCTCAGCAAGCTCATCGATCAAGAGCTGCGCTTCCGCGGGAAGAGAGAGCTTCTTCAGCATCGGCAGCGCGCGGTCGACAAGGCCCGCCGCTCGAAGCAACGCATCAAACAGTAGTGCCTGATCGCCGGCAGCTTGCTTCACCGCCGCCGCATCTTTCCGATCAAGCGCCGCACGCAGAGGTCGACGCGCGCTTTCCGGTATCTGCAATTCGCTGAAGAGACCACCAACCAGGGTCGGCAGTGATAGATCGACGCTGAGATTCTTGATCCCAATGCTTTGCAACGCTTCGGCCGCAAGCCGCACGAGTTCCGCGTCGGCTGCGGGCGCAAGAGTCCCTACCAGTTCGGCTCCTACTTGAGCGAATTGACGTTCAGGCCGGAGCTGGTTTCCCCGAACTCGCAGTACTTCGCCGGCGTAGCAAAGGCGCAAGGGCCGCGGCGCTCGCGACAGGCGCGAAGACGCGATCCGCGCAACCTGGGGCGTCATATCCGCCCTCAGCCCCATCATCCTTTGACTGATGGGATCCATCAGCCGAAACGTCTGGGTCGCAACCTGCTCCCCAGGGCCGATCAAAAGGGAATCCTCGAATTCCAATAGCGGCGGCTTGACGCGCTCATAGCCGTGAGCTGCTAGAGCGTCGATCAGGCGTTCCATCGTCGCGGCCTCGTGGGCTGCCTCGGGCGGCAATCCGTCCTGCAGGCCTGCAGGCAGCAAGGCATGCCCAGCGTCGTCTGGTAGCTGGCTGATAGTCATTCCACTCAATCTCCGGCACTGCCGCGCCGTTACTAGCCCTTTTCACGAGAGCCCGAAAGTAGGGAAAAGAACGAGAGGTGCAGTCCACCTCTCGCAGATGCACCTTTTACCTGAACCTATGTTCGGGATCTTCCGATCGGATGAATCTGGCTGGTGGTCGCAATTCTAGAAGCGAAGAGGCTCCGCGCGCTTGATCTGTGGCAAGTCTCGAACCCGCGCCAGAACATCGGCAGGGACGCTTCCATCGAGTTCGATGAGGCAAATGGCATCCCCGCCGGCGCTGGTGCGGCCCAAATGGAAGGTGGCGATGTTCATGCCTGCTTCGGCCAGGATGCGTCCGACACTTCCGATCACTCCGGGGGTGTCGTGGTTTGTGAGGTAGAGCATGTGGGGGCCCAACTGCGCTTCTACCTGAATTCCCTTGATCTCTACCACCCGCGGCTTGGAACCGCCGAAGAGCGTTCCCGCGACCGAACGAACCTGCTTTTCGGTTTCGAGCGTGACCCGGATCAGCGTCTGGTAGTCGCAATCGCGTTCATACTTCGTCTCTGCGACGGAGATGTCTCGCTGGCGTGCCAGAACGGGCGCATTCACCATATTCACAGAGTCGAGCATGGGGCGCAGCACGCCAAGGAGCACTGCCTGGGTCAAGGGCCGCGTATTCAAACCCGCAACATGGCCTTCATACTCTACACGGATGGACTTGAGCCCCGTGCGTGTCAGCTGTCCGGCAAAGGAGCCCAGTTGCTCCGCCAAGGTCATGTAGGGGCCCAGATGCTGCGCGTCTTTGGCTGTCAATGAAGGCATGTTGAGGGCGTTCACGACTGCTCCATCGAGCAGATAGTCGCTCATCTGCTCAGCCACCTGCAGCGCAACATTCTCCTGAGCTTCAGCCGTCGAGGCACCCAGGTGCGGCGTGCAGATCAGGTTGGGCGTGCCGAACAAGGGATTTTCGTAGGCGGGTTCGACTTCGAAGACATCAAGAGCGGCGCCGCCCACCTGCCCTGCTTCCAAGGCGGTCTTCAGGTCGCTCTCGACCACTAGCCCGCCGCGTGCACAATTGATGATAAGCACTCCCTTGCGACACTTGGCGAGTGCTTTGGCATCCAGCATGCCGCGGGTCTGGTCGGTCAGCGGCACGTGGAGAGTTATGATGTCCGCGCGGCCCAGCAGCTCCTCCAGTTCCACCTTGTCGACACCGAGATCCTTGGCACGGTCCGCGGAAAGAAAGGGATCATAAGCGATCACCTTCATTCGAAGTCCCTGCGCCCGATCACATACGATGGAGCCGATGTTTCCGCAGCCAATGACGCCCAAGGTCTTGCCACTGAGCTCCTGGCCCATGAACTTGGACTTTTCCCACTTGCCGGCCTGGGTGGAGCGGTCAGCGGCCGGGATCTGGCGCGCAACGGAGAACATCATCGCGATCGCGTGCTCGGCTGTCGTAACCGCATTTCCGTAGGGCGTATTCATCACGACGATGCCGTTGGCCGTTGCTGCGGCTACGTCGATGTTATCGACCCCGATCCCGGCGCGGCCAACAACTCGAAGCCGTCCCTTGCCTCCGGCTTCCAAAACCGCGGCAGTAGCCTTGGTCGCCGAGCGAACCGCCAAGCCATCATAATCGCCGATCCGCGCGATAAGCTCTTCCTCGGATAGACCGGTGGCGACTTCCACTTCTACGCCACGCTGGACGAAGATTTCGGCGGCGCGCGCGCTGAGCTTATCGGCGATGAGGACCTTCGGCATTCTTCTTCTTTCCACTACAATTCGTATGTATCGGATGTTAATTGGCCGCGCGGCGAAGGCTCATTCCGGGACTGATGCGCCTTTTTCCCCGCGCACGCTGAACCACGCCCATTCGATCCAGGGGAGCAACGCCTCGATATCGGCCGTCTCTATCGTTGCGCCGCCCCATATACGCAGGCCTGGCGGTGCGTCGCGGTAAGCACCGATATCGTAGGCGACCCCTTCTGCATCTAACTTGGCCGCAACAGCTTTCGCCACTGCCGCCTGCTCTTCAACCGGAAGCGCCTGAAACCAGGGGTCTTCGAACTGCAGGCAAATGGAGGTCGGAGAGCGGGTATCCGGCTCCTGCGCCAAAAAGCCGATCCAGGACGTTTTTTCGACCCACTGGGCAACGACCGCAAAATTCTGCTCCGTGCGCCGCACGAGAGCAGCGAGCCCTCCAATCTCTTCAGCCCACCGCAGCCCGTCCAAAGCATCTTCCACAGCCAGCATGGAGGGGGTGTTGATCGTTTCGCCCCGGAATATGCCTTCGATGAGCTTTCCGTTCTTGGTCAGGCGAAAGATCTTCGGCAAGGGCCAGGGAGGACGATGGCTTTCGAGGCGCTCGACAGCCCGCGGAGATAGCGCCAGCATTCCATGCGCAGCCTCCCCGCCCAGCACCTTCTGCCAAGACCAGGTCACTACATCCAGCTTGCTATAATCCAAAGCCATCGCAAAGGCCGCAGAAGTCGCGTCGCAGATTGCGAGCCCCTCTCGATCGCCGGAGATCCACTCGGCATCGGGGACCCTCACTCCGGATGTCGTGCCATTCCAGGTAAAGACCAGATCGCGGGCCGGATCGACCTCTTCAAGCCGAGGCAAAGCTCCATAATCCGCCGTTAGCACTCGGACATCCTCAAGCTTGAGCTGCTTTACAATGTCCGTGGCCCAGCCCTGGCCAAAGGACTCCCACGCCAGGACATCGACACCGCGCGAACCGAGTACCGACCAGAGAATCATTTCTACTGCGCCGGTATCGGAAGCGGGCACGATGCCAAGCCGCCAGTCATCCGGCAAACCGAGCAGATCACGCGAGCGCTGGATGACCTCCGCCAACTTGGCCTTGCCGCCTTTCGCACGGTGCGAGCGACCAAGATAGGCGTTCTTTAACGCATCCAGCGACCAGCCCGGACGCTTGGCGCAGGGACCGGAGGAAAAGTTCGGGTTGCTGGGACGTAGGCCCGGCATTTTCGGGACGGTTAGAAGGTGCGAGGCGCTGCGTGACATGAGGAAGTGGCGCTCCTGTGCATTCGGATGTCGCCCTACGGCTAGCGTGGCGCGCGATACTAGGGTCGATGCTGCAGTGCGTCAACGCGGAGCCGGGCGCAGATTTCTACGCCCGCCTTAGACCTCTAGAGGCCTGTGACGGGAGCTTCTCCCATCGCGCCACAACATGCCCGGGTTGTCGGGCATCGGCTCTATAGACCTGTCCGCAGCGGAACGTCATAATGTGGCGGAAGCTTCTAGGGGATGGATGGGGTATCGTGCGCAAGTGGCTCGGCGGGGCAGCCTTTCTGCTCCTGATCTTGGCAGCCCCCCTGCCCTTTTCCGCAAACCTGGCAGCGCAGCAAACAGTGACCGTGGGGGGATACGTCTTTCCTCCTTATGTGGAGATGGCACCGGATGGGCAGGTCAGCGGCCTTACACTGGACCTCATTGCCGCCTGGAACGAACAGCAGGATGACTTGCGCTTCGAGTTCTTCCTGACCTCTCCCGCCCGACGGTTCAGCGACTTCATCAAGGGAAACTATGACCTGATCTTGTTCGAGAGTCCCGGCTGGGGATGGACTGCTCGAGAACTGCCGATCGTCTCTAGCGAGGTTTTTCTTACAGATTCAGACGTCTTCATTGCACTTGCCCAGGAAGATCGGGATCAAACCTATTTCGACCCCTTCAGCAACAAGTCGATCGCGGCAATGCTAGGCTATCACTACGCCTTCGCAGATTTTGAGACCAACCCAGAACGGTTGGCGCAGAACTTTGATATTGTCCTGGTAAATGGCAACCTGGCCGGCATCCACTTGGTATTGCAGGAGCGCGTCGACCTCGCGATTATCACTCGATCCTATCTGGATTGCTTTCTTGCCAGTGAACCTCAAGAACGAGACAAGCTGCTGATTGCCGAAACACCGGACCAAATCTACCGGTATCGCGCCCTTCTCCGCCCCGAGACCCCCATCGAGATAAAACAGGTTGAAGCGCTCATTGAGCACAACCTGACGCCTGAGCTGCTGGAACAACAGTGTCTCCGGATTGCAGCTTGGCAGTGACAGCCTCAGAGCCAACAGCAAGCAAACCTGTCGGCCGTCACAGATGGCGGCCGCGGCTTGCCGCGCGAATTTTGCTGCGCACAGTCCCAGTAATCTTTTTGATCGTTCTTCTGACCCAGGGCGGTCTGCGCTGGAGAGATTACCAGGACCAAGTGAGGCAGCTCGAAACGCGGACGGAGATGATCGCCGAATTGACCGCAGAGGCTCTTGCCCGTCCGCTGTGGATGCTAGACCGGTCGATTTACGCCGCTCAGGTGAAGGCGCTAGAGCAGGATCCCGCATTCCTTCTCGGCCGCATACTGGATGCATCGGGAAGAGAGGTCTTGGCGATCGGCGCTCCCCCTCAGCAGCGCGCCCTGACAATAAGTCGCGACATAATCAGCCCACAAGGTGAGGTGATAGGCTCTTTGGAGCTGACGATGAGCAGGGAAGAGCTGCGTCGCGCCTTCAATAGGGAGATTTTGCTGACTGGATTGGCGTTCGTCATCCTGCTCGCCGGCTTCACCCTCTCGGTTCACTACGCCGTTCGCGATCTTGTTATCCGACCCCTGGAGCAGATGCTGCAGGCGATGGCAGGCGTCGAACGCAAGAATTGGCTGCATCTAGGTTGGGAACGGAGCGACGAACTGGGTCGCGCTGGACGGGCCTTCGACAAGATGGTGGAAGGCCTGCGAAGCGGCGATGAAGCCAAGCGCCTTCTCGCCGCATTGGAGCAGACGCAAAAGGCGCTGGTGGAGAAAAATCAGGAGATAGAAGCGGCGCATCAGCAACTGACGGAGAACCTGGCTTACGCAAGCCGGATTCAGATGGCGCTTATGCCAAGTGCTGAGGACATGGAGCGTCATTTCGCAGAGGCGGCGCTCCTTTGGCGTCCGCTTCAGGCCGTTGGAGGAGATCACTGCTGGCTGCTGGAGCAGGACGGGCGTTACATCCTCTTCATGGCGGACTGCACCGGCCACGGGGTGCCCGGAGCTTTCATGACGCTCATTGCCGCGGCCGCGCTTGATGAAGCAGTGCGGCAGACTGAGGAAATGCGGCCCTCGGCACTTCTTCATGCCGTGGATCGTCTCGTTCGTCAGCACCTGTCCAAAGGCGCGAATGCCGGCGCCGATGATGGTCTCGACGCCGCCTGCTGTATCTATGACCCTGATCATCGGCAGTTGCACTACGCAGGCGCCAATATCCCCCTCCTGGTTCAACACGGCGGGCAGGTGGAGATGATTCGAGCGACCCGAGGCAGCCTGGGTTATCAATCACTCCTACCGCCTGCCGCGATCCGGGATCATACAATCCCTGTTCTGGAGGGAATGTGCTTCTATCTCTTCACGGACGGCGTACCAGAACAGGTAGGTGGCCCAGGGGTTCGTCCCCGCTTGTTCGGCCGGCAGAGGTTAAGGGCTTTCCTCCAGGAACAGAGGCACCGGCCGCTGAAAGATCAAGCGCAAGCGCTCGAGGCAGCCTTGGCTGACTGGCGTGGCGAGCAGGCTCAGCGTGACGATTATGCATTTCTCGCATTCCGTGCATATTAATGCGCAGGGAGCTAAACTAGTGGCTTGGGTTGAGACCGGAGTTTGAAATGATGAGCCAGCGCTTGGCCGAAGCCTACTACGGGTTCAAGTGCGATCAGGACGGAAAGGGCGCCATTCTTTCGTATAGCGGGTTCGTTTCCGAAAGCATCCTCTTCTCCCTCGGCGAAACCCTGCGCCGTCGGGTAGAGCACGAGGATAGCGATCAAAACCACACCAAGCGGCTCTTCTCGGTGTTCGTGGAGCAGGTGCAAAACGTCATCCGCTACTCCGCCGAGCAACTGCCCCCCCGCAATCCACAGGAGACGCCCTTGGGTTCGGGATTGATTGTCGTTGGAATGGAGGAGCAGGCCTTCTTCGTCGTCTGCGCAAATACCATAACGCTCCAGCAGAAGGAGCAATTGGAAGCGCGCTTGACCGCCCTGGCCGCGATGGACAAGGACGCGCTGCGCGCTGTGTACCGCAAGAAACTAAAAGAGCCCCCGGAAGAAGGCAGCCTGGGCGCCTCTCTCGGCTTGATCGAAGTAGCACGGCGCTCCAGCCGTCCGATCGAGTTCGATTTCCTTGATCTCCAAGAAGAGCGCTTCTTCTTTTGTCTGAAGGTCTTCGTATGACCCGTCAACCGACTCCCCTAGCAATAGCGGCCGGTGAGAGGTCGCCTCGCGTCCTCTTCGACGCGGGCAAGGGCACGCTCCATATCAGTGGCGAATCCTATCCAGAGGATGCTGCCGCCTTCTTCGGCCCTATTCTTTGCGCGCTTCAAGAGCAGCTCAATGAAGCAGGTCCGCCTCTTCAGGTTGATCTCGAACTGGTTTACTTCAATTCGAGCAGCGCCAAGGCGCTCATGAACATCTTTCAGATCCTCGAGAGCGCTGCCGCAAGGGGCCGCCAGATCGCTATCAACTGGCACTATCATCCGGACGACGACACCATGGAGGAATTCGGCCAGGATTTCGCGGAAGACTTTAAGCACGCGGATTTCCGGGTCGTGCCTAGAGAATAGCAATGAGCGAAACAGCAGACGACGCTCCCGAGCTACCTGCAATAGCGGACTTTGGGCTGTTCGATGTCGAGGAGCGGATTGCCGCCGAGTCGGAGCAAATGGCAACGATGCTTCATGAGGCGGCGGAAAAGCTTAAGTTTCTTTCCGAGGTTTACCGAAAGAGCCTGCGGGAACAGCGCCGACTTGTACGGCTCAGCGATCGGACTCAGCTCGAGTTACAGGTCGCCAATCACAACCTCGTCCGCCAAGCTGCAGAGTTGAAGCGACTGAATGAAGCGCTGCAGGAGGAAGTTACGCGCCGCGAGGCGCTGACCGCAGAACTACACCGGCAGGTCGCCACAGATGTTCTTACCGGCACCGCTTCGCGCAGACACTTCTTCTGCCTGGCGAGAAATCAGCTGGAAGACGCGCAGAGGCATGGCATCCCTCTAAGCGTGCTCCTGATAGACATGGATCACTTCAAGCAGATCAACGACCGCTTCGGCCATTCGGCAGGCGATCGCGTGCTCGAGCACTTCGGAACGCTCTGCAAAAGCTTGCTCCGCGACGAGGATTTGATCGGCCGGCTCGGTGGTGAAGAGTTTGCGGTGCTATTGCACAACACCCCTCTGGATGAAGCCAGGAATGTCGCTGCGCGCCTGATAAATGCGGTTGAAGAGGCCCTCGTGGTAACGGGACCAGCCAACCACACTGGCTACAGCATCTCTATCGGCATTACTCAGGTCTTTGAAGAGGAACCGGCCCTTGACGATGCGCTTGCCCGGGCGGATAGGGCCCTTTACCTGGCTAAGCAGAGCGGGCGCGGCTGCTTCCGGGTTTATCAGGATGGTGAACCCTTTAAAGAAGCGCGCTTTCGAACAACCTCGATCGCCTAGCGCGCCGCTCAGTTCCTGAGTCCGCGGAAATCAGTTCTCCGGGCGGCGCCGAAGAATCTGAACGGCTTCCAAGCGCATCACCTCTTCGCCGCGCTGGTTCCAGACGCGATAGAGCATGGTCACGATGCCCCTGTCTGGCTTGGACTGCGAGATGCGCGCATCGATGACTTCCAGTTCGGTCTGGATGGTATCTCCAGGCCGAACCGGCCTCAGCCACCGGATCTTGTCCATCCCCGGCGAGCCGAGACTGGCTGCCGTAAAGATGCGCTCTTGGACTACCATGCGGAAAGCTGCGCAGAGCGTGTGAAAACCGCTGGCAATCAGCCCGCCGTATCCCCAGCGCGACGATGCTTCCAGATCGATGTGAAATGGCTGGGGATCCCATTGCCAGGCGAAATCCAGGATTTGAGCCTCGCTCAGAGTCACGCCCCGAGTGCGGAATCTTCTACCGACCGTAAAGTCCTCAAACCACAGGTCTTGCGCCATGTCTTCCTTCCGGTTCCCTAAACCAAGGCTTCAGTGCGTGCAGCTCATTCAACTGCGAGTAAAGCCGCTGCCACAGCGCGATCTTCCGTCAACATCACATTGAATGTGCGTGCGGCCGCTCCGGTATCCATGGGCTCCACGACAACACCCTTCTCCCGCAGCCAGCCACGAAGCTCTTTACTCGGCCACTCAGCGCGTAGACCGCACCCGAGCAACAGTACCTGAACCCCGCTTTCCTGAACCACAGGCTCCAGCCCTTGCGCATCTACTTCAACAAAGCGCGACGGCTGCCATGAAATGGTTCGATGAGGGAAGACGATGACCGAACCGGTCCAGCGTTGCCCGGCGATCCGAAACCCGCCGTCACCGTAGGCATTGATCACCTGCCGGTCCTCGGGAACCAGCGGAGTGATATCCATCCGTTAGCTTCCTTTAGATGAAGCGGTGGCCTTTGCTGCCGCCTTGGAACTGCCCTCTTCTCCACCTGCCGCACTGGGATGCCGCACACCAAGATAATAGAGCAGCGGCACTGCCAATCCGATGGTCGAAAAGGTTCCCAATACGATCCCCCAAATCAAGCCCGCGGCGAAACCTCGGATCACCTCACCACCGAACGCGTAGAGCGCCACCAGGGCCACCAGGGTGGTGACGGAAGTAAGCAGCGTCCGCGAGAACGTGGAGTTCAAGGCCACATTCAGCATATCCAGCGCTGACAGTCTCTTGTACTTCCGGAGCATCTCACGGATGCGATCAAACACGACTACCGTGTCATTGACCGAATAGCCGGCGATTGTCAGCACTGCAGCTAGTGTCGTCAGGTTGAACTCGATCTGCGTTATCGAGAAAAAGCCGACTGTCGTGACGATGTCATGAACCAGACTGAGTAGCGCTGCAACCGCGTAATTCCACTCAAAGCGAAACCAGATATAGACTCCGATACCTAGTATGGACAGGAGTGTTGCCATCATGCCGGCCCGGCGTAACTCCTCGCCGACAGTCGGTCCTACGAACTCCGTCCGGCGGTACTCTTGCACCACGTCCCCGAGTTCGGCCCGCACAGCATTGACGGCCGCCATCTGCTCTGCTTCTTCGCCGTCCTGACGTTGTACGTTGATCAGGACGTCGGTCGGTTCACCAAACTGTTGTAAGGTGACCGGTCCTATGTCCAGCCTACCCAGGCGGGCCCGAAGATCTTCAATATCCGCCGGCTCATGGGTGCGGATCTCGATCAGGATCCCACCCCGGAAATCGACACCGAAATTAAGACCCTGAACCGCAAAGCTGACGATCGAAACCGCCATGAGGATGGCGGCCACTGCAAGGGTCCAGAGACGAGCCTGGACAAAGCGAATGTTGGGGCGAATAGGAAGGTAGCGGATCAAAGCCATGGGGGCGCTTTCTTCAGATCGGGAGCGTCTTCTTGGTGCGCCCTGCACGTAGCCAGGTCACTACCATCAAACGCGTCACCATGATGGCTGTGAACATGGACGTTACCAGGCCGATAGACAGGGTAACGGCAAAGCCGCGGATCGGGCCCGTGCCAAACTGATACAGCAAGATTGCGGCGATCAGCGTTGTCACGTTTGCATCGATGATCGCGGACAGGGCTTCACGGTAGCCGTGGTCAATAGCCGAAACCGGACCGCGCCCATTGAGCACTTCTTCGCGTATGCGCTCGAATATGAGCACGTTGGCATCGACCGCCATACCGATGGTCAGGACGATGCCTGCAATACCAGGCAGGGTCAGTGTAGCTTGAAGCGCCGAAAGGGCGGCCAACATCAGCACGAGATTAAAGAGCAACGCGAAGGACGCCATAGCTCCGAAGAGCCCATAAACAGCGACCATCAAGACAACCACAAACAACAGACCGAGAACCGAGGCCAGTTCTCCCGCTGCGATCGAATCCGCGCCGAGCCCCGGCCCTACGGTACGCTCCTCGATGACCAGCAACTCAGCCGGCAAGGCTCC
>Ga0079223_10002819_pt1 | contig 10860 bp, 10 predicted proteins | sample Stecom2011_FD_75072 | JGI IMG/M metagenome (GOLD analysis project Ga0079223, IMG submission 75072) | Agricultural soil microbial communities from Utah to study Nitrogen management - Steer compost 2011 | ecosystem: Environmental > Terrestrial > Soil > Agricultural land | place: USA: Utah...
CATCGCTCATAGCCATGGCAAACACTCCATTAACAGATAAGAATAAAACGAACGCGATACATGTTTTAAATAATTTATTATTTTTCACGAGGGCGCCGCCGAAAAAGCTGATTTACAGGGAAGGAAATACATAGAGAGGATGTCCATATCTGTGGCAGTCTGCTTAAGCCGCGATTATCCAGCGCAGCGTTGGTAACGAAAATTATCTCAGCAGTAAATTTGACGATGAGAAGCCATTATGATGGCGTTTTATTTGTGGAGCGTGACGGCTATCGCGTATGTTGTGGGAGGTGCCTTGTCAGGGAATAATTAAAACGAATGGTGAATTTAGATGAAGAGGAATGGGTACGGGATAGGGCTTATTGAACGCGGTGAGATTGAGGTTGGTTGTTGGGATGATTTTGCAGGCGCGGTGAAGATGGACGTGTTGGGTTACGCCGCTTCGCGGCTAACCCAACCTACTTGCTAAGTGATTAAGCGATTAGTTTTTTTCGCGAGCAATAGCACGATAGCCAATGTCATTGCGATAGAACACACCATTCCACTGGATTTTTTTTGTCAATTCATAGGCGCGTTGCTGCGCTTCAGAAACCGTGTTGCCTAATGCCGTCGCGCAAAGAACCCGGCCGCCGTTGGTAACGACTTCGCCATCTTTGTTTGAGGTTCCGGCATGAAATACTTTTTCGCCGGCGATTTCGTTTACCGGCAAACCAGAAATGACATCGCCTTTATTGTAAGCATCGGGATACCCGCCAGCAGCGAGGACAACACCGATAGCGGCACGAGAATCCCATTCAGCGGTAACTTTATCGAGATCACCTTTGATGGCGGCCAAACATAATTCCACTAAATCAGACTGCAAACGCAGCATGATAGGTTGGGTTTCCGGATCACCGAAGCGGCAGTTATATTCAATAACTTTTGGAGCACCGGACGCATCGATCATTAGTCCCGCGTATAAAAAACCGGTGTAATCATTTCCTTCTGCGGCCATGCCATCGACAGTGGGACGAATAACTTCTTTCATCACACGGTCATGAATCGCTTGAGTGACAACGGGTGCAGGAGAGTAAGCGCCCATGCCGCCAGTATTCGGGCCGGTGTCACCATCACCTACGCGTTTATGATCCTGACTGGTTGCCATGGGCAAAATGTTTTTACCATCAACCATCACAATAAAACTGGCTTCTTCGCCCGTTAAAAATTCTTCGATAACCACACGGCAACCGGCATCGCCAAACGCATTGCCTGACAACATATCGCGCACGGCATCTTCAGCTTGTTCAAGTGTCTCGGCAACAATGACGCCTTTACCTGCTGCAAGACCATCAGCTTTGATAACAATCGGCGCGCCTTTTTCACGCAGATACGCAAGCGCTGGTTCGACTTCGGTGAAGTTCTGATAATCGGCTGTCGGAATTTTATGACGCGCGAGAAAATCTTTGGTGAAGGCTTTCGAGCCTTCGAGTTGTGCGGCGCCCTTACAGGGGCCATAACAGGGGAGATTCTGGGTTTGGAAATAATCGACAATACCGGCAACCAGGGGAACTTCAGGGCCAACAATAGTTAAGCCCACGCCTTTATTTTTTGCGAAATCAGCGAGCTTGGGAAAATCCAAAATATCAATGGCGATATTTTCAACTTTGGCTTCAAGTGCTGTACCCGCATTGCCGGGCGCAACAAATACTTTTTCTACCTGATGGCTTTGTGCTGCTTTCCATGCAAGCGCATGTTCGCGTCCGCCGCTGCCAATAATCAATACGTTCATAAATTGTTTCTCTGTCTTGGAGATCGAATTACTACACCGTCAAGCTGGTGCGTAATTCGATCAACATCTAGGGAATTACCAGCAATATTTATTTTTGCTGTTATTAGTGCCGGAAATGACGCATACCGGTAAATACCATCGCCATGCCATGTTCATCGGCAGCGGCAATCGTTTCTTCGTCGCGCATGGAACCACCTGGTTGAATTACCGCCGCAATACCCACCTTGGCCGCATTATCAATGCCGTCACGGAAAGGGAAAAATGCATCGGAGGCCATTACCGAACCAGCGACTTGCAAGCCAGCATGCTCGGCTTTGATTGCGGCAATACGTGCGGAATTAACACGGCTCATTTGACCTGCGCCAACACCGATGGTCTGATTATTTTTTGCGTAGATAATCGCATTGGATTTTACAAACTTGGCGACTTTCCATGCGAATAATAAATCGCGCATTTCAGTTTCAGTGGGTACGCGTTTGGTAACAACTTTCAGGTCGCTTTCGCCAACCATTCCGTTGTCACGATCCTGAACCAACAAGCCGCCATTAACGCGTTTGTAATCCAGTCCGCCAATACGCTCAGTGCCCCATTCGCCACAGGCAAGCAGGCGAACATTTTGTTTAGCTTTTACGACTTCAATTGCGTCCGCCGAAATACTCGGAGCGATAATCACTTCAACAAATTGACGCTCAATAATTGCTTGTGCGGTAGCGGCATCGAGTTCACGGTTGAAAGCGATAATGCCACCAAACGCCGATTCAGGATCGGTTGCGTAAGCAAGATCGTACGCGGTTTTGATATCAGCACTGATCGCAACGCCGCAAGGGTTAGCATGCTTCACAATAACGCAAGCAGGTTCTGCAAAAGATTTTACTGTTTCCAGCGCAGCATCGGTATCGGCGACGTTGTTGTAGGACAGCTCTTTACCCTGCAGTTGTTTGGCAGTGGCAACACTCGCTTCGGTGAAATTTTTCTCCACGTAAAAAGCGGCTTTCTGATGCGGGTTTTCGCCGTAACGCATTTCCTGAGTTTTAATAAACTGGGTATTGAAAGTGCGGGGGAAATCTTCGCTGCCACCGTCAACCAGGCGACCAAAATAATTGGCGATTGCACCGTCGTAAGCAGCGGTGTGTTCGTAGGCTTTGATGGCAAGATCGAAACGGGTTTTATAACTGGTGCTGCCGTTGTTCGCTTTGAGTTCTGCGAGAATAGCGGCATAGTCAGATGCATTGACTACGATGTTAACGAAAGCATGATTTTTTGCTGCAGCGCGCACCATAGTCGGACCGCCGATATCAATGTTTTCTACCGCGTCTTCGAGAGAGCAGTCGGCATTGGCGACAGTTTTTTCGAAAGGATATAAATTCACCACCACCATATCAATTGCATTGATACCGTGTTCGTTCATCACAGCATCATCCATTCCGCGACGAGCAAGAATGCCACCGTGAATTTTCGGATGCAGGGTTTTTACACGGCCGTCCATCATTTCGGGGAAACCGGTGTAGTCGGAAACCTCAATGGCTGGAATCTTGTTATCGGTGAGCAAACGGTAGGTGCCGCCCGTTGATAAAATTTCTACGCCCTGGGCGTGTAACGCTTGTGCAAATTCGACAATACCGTTTTTGTCGGAAACGCTAATCAGCGCGCGCTTGACAGGAACAAGATTGCTATTGGACATGATGGTGATTTTCCTCATGGTTAAACAGAATCGTTAGCGGAAACGAATTTCCCTTAAGCTTAAAAAGCAAAAGGGGTGGCTTTTAATCCACCCCTTTATTCAGGAGACGCTTAACCGCGTCTCGCAATACCGCCTTAAAGGAGGCCGTATTGCTTTAATTTTTTACGCAAGGTACCGCGATTGAGGCCGAGGACTTGTGCAGCGCGAGTTTGGTTGTGGCGGGTATATTTGAGAACGATTTCCAGCATAGGTGCTTCAACTTCAGCCATTACCATGTCGTATACATCGCTCACTGACTGGCCATCGAGATTTCTGAAATAGTTTTCCATGGCTTGTTCTACACAACCGCGCAGGGATTGTGATTGCGCTACTTGAGTAAAACCATTAGCCGGCGCATTGTTGGTGGACAAATTGCTGTTAGCTGGGGCTTCGGTAATAAAAGTTGCTGTGTTCATGCCGCTATATCCTCTTTCGTAATCAGCTGTTCAAAAAAATCCAGAACGCTGGCGTGTTGTTCTTCTGCGTTTTCGAGTTGATTGAACTGTTGGCGAAACGCCTTACTCTCGGTGATGGTTTGCAGGTACCAGCTCACGTGTTTGCGAGCGATACGTGGCCCCATGACATCACCGTAAAAGTCGTACAGTTCCCGCAGATGGGTAGATAAAATATCTCTGACTTCCGCCAGAGAGGGTTCAGGTAATTGTTCGCCAGTACGCAGGTAGTGATCAATTTCCCGGAAAATCCATGGTCGCCCTTGAGCTGCGCGTCCGATCATGACTGCTCGGGCACTGGTGTACTTGAGCACCTGTGCTGCTTTGATCGCGGAGTCAATATCACCGTTGCAAAACACCGGGATCTTGACTGCCTGAACGACGGCGGCAATGGTGTCGTACTCCGCCTCACCGGAAAATCCGCACGCGCGCGTACGTCCGTGAATCGCAAGCGCGGCAATTCCGCTGTCTTCTGCTATGCGTGCAATACGCAGGGCATTGCGATTTTCACTGCTCCATCCGGTACGGATTTTTAACGTCACCGGGACTTCAACCGCCTTGACAACCGCTTGCAGAATTTCTGCTACAAGTTGTTCGTCCTGAAGCAGCGCCGAGCCAGCGGCTTTTTTCAACACTTTCTTGGCCGGACATCCCATATTGATGTCAATAATCTGAGCGCCATTTTCCGCGTTCAAACGTGCCGCATTTGCCAACATCTGCGGATCTCCCCCTGCAATTTGCACTGCAATCGGGGCTACTTCTCCGCGGTGATCCATGCGTAAACTGCTTTTGCGGCTGTTCCAGAGTTCCGCGTTAGCTGTCACCATTTCGGAGACCACCAGACCTGCACCCAATCGTCGGCAAAGCTGCCGAAAAGGACGGTCGGTGACGCCAGCCATAGGTGCAAGAATGACCTGACTGTCGATGTGATGAGAACCAATTTGGAACACTTGCGCTCCACGATGAAAAGACTTGTGCCAACACTTTAGTGACCGTTAACACGAGTAAACAGCGGTGATGGTACTGGTCAATGCCAGTCATTTGCGCCAAAGTCGATCAGGCTAAATCGGCGTTATATCAACGCTTTTCATTGCTGCCTGAGCTGTACGACCGGAATTGTGCGACTGAGATAGTGCAAAAGTTACCTGCGTAAAAGGGTCGCCATCATAACCGTTTGCCTTCCACTTTGGAACGTCGTAATCGTGCTAAAACGGTGTTTTTTTGAGCGACTTATAATGCTCCCGAGGTCGGAGTTTTTGTCAAGATGACAAATAGATTATTCGGGAATATACACGTGATAGTTAACAGCATCAGGACCGGGATCAGCGAGTTCAAGCGTGAGATGAATTGGCTGGTTCGGGGGCATAACACGTTTTCCGGCAAGTTCACCATCGAGATATTCATTGGGCGCAAAGCGTCGTGTGGCAACAAGCTGATCGTCGATGGTGCTGAACGCCAACGCAAGATCAGGGAAAGGCTGACCAAAGGCGGCAGTATTGAGAATGATGGCATCCACAATAAGTACGTCTTTTGCGTGCGGATGATTTCGTACGACCAGGTTATAAGTGCGTATTTTCTGGCGATCGACCAGGTCGGGTAGCTTGCAGCCTAACCAGGGGCAAACAACCGCGTAGGCGCTGCGATAAGGTTCGAGGCGACTTAGTGTTGAAAACTGCAGCCAGCCGATTTGAACAATAAGGGCGATCACCATTAGTCCGCCGAGCAAAAACCATAAAGGCTTTTTATGCCACCGACGTTTGTGTTGCGATGTCATCACCAATGGCTCAGGTGAAATATTCATCAGCAAGGCTGCGCGTGAGGAATCATAGGCGCGCAAGCGCGAGTCGTTGGGGCGTTTGCTGGTTTTCTCGGGCAGGGAATCGCTCGTTTCTGCTGGGTCTTCGTCTGTCGAGCTGGATTCATCGACCAGGCTAAACAGTGGTTCACGAACGGCATAAAGGGGAGGTTCGGCCGCCTCCGATGGATTCTCTGCAGTTTGTTCAGGCGCATTCTGTTGTGCATCGATAGGTTGCGAGCCGTTCGATAGCATATCTTCATCGCTATCCTCCTTGTCGGCATTGAGATCGGCTTGATCGATCTCCGAGTCACGCGATGACTGATGATCCAGTTCATTTTCTACTTCGTCCAGCAGATGCATCGCCCAGGATTCATCTGGGTCCAGTTGTTCTTCATCCTCGTCCGGTGTGTGGATCGGACGTTCAAACAGCGAAACGGTTTGCGGTGCGCGCCGTGTGCTAGTGGATTCTTCAGTATCCTGACCGATATCGTCGATAGGCTCCATGTCATCGCTGATTAAAAAATCGTCATCAATGCCGATCATACCCCCTTGCGACGGACTGATTACCGACGGCTTTTGTGCTTCTGCCACAAGCCGCGGCTGTTGCTGGGGCGATGTCTCGGATAGTGCCTGCGGGTGTTTCTCTACCGGCGGCGATGACAGGTTTTTGTCTTGAGCCGGGTTGGTATTCTGGAGTGTGGCATGAGCTTTCGGTGCTGATTTAACCGGTGGTGTGCGTGGGGGGCGCGCAGCTTCAAGGGTTCCGACATCGGGCGTAACAACGGCAGAATATTTTTCTATGGCTACAGGCGCGGCGCTGCTGACGAAATAGTCCTGTGCCTGAAAAATATGTAAACAGGAGCCACAGCGCACCGCACCGTTAGCAGACTTTAATTGTCCGCTGGTGATTCGAAATGATGTCGCGCACTTGGGGCAGCGAGTAACCATGTTGCTCATAGACGACGGTGCTTCCTGATGCATTTAATTCTAGTTATGTTATGCGCGAACTTTGGTTCCTGTCAGGCACACCCATTCATCTTGTTGGGCAACAGGACCAAAATCAAACCAGCGGGCATAGGCATCCATTACCGCGTCGGCTTGTATGGCAAGAATCCCTGACAGGCAGATTTTGCCTCCCGGTTTTGTCAGTGCGTTCAGTTGTGGAGCCAGTTCCGCCAAAGGGCCTGCGAGAATATTGGCGAGCAAGACATCGGCTTCGATTTTCGGGCAGCGCGGCGGTAAATAAACAAGCATGGCATCAGCGGGCAAATTATTGCGTCGCGCATTTTCAGTGGTGGCGAGCAGTGCCTGAGGATCGATATCCACACCAATGACATTTTCTGCGCCCATGAGCAGCGCGGCGATACCCAAAATGCCCGAGCCGCAGCCATAGTCAATGATTTGTAAGTCGGTTAAATCCTGTGAATCAATCCACTGCAGGCACATGAATGTCGTTGGATGGGTGCCGGTGCCGAATGCAAGACCGGGGTCGAGCATCAAATTGATTTTGTCCGGCTCGGGTGGTTGTTGCCAGCTGGGACAAATCCACAAACGCTCACCGCAACGGATGGCGTGATAATTGTTCATCCATTCCCGTTCCCAGTCCTTGTCTTCAAGCAGTTCCCATTTATGCGTAGGCAGGTCGTCACCAAACGCAGTTTGAGCTTGCAGCGTTGCGGCGTAAGTGTCTATGTCAGCGGAAAATAAGCCCGTGATCCGAACGTCATCCCAAAGCGGAGTTTCGCCCAATGCAGGCTCAAAAATGGGTTGGTCCGCGGCATCTTGCAAGGTCACTGAAACTGCACCGCTGGCGAGTAACGCGTCCTCGAGTTTATCGATTTGATGGCGTTGTGCATTCACATTTAGTTGTAACCAAGGCATGGGGAATAGCAATCTCTAAGGGTGGAGCAGGAGTCACCAGCTGCAAGAGCTGGTGACTGTGGGGCTGGTAGCTGATTCGCTAAGAAGACTAGTTAGCGAGTTTTTTCTCAAGATAATGGATGTTGACGCCACCTTTGCGGAATTCGCCATCACGTACCAACATTTGTTGCAGCGGAATGTTAGTGCGAATGCCATCTACGATAGTTTCATCCAACGCGTTACGCATACGGTTAAGCGCGATTTCACGGGTTTCACCGTAGGTAATGATTTTGGCAATCATCGAATCATAGTTAGGCGGAACCGTGTAGCCGCTATAGAGATGCGAATCTACGCGCACGCCAAAGCCGCCAGGTGCATGATAATTTTTTACCAGACCGGGGCAGGGCATGAAGGTTTTCGGGTCTTCTGCGTTGATACGACATTCGAAGGAGTGGCCGCGAATCACGATATCGGACTGCTTCAGTGACAGCTTTTCACCTGCACAAACACGCATCTGCTCTTTAATCAAATCCACACCGGTCACCATTTCTGATACCGGATGTTCAACCTGGATACGGGTGTTCATCTCAATAAAGTAGAAGCGACCGTCTTCGTACAGAAACTCGAAGGTGCCCGCGCCTTTGTAACCAATCTTGATGCATGCATTGACGCAAGCCTCAGCAGTTGCCTGACGTACGTCTTCAGGAATACCTGGCGCAGGCGCTTCTTCAAGAACCTTTTGGTGGCGGCGCTGTAACGAGCAATCACGATCACCAAGGTGAATGGCATTGCCTTGGCCGTCTGACAGGATCTGAATTTCGACGTGACGTGGGTTCTGCAGGAATTTCTCCATGTAAACCGTATCGTCACCGAAGGCAGCCTTGGCTTCGCTTTGCGTAATCTGGATGGAATTCATCAGTGCGGCTTCGGTGTGTACCACGCGCATACCACGACCGCCACCACCGGCAGCTGCTTTGATGATTACCGGATAACCGATGCGTCGACCGATAGCGATACATTGCTCGGTATCACCCGACGGCAATGGGCCATCAGAACCGGGAACGGTAGGAACGCCAGCGACTTTCATCGCCGCAATCGCAGAAACTTTGTCGCCCATCATGCGAATAACATCGGGATCGGGACCGATAAAAACGAATCCGCTTTTTTGCACTTGCTCAGCAAAATTAGCGTTTTCTGCTAAGAAGCCATAACCCGGATGCACGGCAACAGAGTCGGTAATTTCCATGGCGCTGATGATGGCAGGGATATTTAGGTAGCTTTTCGGCGACGGATTAGGGCCAATGCAGACAGATTCATCAGCAAGGCGCACGTGTTTCAGATCGCGATCCACCTGGGAGTGGACGGCTACGGTTTTGATGCCCATCTCCTTGCAGGCGCGCAGAATTCGCAACGCGATTTCGCCACGGTTGGCAATGAGGACTTTTTCAAACATAAACCACTTCCTTAAGCTCGTTCAGATAACAGCGCCAGGCAGGCGCCGTTTAACAATAAGGTCTTAAACAGTAATAACGTTTAAACAATAGTCACGAGCGGTTGGTCAAACTCTACTGGTTCGCCATCTTCTACCAAAATTGCTTCGATAACACCGGCTTTATCGGCTTCGATCTGATTCATCATTTTCATCGCTTCGATGATGCAAATAACATCGCCGACTTTAACGTGCTTACCCACTTCAACGAATACTGGTGAGCCTGGGCTTGGTGAGCGATAAAAGGTGCCTACCATCGGTGATTTCACAACATGGCCGTTATGAACGGCCGGTGCTGCTGCGTCCGAGCTCGCCACTGCTGGCGCGGCTGCGGCTGCTGGTGCGGCAGCAGGGGCCGGCGCATAAGATGGCATTGGCGCGCTGAAATATTGAGGTTGGGCGTGGCTTTGGTTGCGGCTGATGCGCACTGATTCTTCGCCTTCTTTGATCTCCAGCTCGCCGATATCTGATTCTTCCAGCAGTTCGATCAATTTTTTAATTTTGCGAATATCCATAGAGGACCTCTCTGATAAGGGTTGTAATGTTAATGGTTTATTTATTTAACAGCTCAAGCGCTGCCTGCAAAGCCAGTTCATAACCAGTCGCACCGAATCCGCAGATCACGCCTTGGGCGATATCCGAAAAATACGAGTGGTGACGGAAGGCTTCACGTTTGTGAACGTTAGATAGATGTACTTCTATAAAAGGAATCTGTACTGCCAGCAGTGCATCGCGCAGTGCGACGCTGGTGTGGGTAAACGCAGCGGGATTGAACAGAATAAAGTCCACGCCTTCTTTGCGTGCATCGTGAATACGATCGATTAATTCATATTCTGCGTTGCTTTGTAGTGTCTGCAGATGATGGCCTGCTTGTTGGCACAACAGCGTCAGCTTGGCGTTGATACTTTCCAGCGTGTCGGCACCGTAGATGCCGGGTTCACGCAGCCCGAGCAAATTCAGGTTAGGGCCGTGTAATGCCAAAATGGTTGCCATGAAAAGATCCTGTCGCTTTCGGGGCGCGAATGGGAGCGCGAAAAAACCTGTGTTAACTATTTGATTGTGACTGCGTCGCGTCGCGAACATGCCGGGAACTGCGGGCAATTAGTGCGTAAACGCTAAGATTAGTCCAGTTTTTGCTCAAATCAACTCTGATTTACACATTTGTGCCTGAATCCACCCTTGGGCAAAGGGTTCTGGCCCAATGGCCTCTGCTCAACGTGGGGGCGAGTTTGCCGTAAAAACGGGGGGCTGTCCACGAACTAGGTGTTATTTTGTTGAATTAGCAGCAAATGGCGGCAAGTTAGAAGAAGTTAAGCTGAAAGTTCTACGCGTGATCAATTGTTCAGGCGCGTATCCTGCACGAAGGCGCCATGTTAGCCGCCCGTTCGCCGCCAACTGGCGGAAATTTCATCATAAAGGCGACATCGTCGCCGAAATTCTACGAACAGGTAGCTAATTTGCCGGGTTCTCGGCTTTCAAGGCGTCTATTAAAGTTTTACGTGTAAGTAATTGCGGCAAAATCTGCCCTTTTCCTGAACGATTAGCCGGAAACCACAGATACAAAGGAACGCCGCTACGGCCATATTCTTCCAGCAGGCGGGTAATCTCTGCGTCGCTGTTGGTCCAGTCGCCTTTGAGTGTCGCTACCTGGAGTTGATCGAACGCCTGCTCAACCTCATCAGTGTGCAGGGTGAGCTTTTCATTGGCGAGGCAGGTAAGGCACCAGTCGGCAGTAAGGTTGATAAACTCGGGTTTACCTTGCTCGCGCAGTGA
>Ga0079223_10002822_pt1 | contig 10850 bp, 9 predicted proteins | sample Stecom2011_FD_75072 | JGI IMG/M metagenome (GOLD analysis project Ga0079223, IMG submission 75072) | Agricultural soil microbial communities from Utah to study Nitrogen management - Steer compost 2011 | ecosystem: Environmental > Terrestrial > Soil > Agricultural land | place: USA: Utah...
CGGATCATCGAGGCGATGCTTACCGGCACGCCTGTTGGGCTCTTGGCCGCTTCCTGGTATGAACAGGCTGGAGTTTTCGCACAACCGTTTGCGCCTCTTCCCGACGAACATCCGGAGGAATATACAGAAGTCATGCTCCTAAAGGCCAGGAGCCAGGTGGACCTGGTGAATCTTTTTGGCCCGCCGGCCCACGGGGTCCGTATTAACCCACGGTACTGGGGGTTTTTCAATTATGGCGATCTGGAAACCGCTTTTTCCGGGACGCAGAACCCGGGAAGAAGGTATTGGAATAATAACTGCTATGACCTGCCGTATCTTCTCCTCCAGGAGTTTATCCGTACGGGGGATCCGGTCTTCTTAACGTTGGCCGGGCCCGCCCTCACCCACCTGGGCGATGTCGACCTGGTCCATCCGTCGGGGGGGGATCGCGTTACTCCCGGGCTTGACCATGTTAATTCCTTTCGCACAGGTGAACTTGGGGAGGCAGAGTATTTCAGTTACGCCAAGAACCGGGGTTTACTTCTCAGTTATTATCTGTTTGGCGATTACCGCGGGCGGGAACTGGCGATCCGTGTCGCCGACCGGGTCTGTCTGCATGACGGGGTAAATCCCTGGGAACCCAGGACCTTCGGCTTGGGGATTTTAGCGACCCTGGCCGGGTATGAAGTAACCGGGGAAGAAAAATACCTGCGTCGCGCCGACGAACTGGCCCGGGCTGCCCTGGCTTGGGAGAAAAAACAGGAGACCGGTTTTCCCAGCGATTTCATATACCAGGCCGGACTGGCCCTTGAAGGACTGGTTGAATACTATTATTGGCAAAAAGACCCGGCAGTGTTTGCGGCGATAAAATCAGCCGTGGACAAGGGGATCTACCACTTCTGGGATCCGGAAGTCGGGTATTTGCAGAACGAGGGCGGTCTTACCTTCTCCGCAGCTCTGGCCTTACTGCACCGGGAAACCGGGGAGGAACGGTACAGGGAAATAGGGCTCAGGCAGATAAGGACCTTTTTGGCATCAAACCCGGAGACACAGGGGCGCCCACTGACAGCAAAAGAAGTCGCCTTGATCTACAGGAATATTTACTCCCTTTTTCCAGCAGCACGTTAAATTATGGTAACCACAAAAAGAAACCATGGTAACTATAAAGAGAAAGAGGAACTGTGCTGCATAAAGGCTTGGCAGTGGCGCATTGGTGAAACCGGCATGAAAAGAGATTGACTTGTTTTTTTCGCTTTCTTTCGATAAAATGTATCTGGATATTCGCGCGCTGTATGCGCGATACGCTGCATGCGCAGGTTGCAACGCGCGGTTAAGAAAAGGGGGTGCAGCGATGCAAAAAGATCTGAAAGACCAATTAATCGGCGGTGTGATCATGGATGTCACCACCCCGGAACAGGCGAAGATTGCCGCTGACGCCGGAGCCGTGGCGGTAATGGCTTTAGAAAGGGTGCCTGCGGATATCCGGGCGGAAGGCGGAGTAGCCCGGATGTCGGACCCCGAGGTTATTCTCAGGATTAAGGAAGCGGTGGAGATTCCGGTTATGGCCAAGGTCCGCATCGGCCATTTTGTCGAAGCGCAAATCCTTGAAGAGCTTGGCGTTGATTATATCGATGAGAGTGAGGTTTTAACCCCTGCGGATGAGCGGTACCATATAGATAAACACCGGTTTAAGACCCCGTTTGTTTGTGGAGCCCGTAACCTGGGGGAGGCTCTGCGCCGTATCCAAGAGGGTGCGGTAATGATCAGAACCAAAGGAGAGGCCGGTACCGGTGATGTGGTCGAAGCGGTCCGGCATATCCGCACCATAGCCTTGGAGATTACCGAATTACAGGCAATGGAGGACGCAGAGATCAAAGCCAAAGCCGCGGAATTGCGGGTATCGGAGGAACTCCTGCTGGAGGTAAAAAAATCGGGGCGGCTGCCGGTGATGAATTTTGCCGCCGGCGGAATCGCCACCCCGGCGGATGCCGCCTTGATGATGCAGTTGGGTTGTGACGGTGTTTTTGTCGGTTCGGGGATTTTTAAGTCGGAAAACCCCGCCGCCCGCGCCCGGGCTATTGTCAAGGCAACCAAGCATTTTGCCGACCCGGAAATCCTGGCGGAAGTATCGCGCGGACTCGGCAGTGCCATGCCCGGACTTTCCGTCGCCAGCTTGGAACCGGCGGATCGTTTGGCTAGCAGGGGGCAATAGTTGCGCTTATTCTGTGCCCACGTGCCGTGCGTGTAATAAGCCACCCTTATTTTGCGTTCACGTACCATGCGTACACTTATAGCGCGCCTGTTTTGCATGGCCTTTTAGGAACCCAACAGCCCATTCGTCTATGGTAAAGCGCAGTGTAACGCAGGAAGCTTACTGGACAGGTTAAGCTTTGGTAAAACTCCTTTTTTCCGTAGTTAAAATAAGATATGCTGGTAGAGGGAGGTTCGCGGCAAGCGTTCATCCCTCAAAAGAAAGGGTTAGTTTGTGCTTTTAATCACAAACTTGGAAGAAAGAAAGGGGGTAACAAAGTTGGGAAAACTTCTGGAGATCCGTTGGCACGGCCGCGGGGGGCAAGGAGCCAAGACCGGCGCTCTTTTGTTGGGCGAAGTATTAGTAAATACCGGTAAATTCATGCAGGCTTTTCCTGACTACGGGCCGGAGCGGATGGGCGCGCCGATGAGGGCTTATAATAGAATCAGCGACGAACCCATTACTCTTCATTCCGGTGTGACTAATCCGGAAGTAGTGGTCGTACTTGATGCCACATTATTAGGGAAGGTTGATGTTACGGCAGGCTTGCCTGAAGACGGTGTTCTGATTGTGAACACTCCGCAGGAGCCGGGGGAGATCCGGAAACAACTGGGTCTGTCCGGACGAAAACTATTCACGATTGATGCCAACAAAATATCTCAGGAGACGATCGGCCGCGCCATACCGAACACCCCAATGCTGGGTGCTTTGGTGAAAGTGACCGGGCTGGTCGAATACGAGCACCTGATTACCGATGCCAGAAAGACATTAACTAAGAAGTTCCAACACAAGCCTGAAGTGATAGATGGTAATATCAAAGCCATTGAACGGGCTTACCAGGAGGTGCACGGGGAATGACCAAAACGTGGAAAGAATTGCCGGAGGGCGGTCTGATTACAGAGAGTGGTAACGCCCATCAATATGAGACCGGAGACTGGCGTAACCTCCGTCCTGTGCATGACCAGGAAAAATGTATAAATTGCCTTTTTTGCTGGATCTATTGTCCTGATTCCGCCATCATTATTAAGGACGGGAAAGTGGTGGGAGTCGATTATGCCCACTGCAAGGGGTGCGGGATCTGCGCCCGGGAGTGTCCGGAAAAAGTCAAGGCCATAAAGATGGTGGATGAAAGTGAGTGCGAGTGAATCATAGTTAAAAAAACCAGGTAAGAAAGAAGCTGAAAGTGAAAGGGGGAGAAGTAAGTGTCGACCAAAGAGTTAGTCGCTCGGACCGGAAATGAAGCCATGGCCGAGGCCATGCGGCAGATCAATCCGGATGTCGTGGCGGCCTACCCCATAACTCCGGCCACAGAAATCGTCCAGCTCTTTTCTTCGTTTGTTGCGGACGGACTTGTCGATACGGAATTTGTTACTGTAGAAAGCGAACACTCGGCAATGAGTGCGTGCGTGGGAGCTTCGGCCGCCGGAGCCCGGGTGATGACGGGTACTTCCTCACAGGGCCTGATCCTGATGGCGGAGATTCTTTATATCGCGGCGGGCGTGCGGTGCCCGATCATTTTGGCAGAGGTCAACCGGGCGTTGTCCTCGCCGATTAATATCCACTGCGACCATAGCGACACAATGAGTGTCCGGGACAGCGGCTGGATCCAGATCTTCTCCGAAAATTCCCAGGAGGCCTATGATAATATGATCCAGGCCGTGCGGATCGGGGAACACATGGATGTACGCCTGCCGGTTATGGTGACCACGGACGGTTTTATTATCAGTCATGGCCTGGAAGCCATCAGCATGCTTGAAGACAAGGAAGTACAGGATTTTATCGGTCCTTATAAAGCCGCCTATTCCCTTTTGGATGTGGGAAAGCCAATTACCGTCGGCGCCTTGGATTTCACTGATTTCTATTTTGAGCACCGTCGCCAGACGGCCCAAGCCATGGAGAACGGCAAAAAAGTCATCCTTGAGGTGGGACGGGAATTCGGTGAAAAATTTGGGCGTAGTTACGGTTTCTTTGAAGGATATAAGCTCGAGGATGCCGAGATTGCCCTGGTCATGCTTGGTTCCACCGCCGGAACCGCGCGGGTGGCCGTTGACAAACTGCGGGAGGCCGGTGTCAAGTGCGGTTTGTTAAAACTCCGGGTCTTCCGGCCTTTCCCCGCCGTCGAACTGGCGGAAGCGCTGAAGCATCTGAAAGCCATTGCGGTTATGGACCGTTCGGATTCACTTTCCACCGCCGGCGGCCCGCTCTTTACGGAGGTCCGTTCAGCCCTCTATGACCTGCCGTCACGGCCGGCGATGGTCAACTATATTTACGGGTTGGGCGGCCGGGACATCACTGTGGCGGATTTGGAAGGTATTTACCAGGAACTACAGAGAATATCCGGGGGCGGCCAGATACAGAAGACCCTTCAGTATCTGGGCGTTCGGGAATAAGGAGGTGCAGAAATGGCCACATTGAAAGAATTGGCAGCCAGAGAAGACCTTCTCACCGGAGGACACCGGGCTTGTGCCGGTTGTGCTGCGCCAATCATCGTTCGTCAGGTCCTGTTGGCGGCGGAACATCCGGTAGTAGTCGGCAGTGCCACCGGTTGCCTGGAAGTAACCACCACCCTTTTCCCCTATACCGCCTGGAAGGTCCCGTTCATTCATAATGCCTTCGAGAATTCTGCGGCGACAATCAGTGGGGTTGAGGCTGCGTATACTTCCCTGAAGAAACAGGGGAAATATGATAAAGAGGTCAGGTTCATTGCCTTTGGGGGCGACGGGGGCACCTACGACATCGGGTTGCAGTCGCTCTCCGGCGCCATGGAACGCGGCCACCAGATGCTTTATATCTGCTATGATAACCATGCCTATATGAACACGGGAATCCAGCGATCCAGCGCAACGCCGTTGGGGGCGCACACCACGACCAGCCCAGCCGGGAAAGTGATCCCCGGGAAGAAGCAGTACCGTAAAGACTTGACTGCGATCATGGTTGCGCATAATATCCCCTATGTGGCGCAGACCTCCGTCAGCCATTGGCGGGATCTTACCGCCAAGGTCCAGAAGGCACTGGATACCCCCGGGCCATCCTTTATCAATATCATCTCCCCTTGCCGTTTGGGCTGGGGATTTAGGCCGGAGGATACGATTGTACTGGCGCGGGAAGCAGTGGAGACTTGTTTCTGGCCCTTATACGAGGTGGAGAACGGCGTTTACAAACTGACGTACAAACCGAGGGAGAAAAAACCGGTTGTGGAGTGGCTGAAAAAGCAAACCCGCTTCCGGCACCTGTTCAAACCCGGGAACGAAGAGTTGCTGGCTAAGGTCCAGGAGCATGTTGATGCCCAATGGGAAAATCTCCTGAAGAAAAGTGGAGCCGAATAAGTAAGATAACTGGAGATAGTAAGAAGAAAAGCAAAAACAAGGGGCCAATGGGCCTCTTGTTTGTACATAAGAGAGAAACCCTCACCAATATCTTGGTAATTATAATGTTTTTATATTATATATACCACACTTGGTAATTATAATACCTTTATATTATATATACTTAAATATAGGGGATAGTTTTTGGCGCCGGAAACAAAATATCCGGTTGGACAGAGATTGCAAGAAGCCGAGAGGAGGCTGGAGATGGACTGGAAGAAAGAAACGGAAGCCAATATTCACCGCTTACGCAGGAATGAATACCCAGGAAGGGGTATTGTGATCGGTCTCAGTCCGGACGGCAACAACTTTATTCAGGTTTACTGGTTGATGGGGAGGAGCGCGGCCAGTCGCAACCGGATCCTGGTCCCGGAAGGGAAGTTTGTCAAGACGGCGGTTCCCGGGGAAGAGGAGCAGGGTGACCCTTCACTCTTATTGTATTACCCGGTTAAGCACTGGGGCGAGAATCATATTGTGACCAATGGTGACCAGACCGAAACCATCTATTCAGCGTTGCAAAAAGGTACAGATTTTGCCGAAGCTTTGGCCATGCGGACCTTTGAGCCGGACCCGCCCCATTATACGCCGCGGATCTCCGGTCTGGTGGAACTGAAAAATGCGGGATGCGCCTACCGGCTGGCAATCATTAAAACGGCGGGCGGTTCCCCGGACTGTTGCACCAGGCAATACTTTCATTACGAAAAGGGGATCCCGGGGATCGGGCACTGCATACATACTTACGCCGGCAACGGTAACCCGCTGCCTTCTTTTCAAGGAGAGCCCTTTGCCGTCAAGGTATTTGACGATCCCCGGACGACGGCCCGGTATTACTGGGAACTTTTGCATGCGGAAAATAAAGTCGCCTTGCTGGCCAAGGCGATTAACCGCCGGACCGGGGAGAGCAGTCTGGAGATTATAAACAAGCTGGCGAAGGAAAACTAAAAACCCTTTTTGCGCTTGAATAAAGATGAGAAACAGGTGGGCAAAAGATAATGAAATACAGGCGGGGAAAAGGAGGTACGAAAGCATGGATACTCTGACCGCACTAAAGACCCGTCGCAGTGTCCGTAAGTTTACAAGGGAAGAGGTCCCTGAAGGGCACCTGCGGGAGATTGTCGACTGTGCAAGACTGGCGGCTACCGCCAGGAACGAGCAGCCATGGGAGTTTGTCGTGGTCCGCACGCCCGCTCTCCGGGGAGAGATCGCCCGGTTGGCCGATTACGGGCGGTTTATTGCGGAAGCCCCGGCCTGCCTGGCGGTCTTCTGCAAAGAGACCAAATACTACTTGGAAGACGGGGCGGCGGCAACAGAAAACTCCTTATTAGCAGCGCAGGCGTTGGGACTTGGTACCTGCTGGGTAGCGGGGGACAAGAAGGAGTATGCCGAAGCCGTCCGGCAGTTGCTCGGGGTCCCTATGGGCTACAAATTGATTTCCCTGGTAGCTATCGGCTACCCGGCGGAGGGCAAGGTAGCCGGGCCGCCAAAGCGAAGGCTGGAGGAGGTTCTGCATTGGGAGAAATTTAGCCGCAATTAGCCTTCTTTGCCGGCTATGAAAAACTCCTGCAGAAATTCAAGGTCGATCTCAGGATAAACCGGGTATTTATCCAGGAGGTCCCGGATCCGGCCGCGGGCTGCGGCTACAACCTTTTCATCGATAATATACTGCGCTTTACTGGGCTTGCCGGCGTTCTTGCCTTTTTCAACCGTCTTGGGGCTGGTGTTGGCCAGGACATATTTGATCACCGCCGCAATTTCCCGCATTTCTGGCTCACCCATCCCCAACGTGGTGACCGCGGCGGTTCCCAAGCGGAGGCCGCTGGTATACCAAGCGCCGTGGGGGTCAAAGGGCAGGGCATTCCGGTTAAGAGTTATACCGCAGGCCCGTAAGACACTTTCCGCCTGGCGCCCGGTTAAGCCGAAGGAAGCATAGACATCAATCAAGAGCATATGGTTATCCGTACCATTGGTGGCAACCTTCATTCCTTCTTCCATACATGCGGCAGCCAGGACTTGTGAGTTTTCCACAATTTTATGGGCGTACTCCCGGAAGCTTGGGCTGCAGGCTTCGGTTAAGGCAACGGCCTTGGCGGCGAGCACATGGGGCAGGGGGCCGCCGATTACGTAAGGACAGCCTTTATCAATATAATCTGCGAAATCCCGGGTACAGAGGATCATCCCGCCCCGCGGGCCGCGAAGGGTCTTATGGGTTGTGGTGGTTACAATATGGGCGTGAAGAACCGGGTTCAGTTCACCGGTGAAGACCCCGCCCGCCACCAAACCGGCAAAATGCGCCATATCCACCATCAGTACTGCATCGACCTGATCGGCGATCTCCCGTAGGCGCCGGTAGTTAATGGCCCGGGGATAAGCGCTGTATCCAGCCAGCAAAATCAGGGGTTTAACCTTGAGGACCAGTTCTTCGATTTGGTCATAATCGAGCAGACCGGTTTCGGGGTTAACATTATAACTGTATGTTTCAAAAAGGGAACCGGAGATGTTGAACCGGTAACCATGGGTCAGGTGGCCGCCGGAGAAAAGATCCAGGGCGACCAAACGCTGAGCGCTCATCTTTTGCCGGATCTTGTTCCAATCATCGGCCGAGAGTTGGAGCAGGTTCTCTTCGCCCAGTTCTTCCAGGGCAGGACCTTGAACACGCGCGCTGAGGATTGCCCAAAAAGCGATGAGGTTGGCGTCGGCGCCGCTGTGGGGTTGAACGTAAGCATGATCACAACCAAAAAGGCGGCAGGCCATAGCACAGGCATACTCCTCGATGGCGTCGACATTATCGCATCCGGGGTAAAACCGGTGTCCTGGGTAACCCTCGGCATACTTGTCCGTTAAAAGGTTGCCCATGGCCAATTGGGTGTTAAGGGAGGAATAGTTTTCACTGGCGATTAATTTCAGGTTTTCTCTTTGTGCGGCGAGTTCCTGGACAATCGAAGCGGCGGTTCCTGGTGAGACCTTGGCCACCTCGGCCAGGGCGGATATATACGCAAGAAACCCCGGCTTGATCTTTTCCGGGTTGGTCCTTTCCAAATAGGATTTAAGTGCTTGGTGTGTCATGTTGGTTCCTCCTCCGCTTTGCGCTTGCCGCAAAACCCATAGCTCATAACTGGTTTCCCGGCCCCGTTTTGCACATACGCGCTAAACATATTAATTCTAAAATTATAGCATATTTATTGAAAAAAAGCAAAAAAAGTGGAGAAAAATGGCAGTTGCCACCAGGTAAATAACCGGGCATTTCAAAACGTGTATTACCAGGAAGATAAAATCAGTTTACCCCTTTTGACTTTTCTTCTGTAAATATTGTATAATCAAGTAATTAACAGATGCAGTTTCTTAACAGTGTGCGCCTGTGTTATCGCCCGCGTACTTAATTAAGGAAGAAATCAAGGGAAGGAGAGGCGGTCCAATGCTGGACATCAAAGCCCTGCGTGCTGACGCCGAACGGTTTCTTGGTGAATTGAAAAAAAGAAATGCCGGTCTCGGATTCGACGAACTTCTTAACCTGGACAAGGCCCGCCGGGAGAAACTGGCGGCGGTCGAGAAACTGAAAAACCAACGGAATACTGTCTCTAAAGAAGTGGGACGTTTAAAAGCGGAGGGACAGGACGCCTCCGGATTGGTCGAAGAGATGAAAGAGGTAAATGCGGAGATTAAAAGGTTGGACGAGGATATCCGCAAAATTGAAGAAGAGGTCAACGGCATTCTCTTATACCTGCCCAACCTCCCTCATGAATCGGTTCCTGTAGGGGCGGACGAAGAAGCAAACCAGGTGGTGCGGTCCTGGGGTTCCCCAAGGGAATTTTTGTTCCCGGCAAAAGCCCACTGGGAACTGGGGGAGGACCTTGATATATTAAAATTTGAATGGGGAGCGAAGATCAGCGGCGCTCGTTTTACCGTCTTGAAAGGGCTGGGCGCCCGGTTGGAAAGGGCGCTGGTCAATTTTATGCTGGATTTGCATACCCGGGAACACGGATACACCGAGATTTTCCCGCCGTTTCTGGTAAAAAGGGATACCATGATCGGAACAAGCCAGTTGCCCAAATTTGAGGAAGATATGTTCCGCGTTGTCCCGCAGGACTTATATCTTATCCCCACCGGCGAGGTGCCCGTCACCAACCTGCACCGGGAGGAGATTTTGAACGCTGAAGAACTGCCGAAGAAATACGTGGCCTATTCCGCATGTTTCCGGGCGGAAGCCGGGGCGGCCGGACGGGATACCCGCGGGGTCATCCGGCAGCATCAATTTAATAAGGTTGAATTAGTGAAATTCGCCAAACCGGATGAATCCTATGATGAACTGGAGAGGATGGTCCAGGATGCCGAGGATGTCCTGCAAAAGTTGGAACTCCCCTACCGTGTGGTCTTGCTTTCCACCGGGGATATGGGATTTGCCGCGGCCAAATGTTATGATCTGGAGGTTTGGCTCCCCAGCAGCGGCAATTATAGGGAGATCTCTTCCTGCTCAAATTGTGAGGATTTCCAGGCGCGACGGGCCGGGATCCGCTTCCGTCCTGCAGCTGGAGAAAAACCGGAGTACCTGCATACCCTTAACGGTTCCGGGGTGGCTGTTGGCCGGGCGCTGGCGGCAATAATCGAAAACAACCAGGAAGAAGACGGTTCAATAAGAATCCCTGAAGTGCTCGTCCCGTATATGGGCGGGGTAAAGAAAATACCCCAAATTGAAGCCCTGGACTAAAGCTCTAAGCTTATAAAAGCCACAATCAGGAATTGACTAATTTGCGACCCTATGTTAAACTATCAGTGCATCGGAGGAGGAGTGTCCGAGTGGTCGAAGGAGGCGGTCTTGAAAACCGTTAGACCGAAAGGTCTCGTGGGTTCGAATCCTACCTCCTCCGCCATGACGATTATTGCGGAGAGATACCCAAGCTGGCTGAAGGGGACGGTTTGCTAAACCGTTAGTAGGAGTTAAGCCTCCTAGCGAGGGTTCGAATCCCTCTCTCTCCGCCAGATTTTTTCGCAGCCGGGAAGGCTGCTTTTTGGTCGCGTATGTGACGGCAAGGGTCTACAGGCAAATAAAAAAAACACAAAAAAACCCCTTGCAATCCATCCGGGACCTGTGGTAAAATGTAAAGGCGCTCCGAAATAAGAAAGCAGTTCGGAGCAGCACTGGACCTTGAAAACCGGACAGCAAAGGACAAGTAAGGTAGCGTGTGTCGTGCACGAAAGTGTAGGGCACAAGCGGCCCAAAGAAGCAAAAAAGAGCCCGCGTACGGTGAGTACGTGGAATC
>Ga0079223_10002825_pt1 | contig 10847 bp, 9 predicted proteins | sample Stecom2011_FD_75072 | JGI IMG/M metagenome (GOLD analysis project Ga0079223, IMG submission 75072) | Agricultural soil microbial communities from Utah to study Nitrogen management - Steer compost 2011 | ecosystem: Environmental > Terrestrial > Soil > Agricultural land | place: USA: Utah...
CCGTAAACAAGCCAAATGCCAAGATCCATCCGCTTGCAGACAGCATCAATCCAAAGCTGTAATCAATGACCGCTAGCGCCGTCAGCACGCGCGCCAATGCGGCGATTGTAATCGCAGCATAAATAACCACCGCGAAATCGGGCAAGGTCATGGGTCGACCGGTATGGCCGAGCGCGACGCGCGTCATTATGCCCAGAATCAAGGTGCCCATGGCGCCCACACCTAAAGCATGCTGCCAGACAGACGGTGGTACCAGCGCGAAAGCTGCCAGGCCTTTACACACCAGCGCGAGAATGATCCAGCCGTAGCCGATATGCAGAATCCACAGCAGCGGTTCTTTGTAGGCGCGCCAACCGTGCCAATGCCATAGACGCAGCAAATTTAAACCTCCGGCCAACAGTGCGATAACGCCGGTTAACGCCGGAATCCCGATAAAAAAATCGGCGGGGATCAGTAACGCCGTGGTGATCAGCGTCAAGCGATCGAGTTTGGGGCAAGGTTTTACCACCTCGGTTAACCCGCGATTGTTGTTCAGCCAGTTGCGGGTAAAGGCGGGAATAATACGACCGCCGATCACCACCATCATCAAGGTGATCAAATTGAACGCGAGCAGCTCGCCCCAGGTGAGGAACAAGGTTTTGGCGGTAATAAAGCCGATATGCATCAGCAGATTGGCGATGCCGAATAAGGTCAACAGAGCCGCCAATATCAGGTTGCGTTTGTTGCCGTAACGCAACAGCACGCGTGCGACATAGATCGCCAGCGCCGGTAAAAACAGCATATCCACCACCGCCACCACACCCACTGGCAGCCAGCTGGCAGTCCACATTACTACCCGCCCGGCGAACCACAGCAGCACCAGAGCCAGCAGGCCTTTGCCTTGCAAGGGTGGAGCCCCGGTCCAGTTGCACATGGCGGTAAGGATAAAGCCAGCAACCGCAGTGCTGGTCAGGCCAAATAACATTTCGTGGCTGTGCCAATGCAGCGAAGACCACCCTAGTGGCAGCGGTATGCCGCCGAACAAATAACTTATCCAGGCGGCAACGATGACTAGGCCATAAAGGCCCGTTAACAAAAAGAAGGGGCGAAAGGCAAAGGCCAGCAGCGCCGAGGGTTGGGGATTTTTATTCATGATAAGCCTCAGGATCATGGTAAGCGCGGATATCGGCGTAGGCTGGGCAGCCATGGTAACAGCGAATGTCGTTAAAACTCAGCAGCTGGTCATCACCGAAACGATCAGGGTGCGAGCGGTGTTTGTTGTGTCGGTTGGACTCGGTGTACCAGCCGCTTGGGTTGAGTTGTTGTTCGGATAAAGGTTTTGGCCGAGTGAGAAGAAAGGTCGCAAGGCCTAAAAAAACTACGCCGGTAACGAGCAATACCGACACCCGTACATGTTGTTCATCAAAGCCTTTTAACCATAGCACCGTCCAGCTGATTGCCAAGGCGGTGCAAGCCAGCCATTTAGCCGATGTCGGTACCGCACCTTGTTCGCGCCAAGCGATAAGCGGCGGGCCGAGCTTAGGGTGAGTGAGTATCCACTTCTGCAGGCGCGGCGAGCCTTTCGACGCTGCCCACACCGCCAGGAGTAAAAACGGCGTGGTAGGCAGCAGCGGCAGCAGAATTCCCGCCAGGCCACAGATCAGAGCCACAAGTGCCACCGTCAGATAAGCCGCACGTGCCGAATCAGCTATCCAGCGCATCTGCATTGCCTCCTCTTTTGTTCTCTCAATTTTTTCTTTCCGGTTGTTGATAAAAAACCAGACCTTTAAACATGTATTTAGTTTACATCTTTAAAAGATGTATTTAAAGTGCATCTTAAGGGGGCGGCTGTAGCGATGGTGAGTGCAGCGCCAAATTTATGTCCGCCGCCTTCTATGCAACCGATCCAATTGACACAACAGCTTTAACAGCTTGTAACAGGAGCAACACCATGAACATCTTCGATCAGAGCCTTGGCCAGCTTGCGCGCACGATTCCCGGTGCCACGGCTGTGTTTCATAAGTATCAACTGGATTTTTGCTGTGGCGGAAAGCAAAGCCTGCGCGCCGTAGCCGCGCAGCGCAGCCTGGATATCGATGCCGTGAGCGCGGAGCTGCTGGCGCTGGGTGAGACTCCCAGTGGTGAGGATTGGATGCAGGCGAGCAATGCCGAGCTGATCGAACACATTCTGAGCCGTTATCACGATGTGCATCGCCAGCAATTACCGGAACTGATCCGCCTGTCGCAACGGGTGGAGCTGGTTCATGGCGGCCATACCGAATGCCCGTCCGGGCTCGCTCATCAGCTGGAACGACTGCAGGCGGAACTGGAGCAGCACATGCAGAAAGAGGAGCAGATTCTATTCCCGATGATTAGCCGCGGCATAACCGGTATGGCGGTGCAGCCGGTCGCGATGATGCGCCATGAACATGACGAGCACGGTGAAGCTTTGGCGGCTATCGAGCGCCTGACTCACGGCATCACCCTGCCCAAAGGCGCATGCAACACCTGGCGCGCGCTTTACCTCGGGCTGGAAAATTTCAAAACCGATTTGATGGAGCACATCCATCTCGAAAACAATATCTTGTTTGATCGTATCGATGGTCAATTGGAGAGCGTGCAACATGGCTGAGTACCGCAGACTTTGGTGGCTATTAATAGCCGTCCTGATTATTACTTTCTCAATCCTCGGCTATTTTGGACGCGAGGTTTACCGGCAGGCGCCGCCGATTCCTGCTCAGGTGGTGACTGATGAAGGTCAGGTGTTAATGACCCACGATTCGATTCTCGATGGCCAAACCGCCTGGCAATCGGTCGGTGGCATGCAATTGGGATCAATCTGGGGGCACGGCGCCTATCAAGCACCAGACTGGACAGCGGACTGGCTGCACCGTGAGCTGACAACCTGGCTGGAACTGGCGGCGCAGGAGACCTACGGTAGCGCTTTTGCGGAGCTGGATGGTGTTCAACAGAACGCCTTGCAGTACCAGTTGAAGACCAGCTATCGCACTAACACCTATGATCCCGCGACTGATCAGCTGGTGGTCTCCGCCCGTCGGGCCGCGGCCATTGAGCAGACGGCGAAATACTACGCCACGCTGTTTAGTGATGATCAGACCTTGCGTAAAACTCGTCAGAGTTATGCGATGAAGGAGAACACTCTGCCCGACCCCGAGCGGCGTGAGCGGTTGACTGAATTCTTTTTCTGGACCGCGTGGGCGGCAGCGACTGAACGCCCTGAAGGTACATCAACTTATACCAACAACTGGCCTCACGAGCCGCTAATTGATAACCGCCCGACCGCTGAAAATATTGTGTGGTCGCTGGTCAGTATCATTTTGCTGGTCGCGGGTATTGGCGGGCTGGTGTGGGCCTGGGCATTTTTACGTCGTGAAGATGAAGAGCACCCTGCAGCACCGGATAAAGATCCCATTTCGCTGGTAGCACTGACGCCCTCGCAGCGTGCCCTGGGTAAATATCTATTCCTGGTGGTCGCGCTCTTTTGTTTTCAGGTCATGCTCGGTGGCTTCACCGCGCACTACACCGTCGAAGGGCAGGAGTTTTACGGTATCGACGTGTCGCAGTGGTTCCCTTACTCGCTTACGCGCACCTGGCATATCCAGTCCGCCCTCTTCTGGATTGCAACAGGCTTTCTCGCAGCTGGCTTATTTCTCGCGCCGATTATCAATGGCGGCAAGGACCCCAAATTCCAGAAACTCGGTGTCGATGTGCTCTTTTGGGCGCTGGTGGTAGTCGTGGCTGGTTCATTTATTGGCAATTACCTCGCCATCGCACACATCATGCCGCAGAACCTCAACTTCTGGCTCGGTCACCAGGGTTATGAGTACGTTGATCTGGGGCGCTTGTGGCAGATTGGCAAGTTCGCGGGTATCGCCTTCTGGTTGGTATTAATGCTGCGCGGTATCGTCCCAGCGCTCTATCAGCCGGGCGACAAAAACCTGCTGGCATTGCTGACCGCATCGGTTATCGCCATTGGCCTGTTCTACGGCGCCGGGTTTTTCTATGGCGAGCGCACCGTGTTGTCGGTCATGGAATACTGGCGCTGGTGGATTGTTCACTTATGGGTAGAAGGCTTCTTCGAGGTTTTTGCGACCACCGCTCTGGCGTTTATCTTTTGCAGCATGGGTCTGGTATCACGCACCTTGGCAACGGCGGCCAGTCTGGCCTCTGCCTCGCTGTTTATGCTCGGCGGTATTCCCGGCACTTTCCACCATCTGTACTTCTCCGGCACTACCACACCGGTGATGGCTGTCGGGGCAACCTTCAGCGCTCTGGAAGTCGTGCCGTTGGTAGTACTGGGTTATGAAGCCTGGGAAAACTGGAGCCTGAAACGCCGCGCGCCCTGGATGCAAAACATCAAATGGCCGCTGATTTTCTTCGTCGCGGTTGCCTTCTGGAACATGCTCGGCGCCGGTGTCTTTGGCTTTATGATCAACCCCCCGATCGCGCTCTATTACATCCAGGGTCTGAATACCACTCCGCTCCATTCTCATGCTGCGCTCTTTGGGGTGTATGGCTTCCTGGCGCTGGGCTTCACGCTGTTGGTGTTGCGCTACATCCGGCCACACATGGTGTTTGACGAGCGTCTGATGAAAGTCGGCTTCTGGTGGCTTAACGGAGGCCTGGCGTTAATGATCTTCACCAGTCTGCTGCCTGTGGGAATGTTGCAGTTCCACGCGAGCGTAACCGAAGGCTTGTGGTATGCCCGCAGCGAGGAGTTTATGCAACAAAGTCTGCTGCAGACGTTACGTTGGGTGCGCACTTTTGGTGATGTTGTTTTCATTATTGGTGCATTAGCGGTAAGCTGGCAGGTAATTAAAGGGCTGTTAACTCAGAATAGGGTGACTGTCGTCGGGTTCGTCGAACCCGCCAACGTTCCCGGCAAGAGCGCCGAAAGCAGCTGTTGCGGTAGTTGTGGCGGGAATCACTAATTAGCAGTCATTGAGAACTTCCGTTTTTCTGATCGGATATTCCCCGTAAATATTCGGTCAGAACACGTGCAAGTTAGATTAAAATGTAAGGCCATTTTGACCAAATGGCTCCTCTCCAGGCATCAAATTTAACGTGAGTGGTTCAAAACAGGGCATTCCCCTGCCATTGGCAGCTTTGTCAGTTCAAGCTGAAGACGTTTTTCAGCTTTATGTAGTGTTGTATTAATAAACCTCAGGAGATCTAACATGATGATTAAGCGTTTTGTATTGCCCGCACTCGTTGCTGCGTTTGCCGGTTCTGCATTTGCTCAAGAATGCAGCGTCACCGTGGATAGCACCGACGCTATGCAATTTGACAAAAAAAGCATCACCGTTAGTAAGAGCTGTAAGGAATTTACCGTCAATCTGACTCACTCAGGGAAATTGGCCAAAAATGTTATGGGTCACAACTGGGTATTGAGCAAAAGCGATGACGTTCGTGCTGTTGCCAGTGACGGGATCTCCGCCGGTCTGGACAAAAGCTACCTCAAGCCTGGCGATGAGCGTGTTATCGCGTTCACCGAGATTATTGGTGGCGGAGAACAAACCTCAGTAACCTTCCCGGTTGCACAACTGAAAGATGGCGAAGATTACACCTTCTTCTGCTCTTTCCCTGGTCACGTTGCCATCATGCAGGGCAGCTTGAAACTCGAATCCTGATCCTTTCGAACCCAAACCCGCAGCTCGCCCTGACCTTACCAGCAGGGCGAGCTTTTCCATAACGACGGTAATGTTTACCCAAAGATAGAGTGTCGATATATGAGTGATGTGAATGCAAGCCTGGAGCAGATTTTCAAACAAGTAGTGCAGCGCAATCAGGGTGAGTTTGAATTTCACCAAGCGGTTAAAGAAGTCATAGAAACGCTTGGCCCGGTTTTGCAGAAGCATCCCGAATATGCCGAGCACAAAATTATCCAACGGATCTGTGAGCCAGAGCGTCAAATTATTTTCCGGGTACCTTGGCAGGACGATAAAGGCGAAGTACAAATCAACCGCGGATTTCGCGTAGGTTTTAACAGTGCGCTCGGCCCATATAAAGGTGGTTTACGTTTTCATCCTTCAGTTTATCTGGGCACCATTAAGTTTTTAGGTTTTGAACAAACTTTCAAAAATGCGTTATCAGGTATGCCGATCGGCGGCGCCAAAGGTGGATCGGATTTTGACCCCAAAGGCAAAAGTGATAGCGAAGTCATGCGTTTCTGTCAAAGCTTCATGACCGAACTCTATCGCCACATTGGCGAAATTACCGATGTGCCCGCTGGTGATATTGGCGTAGGTGCACGTGAAATCGGCTATCTTTTTGGTCAATACAAGCGCATTACCAATCGTTACGAGTCCGGCATTCTCACCGGCAAAAACCCTCAGTGGGGCGGCGCACTAGTACGTCGTGAAGCCACCGGTTACGGCGCCGTTTATTTTGCCGAAGAGATGTTAAAAATCCGTGGCAACAGCCTTGAAGGCAAAACCTGCGTTGTATCGGGTTCCGGTAACGTTGCGATTTACGCGATAGAAAAACTACAAACCCTGGGCGCTAAAGTGGTCGCCTGTTCAGATTCCAACGGTGTGGTTTACGATCCTCAAGGTATTGACCTTGCCGTGTTGAAACAAATTAAAGAAGTTGAGCGCAAGCGTCTGAAAGAATACGTAACTCTGCGTCCTGAAGCGCAATATATTGCTGAAGGCAATATCTGGAGTATTCCCTGCGAAGTTGCACTGCCTTGTGCAACTCAAAACGAGCTCGACGAAAAATCCGCAGAAATCCTGGTCAGTAATGGATTGATCGCCGTGAGTGAAGGCGCGAACATGCCAGTGACGCCGGGCGGTATCAAAGTGTTTCAAAATGCTGGCGTGGCTTATGGCCCGGGCAAAGCTGCCAATGCCGGTGGTGTTGCTACCTCTGCATTGGAAATGCAACAAAATGCCAGCCGTGACACCTGGACATTTGAATATACTGAAAAACGTTTGCATCAGATTATGTGTAATATTCACCACGAGTGTCATGAAATGGCGGCTGAATATGGCGCACCAGGCAATTACGTTGTGGGCGCAAATATTGTGGGCTTCCGTCGTGTTGCCGAGGCAATGCTGGCCTTTGGTGTTATCTAAGTGATCGATTGAACATTAACGTCTTCGATTTGAAGACGTTAATGTTCTGCAGCAGCGCACCATTAAACGGCTCAAGCATTTCAGCAATTTTCTGGTGTAGCTGCTCAATCTAGATATTTCGCATGTTCGCCTGGTGCGCAATGCAATACCTTGCCGTAGTGACGTTTAAACACCGCAATTAGTTTTCTATCCTGCTTTGTTTTTCCCGTTTCTTCTCTCGCCTTTTTCTCGTTTTTTCTCTTTTTTCTCTGCTTTTCTCCAATCGCTGGTTTTGGTTTTTGCTCGCTAAAACTTTCTTGCTCATAACCTCGTTGATGCCATAAAAAAAATTTCGTGAATATCTTGAAATTTTCTGAGCAGATAATTTTTACCTGGAGCGGGGTCATTTGACTTTATAAAACCACGGGCTATGATGGCCTTTCACTTTTCTTCTATTCACTGCATAAAGTTGCCGAGCACATGAACATGAATCATCGGTTTCTGTTGTGGAGATTGTCTCCTCTCTTCCCCTGTTAATCGAACGGCTATCCGTTCGTCTTCCCCAATTTTTATTTTTTCATTGACCTGATTTTTCAGGCAGCTTTTCTTTGGCAATGGAGAAATGATTTGATGAATCCACATTTGAGCCATTTTCAAGAATGGCTGACGAACTGCGCACGACAATACTGTTTAACAAAACCTTGGGGCATGACAATAAGCCCGCTTGATCTGGCTGGAATCTTGTCGAGATTGGAAGGTTTAATTGATGAGCCTCAAGTTGATACCACTAAAGTAGCCGTGGGTCATAAAGTGACTTTGATAGATCATCAACTACAGGAAAATGTCAGCTTTATTTTGGTGTCACCCGAGGACAGCGAACCTGAACAAGGCAAGCTTTCATTTTTATCTCCGCTGGGGTCAGCGCTTATCGGATTGTCCCTGGGAGAGAAAGTAAAGATTCCGATTTTTGGCCGGGAAATGAGTTTTCAGGTAACGGCCATCGAAGCTGTAAACGATTCAAGCTATTAAATAAAACGGAGGGTTTTAGCCATGCATGTTTTTGTGTGCCGCGCACTTTAGAGCGATTATCGCGAAACAACTTCCAACATTTTTTTCTGTGTCTGAGTCAGCGGCGCTCACCACGGAAAACATTGAATTGAGAGAGTCTGTTATGTCGAAAGAAAAAGCAAAAAAAGAACCCCAGAAATCCCTGAAAGATAAACGTAGAGAGAAAAAGGAAAAACGTTCCAATAGCGTATCGGCGCTTTAAGTAGAATAAAAACAGTGATCAAGGATGATCAACCGCAATCAAAGCAGTGATAAATCCAATGCCCTTAAACCGAAGCCTATTCGGTTTAAGGGCATTGTTGTTTTACAGAGATTGTTCGGTGTTGCCTGCCATTCCCGACCATTTGTCGGATTACGGCGCTCGCTGAGACTCGCACCTAATTCGACCTACCCGACTACATGTGATTCCCGTAGGGTGGATAAGCTTGCGCACCCACCGTTGCTTTGTTTGGTGTGGGAGCCTTATTTCATTCAAGGAAATTACTATGTTCCATAAAGAAAACCCGGGCTCATTTTAAGAGCCCGGGTTTCGGTGATAGAGATTAAAACTTACACGGCTACTTGCGCGACTTGTCTCCCAGCACCGTGTACAAGCCTTCGATGTCTGCGCGAGCAACGGCGCGTTCATCGAGTTTCATGCGTGCTGCTTCGGGTAAATCGGTGTATTGAATAACGCCGCGATCGACCAGCACAATAACCACATCCTCAAGCACCCTGACCAACTCCAAATCGGAATTGTGCAGGCTGTCCAGCCTTGCTTTAACTTCTTCTTTGGCTGCGAGCCACCTGCGTAACTCATCACTTTCGACGGCAAGAACGTCGGTCATACCTTCGAAAGGGTCGTATTCCACGCGCAGCAAGCGTCCTTGATCATCTCGTTGTACGTAAACCATAGGTTCCTCTGATCCTCGCCCGCGATCTGCACCACCGGAAAAAATCGATGTGATCTTGTTACCGATCCAAACACCGATGTTCCATGGGCGCATCATCATATTGAGAGGGGATGCTACAACGTTTTTGTCAGGATGAATATACGCTGAAGGTGAACGGAAACTCTGAGCGACTTCGCGCGAATCAGATTTTGATATGTCCGCGTTGAAATGACGCATGACGCCAAACCCCTTGAAAAAGAATGATAAAACGCGACGGTAATGTCTGGTAGCGCTCACGTACCCAGACTCACTATAAGGTCGCATCACGCAAGTAAACTGACGACGGCAAAGCGCGTTAAATTGGCTTGGGCGACGACAGTTTGGGACATGCTGGCGTAATGGGACTGATTGCGCACGCGGGGATTAAAGACGGTACTGGCAAAATTAAGCGCCCATTGTTTTTCATCGAGGCTTTCCTGGCGCGCTAGAAATTCCCGCACATCCGCTTCACGCTGGCTGAGCTGTTCGCGCAGTGCTGCGATCCTGTCCAACGATGAAACCACTGAATTCAGTAGCTGGCGCAACTCCTGGATCGAGTCCTGTTGCAGATTAGTGGTAAAACCCAGCAGGCCATCTTCGATGGTGGTAACCGGCGTAAAAACGCCTTTAGCGAAAAGATTACCTTCGCCCTGAACCCGTAACTGCTCTTTGATTTTTCGCCAGTCTTGTTCGGGCGCGGTAAATTTCAGTGCGCCATCGCTGTCGAGCTCTGCACGAATGCCGGCCTGACCCAGACTGTTATTGAAGCGGCGCAGGATCTGCTCGCCGCTCATGCCATCTTCAAGCACGACTGCCAGTGGCTCGGAGAGCGCACTTCCAGCGCTGAATACCAGAGTTTCGGCGCCGACATCCTGCAAGGCTTTAATCGATTCGAGGCCTTGAATGCTGAAACGGCTGCGCAGCGGTTCATTGAGACGCAGCTTGAGGGTCGCATCAAGAGAATTGCCCGATAACTTGCCGCGCTGTTCCAGCAAGCTATTCAGCTTTTGTACCGATTGCTGAATGCTGGCGCGCTCGTTAGCGGTTTGCGGCGAACTCAGCTGACGACTGAGATTTAACTTAAGTGCGGCAAGCTGATTGCTCAATTCACCCAGATAATGGTCTGCCGACTGCATCGACGACAGTTGCTGGTTGAGCTGTAAATTAAAGCTCGACTCGCGCATCGGCAAGCGTTCGGGCGCGCGCGCTTCTACCGGTTTGGTATTCGCAGGGCGTGGTTTGACCGCCGTGTCCGGCATGGGGGTTTGCGGACGGTGGTGGGGGTCAAGAGCTGTGGTAACAGGTAATTGCTTATCTATTTTCATAACATTGGTATCTGATAAAACAACTATTTATAAAGCTTGTTACAGCGCCTCTTCAGGCTTACAACAGATTGAACAGCGACAGCTGATTGATCTTTAAATAAGTCTTTTGTGTAGCCTGTAACGCCAACTGATAATTTTGCAGATCGATAGTCGCACCGGCGTAATCAAGTTTGGACAGCTCACCTTCTATTTTCTGATTGACCAGCGACACTTCATCGTTGCTGTTGGTTAGCAGCGTCAAGGTATTCTGGCGTCCACCCAGCTCGGTGATGGTTCCCAACAAGCTGGCGTGGGTAGTGTCCAGGTCATCGATGGTAGCGAGAATATCAGCGCGAACGGCGCTGGCATCCATCGCCGGATCTTTGAGCTGGGCGATCAAACTGTGCAGTGAATTCAGCATGTCCATGTTGGGGCCGAACACCGACTGCGCAGTCACATTTTCGTCAACCAGCACGCCGTTTGCCACAGCTGCCTGGCGGTGTTTGTCG
>Ga0079223_10002829_pt1 | contig 10842 bp, 7 predicted proteins | sample Stecom2011_FD_75072 | JGI IMG/M metagenome (GOLD analysis project Ga0079223, IMG submission 75072) | Agricultural soil microbial communities from Utah to study Nitrogen management - Steer compost 2011 | ecosystem: Environmental > Terrestrial > Soil > Agricultural land | place: USA: Utah...
AAATTTAAGCAAAAGCATGAAAAGTAACGACAACAGAATTATATAAGGCTTACGTAAAAATAACATAAATCGGCTATAGTATTGGCATAGAACAAGCCAGACTCGGACTATCTTTATAAACCGAAGGCTACTGATATTGTATACAAGGAAGGTTTATGACGTTTTTTCCTAAAAAGTCTTTTTCAGCACTACTCTCCTCTTGTGCTTTTCTTGCTCTGCCTGCGATAGCATTGGCTTTTGTGCCGCTTGCTATAGCATCGGAAGGTATGTGGTTGCAGTCAGAACAGCCGGAGCTGGCGAAAGGTTTACCACTTTCCGCTGTTGTTCGCGTTGGTGCCTGTAGTGGTGTGTTTGTTTCGGAACAAGGCCTACTGCTAACGAATGCGCACTGTATTGAAGACACTATGCAGCTACGCAGTGACGAACAGCATGTCATTCGAAATGAAGGCTTTTTAGCACGAACACTCGAAGACGAATTGCCTTCCGCACCTGGTTTCTTTGCCTCAGTGACGTTAAGTCAGAATGATGTCACAGCAACCATGTTACAAGGGATTACGGCGCAAATGACACCGCGGCAACGCCACCTGCGATTAACTCGTAATCGTAATAGTTTATTACGCGGGTGTGATGCAGAAGAAAATGTCACGTGCCAGGTACAGGCGCACCAAGACGGTTTACATTATTTGCTGGTACGAGAAACTCAATTACGCGATGTGCGGCTTGTTTATGTAGCACCAACCGCCGTGGCAATGTACGGCGGTGACGCAGCAAATTGGCAATGGCCCCGATTTGCTGCCGACATTGCGGTGATGCGTGTATACACCGCGCCAAATGGTGATATAACAGGCTTTGCTAAAGACAATGTGCCATACAAACCTACAGAACATGCCAAAATAGCAGAGTCTCATTTAACCTTTTTCGATCCTGTTCGTGTGGCAGGTTACCCAGGCAGTACCCAGCGTTTTCGAACCGCAGCAGAAATGCAGTGGGCCTTTAGTGAACAATACCCAGCCTTGCTTAATTACTTGAAGGGCTTTGCAGGGATCATCGAAGACTTTGTGGGTGATGACAGCCAACGACAGGTGCGTTTCCAACCGACGCTATTCCGCCTACGAAACCAAATGACCAATATTGAAGCGCAGCTAAATGAATACCAACAACATGGTATGCAGCAAAAAAGTGAAGAAAGCCAAGAGCGTTTACTGGGTTGGTTGACCTCGCCTGAACGGCAAGAACAGTATCGTGGTGCATGGTGGATGATTCAGCAGCAGCTGCAAGACGACCGGCAAAGGTTGCCGCAGCAGCTTTGGTGGCACTTCTTACAAGAATTAAGTTTGCCAGGCGCAGCGCTTTTAGTACATCGCTATGCGTACGAACAAAGTATTCCTGAAGATATTCGCGCACGCGGCTTTCAAGAGCGCGACTTACACAGCCTGCGGGCACAACTCGACAATTACGCGAACCGAATAGACCTTGAACTCGAACAAGAAATGCTCGTGCACTTGTTAAATCGTTATCGTGAATTACCGGTCGATTTGCAGTCAACCGCAGTCACTTCGTTTTTTGGTCTCAGCATAGAAAGCACACAAGAAGAGATGCGCAGTCGCGTTGCTGAACTTTATAAAACACCGAAATTACTCAATGATAATGTACGCCAGCACTGGTTTAGCAAGTCGTTGGCAACTATAGAAAGCTCGAACGACCCATGGCTGCAGTTTGCAGCATCGACTGCTGCAGAACGTCTTGCAATTGATGCTCGTGAAATAGAAAGCCGTGGTCGCATCGCCTTTGCTCGGCCGCGCATGACCGCCGCCCAGCGCGAGTACGACCAGTCGCAAGGTCGTATGCTACCAGCAAACGCTAACCGCACCTTGCGTATTAGTGAAGGCCAGGTGTTAGGTTATCGGCCAGACCCAGATCCAAACAACTATCGCTTAGCACTCACTTATTTAGATGTATTTAACGACCACTTAATGGAAACGAATGATAAAAGCATTCCACAGCCGTTTCGTGCAGCATTAAAAAGTCATTCTAAACGTTGTTTTATGAATCAAGCGCGTGGGTCGGTCACGGTAAACTATATATCCACCGCAGACGGTTCGTTAGGTAGCTCTGGTGCGCCCACCTTTGATCCACAAGGCCATTTAGTGGGGTTGGTCTTTGACCTTATGGCCGAGTCGACGATGAGCGATTGGATTTATGAACGTGACCGGCACCGTTTAGTCCATGTGGATATTCGCTATTTGCTTTGGATTTTAGGCTATTACGAAGGGGCGACAGAATTATTAGCGGAGCTTGGGTTTACCGATAGCACGACAGGGCAAGGCAGTAGTTGCCGGGTTATACCGCTGGCCAATTAATCAAGATCGAGTTCAAGCTGCCGGTTCTCATCGGGATCTGGCAGCGTAACCCCCACCCCTATAAGGCGCACACTGCGTTCACCTTTGCGCTGCCAGGCTTCTTCTAATAATTGATAAAATAAAGATGGCGACACTTTATTAGCTGCCCGCGATACGGTCGTTTGTTGAAAATCAGAAAATTTTAATTTTACCGTTTGTGTCCGAATGCGCGTATCTTGCCAACTGGTGCTGGGTAAACGTTTGCGCAGCGCCGGAAGTAATTGATTGGTAAGAATGTCTTCACCTTCGCGGCGTTGTTTGATATCACGAGGAAAGGTGTCTTCTACGCTAATCTGTTTTCGGGTACGGTTCGTATTTACAGTGCGGAGATCAATGCCGTGGCAACGCTGATGTAATACAAAACCACTATTATCGCCTAAAATTTGCTGCAGTTTGAGCAGTTCTATACCTTGAATATCAGCTCCCTTATAAAGCCCTGCATGAGCGAGGCGTTCCTGACTTTTCGGGCCAACACCGGGTATACGTGCTAAGGGCAACTGCGCAATAAACGACACAACCGCGTGAGGCGGGACAACAAATTGGCCATCGGGCTTATTTTCGTCGGACGCTATTTTAGCTACCATTTTTTGGTTAGAAATACCTGCTGAGCCGCTCATACCTAGTGTTCGTAATTGGGCGCGAATCGCTTCCATAATAAACGTTGCGCTGCCTTGATGGAGCGTAACGTCGGTTAAATCTAAATAAAATTCATCAATAGAGGCAGGTTCAATCACAGGCGTGTAGTGAGAGATGATGTCGAGTACTTGTTTGGAAGCGGCTTTATAGCTTGGCATATCAGGTTTGACGAATATTAAATGAGGGCACAGCCGTTTAGCGTGGTAACCCGACATAGCACTACGCACACCAAACTGGCGTGCTAAATAATTGCAGGTAGCAACAACACCTCGTTCACCGCCACCGCCGACAGCAAAAGGAATATTTTTTAGGGCAGGATCTTTCTTTACTTCTACGGCCGCAAAAAATGCGTCGAGATCGAGCAAAGCAATTTTGCGTTCGTTCATGTGGGCCACCAATAGCCTCCATTGAACAATAAAAAATACGTTCGAAGGTAATAATCTTATCATAGGTAACATTTAAAAATGATGAACTGAAAAGAGAAGTGGGCCAAGTTATTTACCTTAAAGATTGAAAGCAGTATAATGAATGCACATTTCTATGTGTCTCAGCTTAATTTAAAGCTCAGGAGCTTATTGTGAAAATTTTAACCGTATTCAAGTGGAAACATATTCTAGCTATTCTCGTTGGTATAACGACAGCTGGTAGCGTAATGGCGTTTAGCCAAGATATGTCTCGTGAAGCTATAGCAGAGCGTATTAAACCTGCAGCGCAAGTGCGTATTGCTGGCGAAGAAGCAATGGCTGGAAAACAAGCACAGGCAGGTGGCGAACGTTCCGGTGAACAAATATATAGCCAAGCTTGTATCGCGTGTCATTCGACTGGTGTTTTAGGTGCGCCACGTAAAGGCAACGCCGACGACTGGGCACCACGTTTAGCGCAAGGTATGGACATTGTTTTAGAGCATTCAATTAATGGGTTAAATGCAATGCCGCCCCGCGGAACCTGTACAAAATGTTCTGATGAAGAAATTCTTGCGGCTATCGAGTTTATGATCGAATAGGTTTAAATTAATCTAAATCAATCTGTTAACAAAAAAACCGCCTTCTGGCGGTTTTTTTGTTAACAGATCTTACCAGAATGCTTTTCATCTCTAGTTGGTCAAGTTATACTCACTTAGTAGCAATTGACACAACATAAAAACAACAAGTTACGTTGTAAAGCTATAGCAACGGAAGCGAGAGTAAGAAAAGTGAGTTCGTCATTAAGTAAAACATCACATGGGGTGACGGTTAGTACGGACGAGAAGTTACGGCGCTCTGAAAAAGTAGTTGCACGGCTAAAGGCGCTCACCCAAAAATACCGGCAAGCTGAAGTGGTTCAGCAGGCCCTTTTTCGAATTTCTGAATTAGCCTCCTCGGTACAAAGCATGGATCAACTCTATGCTTCGGTACATCGCATTGTGGGCCAGCTTATGGCGGCTCAAAACTTCTACATATGCTTGTATAACGAGAACCGTACCTCGTTTAGCTTTCCATATTTCACCGACGAATACGATTCAGCCGACGATGTTGCTGAAGTTCCTGTCGAAGTGCTCTTACGAGGTTTAACGGGCTATATTTTGCGCACCGGCGAGCCAATGCTAGCAACCAAACAAAAAGTAGAAACGCTAATAGAGCAAGGTCACATCGTTACAGTTGGATCCTTGCCCGTCGACTGGCTCGGTGTGCCGCTGAGTATAGGCGACGAAGTGATTGGCGCTATGGTGGTGCAAAGCTATGTTGAAGAAGTACGCTACCAAGACGATGACCTAGAGCTATTAACATTCGTATCGCAGCATGTCGTGAATGCCTTGGAGCGTTTTAAGCACCGAGAGTGGATGGAAGCAGAAATAGAACATCAAACTTCGGAACTACGTTTTGCCAACGAACACCTTCTGAAAGAAATTACCGAGCGAGAAAAAGCAGAGCTGCAAACAAGCGTGCTGTATGCGATCTCCGAGCTGACCAATACCTCTGAAGACATGCGTGGTTTCTACCGCGACCTACATGCTCAAATTGAAAAGCTATTGAACGCGGATAACTTTTATGTGGCATTACTGACTGAGAACAGCCAACAGGTTTATTTCCCTTATTATGTGGACGAAAGTGGTCATGAAGCACGGCAACGCCGGTTGAAAAAAGGCTTAACAGAATATGTATTGCGCACGGGGCGTTCTTTTTTTGTGAACGACTCAACCCGAGAAGACCTAATTCATCGCGGTGAGGTTGTGCTAGGTGCTAACCATGGTAAGCCTGCTCGGGAATGGCTAGGTTCGCCGCTTATTATGAATGGCGAAGTGTTTGGTATGCTCGCAGTACAAACCTACAGTGAAGAACAAAGCTATGCCGCCGAAGACTTAGAGCTACTCAACTTCGTTTCTCAACACGTGGCTGTTGCTATTGAACGCAGGCGTTCGGCGGAACGATTGGCGCGGGCAAACGTTTTTCTCGAAAAGCGAATTGCTGAGCGAACGGAAGAACTGGTTGACGAAATTGAGCGCCGAAAAACAATTGAAGCGCAGCTATTCCACGACGCACATCATGACAACTTAACAGGGTTACCGAATCGAGCCATGTTTGTTGACCGAGTGAAACAAACATTAGCCGCCCAAAAACGTCGTTCAAAAGAGTATTTTGCGGTACTTTTTGTTGATCTCGATCGTTTTAAAAACATTAATGACACCCTTGGGCACTCTGCGGGTGATAAGTTTTTACTGGAAGTGAGTCAGCGCTTAAGTGACACCATTCGAGATCATGATTTACTGGCGCGGCTAGGCGGTGATGAATTTGTTATTTTGCTCGATCGAATTACTCATTTAGATGACGCCAAAGACGTTGCTTCGCGAATTGTTGATGTGATTGAAAAGCCATTTCATTTTAATGACCAAGAATTATTTTCTGGGGCGAGTATAGGTATTACTACATGGCGCGATGAGCACGATTCGGTAGAACGATTATTGCGTGATGCCGACGCGGCCATGTACCAAGCGAAAGGTTTTGGTCGTGGCCGGTATGTTGTTTTTGATGAAACGATTCGTAGTGGCTTAGTGGCAACAGTGAATCAAGAAACAGCTTTAAGGCATGCACAAGTAAACGAAGACTTTGTTTTATGGTATCAGCCTTTGTTGGATCTGACAGGTACAGTCGTTGCGGGTTACGAGCTTTTGTTACGCTGGCAGAAAGGGAAAGAACTGGTGGCGCCAAGCGACTTCCTCGAACTTGCGGAACGTTCAGGCGCTATTCTTGAAATTGACTTATGGATGCTGCAACAAGCGTGTCATTTAATGAAGCGCGGTACATTAGAAGACGAAAATATTGTTCCCATACATGTGAACTTATCGGTACAGCATTTATTGCGATCGCGGCATGTACAGCGGTTAGCGGATATTGTTCAGGGTAGCGGCGTCAACCCAGCCCATATTATGTTTGAGTTTGACGAAGGTTCACTGTTAGGCGAGGCACCGCGCCGAGTACTCGCAAGTTTACGCCGTTTGAAAGACTTAGGATTTAATTTAGCGCTGGATGACTTCGGTCGTAACTCCGGGCCATTACAATTTTTATATAACTTCCCATTCGATATGGTGAAATTAGATCACCGTTTTGTCGGCCAAGTAACCAAAAACCCACGTGCGCAAGCTATGGTCAGGCACATTGTTACTCTCTGTAAAGAATTAGGCATCCGGCTGACCGCTGAAGGCATTGAAAACGAAGCACAGCTTGCGACGTTAAAAGGCCTTGGGGTGTATTTTGGGCAAGGGTTGTTGTTGTCACCACCACAAGAACTGACACAGAACGAACGAGAGCTGATAACCGGGGTAACGCGCACAGGCACTTAAACGTCGTTGTTACCGATTTACTTACCCAACATGGCACGAATACGGGCCACATGAGCAGCGTTACGTTCTTGTTTTGCTTCGCCCGTTAGCGGTTTTTTCTTATTGTCTTCCCATTCCAAATCGTCTTGCGGTAATTCAAGTAAAAACCGGCTCGGTTCTGGCCGTATTACTTCACCGTACTGCCGCCGTTCACGTGCAATAGTGAATGTAAGGCGTTGTTGTGCGCGAGTAATACCTACATAAGCAAGGCGGCGCTCTTCTTCAATGTCGCCGTTATCAATACTGGCTTGGTGCGGCAGTAATCCCTCTTCCATGCCAATCATAAACACATAGGGAAATTCCAAGCCTTTCGAGGCGTGCAGGGTCATCAGTTGCACCTGGTCGCTGTCGTCTTCGTCATCTTGTCGTGAAAGCATGTCGCGTAATGCGAGGCGAGCAACGGCTTGTTCGAGTGTCATAGCGGGGTGTTCAGCGTCGCCTTCGAGCATACCGACCACCCAACGATACAGCTCGCTAATATTTTTAACACGCATTTCTGCGGCTGTTGGGCTGGGGCTCGTTTCAAAGAGGTAGTCTTCATAGCCGGTGCGTTGGATTAAATTCTTGACGGCATCGATCACGTCTTTGGTGTCGCCCGTTGCTGCGCGGCGGGCAATGTCGATCATGTGGGTGAAGTCTTGCACGTGGCTATAAGAACCAGTAGCTAACATCGTTTTTAAACCTGGGTGCTCACAGGCTTCAAATAAGCTAATGTTTTCTTGATGGGCAAGCTGGCCAATTCGTTCGAGTGTTTGTGGGCCAATACCGCGGCGTGGCACATTGATCACGCGGAGTAAGGCGTTATCGTCGTCTTGATTTACGGCTAAACGTAGGTACGCCATAATGTCTTTCACTTCTGGACGAGCGAAAAACGACTGGCCGCCGGTTATTTTATAAGGTATGCGGTTGGCCATCAGTGCTTTTTCGAGCACGCGAGACTGATGGTTGCCCCGATACAACACAGCATACTCACCATAACGAGTTTGGTGCATAAAGCGTTCGCGCACTATTTCTGCCACCACACGTTCCGCTTCATTTTCTTCATTACGACCGTAAATGACGCGTAAATGTTCGCCGTATTCCATTTCCGAAAAAAGTCGTTTCTCGAATACGTGAGGGTTATTTTCAATCAATATGTTGGCCGCTTTAAGCACACGACCAACAGAGCGGTAGTTTTGCTCTAATTTGGTCACGCGCAAAGTAGGGAAGTCTTTTTGCAGTAACGCTAAATTTTCCGGTTGCGCGCCTCGCCATGAATAAATACTTTGGTCGTCGTCGCCTACGACAGTAAACCGGCCGCGTTCACCCACAAGTAGCTTAACTAATTGGTATTGGCTGGTGTTCGTGTCTTGATATTCGTCAACCAATAAATACTGAATACGTTTTTGCCAACGCAAGCGAACCGTTTCGCTTTGGGCGAGAAGAAGTGTCGGTAATAAAATCAAATCATCGAAGTCGACAGCGTTATACGCTTTTAAATGGCGTTGATAATCTGCATAAAGTGTTAAAAACAGCTGTTCATCGGGGTCGTTATCAACGCGCACCGACTCAGGCAGTAACATGGCATTTTTCCAGTTACCAATTTGCTGTTGTAACTTTTGAATAAGCGCTTTGTCGCCTTGCAGGGTTTCTTCACTTAAAGCGTTTAATAAGGCATAGCTGTCTTGATCATCGAACAACGAAAAACCCGGTTTGTAACCCAATTGCATACTTTCACGGCGGATCATATCGAGGCCTAAAGTATGGAAGGTAGACACACGCAATCCCCGTGTATTTTCACGGCCCAAACGCTGACCAATACGTTCTCGCATTTCGCGCGCTGCCTTGTTGGTAAAAGTGACGGCAGCGATATTGCGTGGCTTATAAGCACACTTAGTAATTAAGTGTGCTATTTTTTCTGTGATCACGCGTGTTTTGCCACTACCGGCGCCGGCAAGAACCAGCATGGGACCAGTGGTAAACTCTACAGCAGCTTGTTGTTGCGAATTTAATTGCATGAAAGTCACTCGTTGCGATGAGGCACAGAATTGTACCTGAATTTATGTATAAGCTGAATGTCCGTTCTTGCCCGTGTTATAGTGTTTGTCCACGCGATGTAGCATGTAGGAGGCCTTATGTTCGACAGTAAAAAAATTGAGCAATTAGCAAAGCAAATTACTGACAGTATTCCAGTTGGCGTGCGAGAAGCTGCAGATAACCTTGAAAATAAGGTAAAACAAACACTGCAGCAACAGCTAGGGCGACTTGATGTTGTCACCCAAGACGAGCTTGAAGTTCAAAAGCAGATGGTGCTGCACTTACGTCAGCGCATAGACGAGTTAGAGCAGCGGTTGTCAGCTATTGAGTCGCAGGAGCCGCCGCAAACATCATGAGCAGCCGGCGCTGGCGGGCTTGCCCTGAGTGTGATTGGGTAACAGCACTGCCGGTATTAAAAGCGGGTGAGTCGGCCCATTGTCCGCGTTGTGAACGTGAACTCGTGTACCGCCATGATGCACCCGCACAGCGTATTGTAGCGTATGCCTCCAGTGCATTTATTATGCTGCTGCTAACGCTGCCGTTTTCATTTCTTGCCTTTTCAATGACGGGCATTTTTCAAGAAATTGTTTTATTCGACGCTGCAAAAGCCATGTTTACCAACGACTGGCCCATATTGGCGCTGCTCATAGCCCTTACTATTGTTGTTTTGCCGGGGCTGTTTTTGGCGGCAGTCATTTATTTATATGTATCGATTGCGTTAAGGCAGTTTTTACCAGGCACTTTGTTTCTTGCACGTATGTTGAGCGGATTAAAACCTTGGTTGATGACCGATGTTTTTTTACTTGGTGTATTGGTGAGTTTGGGCAAACTGTATGGCATGGCCCATGTTGAATTAGGTTGGTCGTTTGTCGCGTTTTGTTTTTATGTGTTTTTCTTGGTAAGAACCGTCAGCTTGGTAGATGCCGACTGGCTTTGGTTTGCCTTGTTGCATGAACCTAAACCCCCAGAGGGGGCTTATACAGGGGCAACTGCGGCAAGCCAAGGGTTAATGGGCTGCTCTACTTGTGGTCTATTGAATAAGGAAACAGAAAGCGCCTGTCGCCGCTGTCATTCGTCAGTACGGGCACCTTCAAGGTTTCGTTTACAAGCAACATGGGCACTGATTATTGCCGCCACTATTCTATATATTCCCGCTAATTTGTACCCAATGATGACCACAGTCACCATTGGTGGCACTATTTATTCGACCATTTTGGGTGGCGTTGTACAGCTTATTCAAACAGATAACTATGTTTTAGCGGCGATTATTTTTACTGCAAGCTTTGTTGTGCCGATAGCTAAAGTATTGGCACTTGGATATTTATGTTGGCTGGCTGCTTATCCACGGCCTATGGCAACAAAGCGGCGTATGCAGTTGTACCGCATTACAGAAGTAATAGGCCGTTGGTCAATGATTGACGTTTTCGTTGTTTCTATTACCGTGGCGCTGATGCAAGCGGGGCTGATTATGAGTATTTATCCTGGTGCAGCAGCGGCTGCGTTTGCCGCCGTTGTTATTATTACTATGGTTGCTGCGATGACATTCGATCCAAGGTTATTATGGACCGCAGTAGAAACAAACACGCTAGGCTCGGAAGTGCCTGTAAAACAAGAGCAGGAAGGTTATGGAAGTTGAATCGCATACAAAAATTGAACGTGCTCAGCGTCGCGTGGGTCGGAAACTAAGCTCGGTTTGGCTGGTGCCTATTGTGGCCCTTGCCATTGGTGTTTGGATGGCTTACGACACGGTAACCAGCCGTGGGCAAATGATCACAGTTGAAGTGGTGCGTGCTGAAGGTATTGAAGCGGGCAAAACCCTGGTTAAAGCACAAGATGTAGCGGTGGGCCGAGTGGAAGCTGTACGTTTGGCGGATAGCTTTGATTATGCGCTCATTGATATTCGTATGTACCGCGATACCGACAAAATGCTCAATA
>Ga0079223_10002830_pt1 | contig 10842 bp, 9 predicted proteins | sample Stecom2011_FD_75072 | JGI IMG/M metagenome (GOLD analysis project Ga0079223, IMG submission 75072) | Agricultural soil microbial communities from Utah to study Nitrogen management - Steer compost 2011 | ecosystem: Environmental > Terrestrial > Soil > Agricultural land | place: USA: Utah...
CACGAGCGTCCGGTCGTCTCCTGCCCAGGCGAAGTTCCTGAGGCCCGGGATATCGGTCAGCCGAACGGCTTCGCCCCCGGCGACGGGTATGACCCAGACCTGATTCGTGCCGGAGCGGTTGGACAGGAAGGCCATCAGCTGTCCGGAGGGCGAGAAGCGGACGTTGCGGTCGCGCTTGCCGCCAGGCGGGGAAGTCCAGGGCGTCAGGGAGGCGATCCCTTCGGAGTCACCGGTAGCAGGGTCGAGGCGAGCCAATCGTGAGCGGTACCCGGTCGTTTCGGGGTCCGGGCGCGTCTCCTCCACAACGATGAAGGAGCCATCCGGGTGCCACTGCGGGTTGTCGAGCAGGCGAAGGTTCAACAGGTCTTGGCTCTCGAGCAGTCGTTTCGTCATCTATTCCCTCGGTTTCAAAGACATGGATCGTCAAATCAGCGAGGGTGGGGGCGCAATCGGCCCCACCCTCGCTGATTGCCTACTGGTCAGCCAAGCGAACTCAGCGCTCTTCGAGCACGACTTCGCGGAGGTCTGCCTCGAAGAAGAGGCCCTTGACGTAGTTCTGTACGCGACTGGAAGTGATGTCGATCTGCAGGTTGCTGAGGACGGGGATGAGCGGGAGCTCCTCCATCAGGCGGCTCTGGATCTCGGCGTAGATCTGGGTGCGACGCTCCTCATCCAGCTCGGAGCGAGCCTCGCGGATGAGGTCGTCAGCGCCGTCCCAGCAGCTGAAGTTGGAGCCGGCCGGCACGCAGCTGGGACCGTAGAAGAAGCGGGTGAGCAGGTGGTCGGGGTTGTTGGAGGTGTGCAGTAGTACGGCCATGGGCACGTTGCCGGTTGCAAGGGAGTTGGCCCAGGTGGGCGGATCCTGCAGTTGCACGCGGAGGTTTATGCCTACGTCGCGGAAGTTCGATTGGATGACGGCGAACATGTCGGGGGTGTAACCGCTGTTGAGCACTCCGATCGTCGTCTCGAAGCCGTTAGGGTAGCCGGCCTCCGCCAGGAGTTCGCGGGCGCGTTCCGGGTCGTAGTCGTACTGACGCACCTCGTCGGTGTGCCCAAAGAGGCCGGCAGGGATATGGGAGACGGGCTTGGTGGCGAGCCCGCCGCGCACGCCCTCAACGATGCCTTCGTAGTCGATGGCGTAAGCCATGGCCTGACGGACGCGCACGTCATCGAACGGGGCGATCTTAGTGTTGATAAACGGCCCGACGAGGTTAGTGGCGACGATCGAATGCACCTCGAAGCCGGGGGCGCGCTCGAAGGACTCGACCATTATCGGGTCGGTGGCGTTCCAGAAGATGTCGACCTGTCCCGTCTCGAGGGCGATACGCCTAGCCGATTCGTCGGGGATGTGAACGAAGCGAACGTACTTCGTCTTCGGCTCGCCGCCGTAGTATTCGGGGTTCGCCTCGAGCAGGACGTACTGCCCCGGCATCCACTCCCTGAAGATGTACGGCCCTGCGCTCACGGGGTTCCTGCCGTAGTCTTCGCCGAACTCGGCCACCGCCTCGGTGTTAGAGATGAGGCCGGCGTTCACAGCGATGCGGTTGAGGAAGAAGGCGTCGGGCTCGGAGAGGCGGAAGGCGACAGTGTAGTCGTCAACGGCGCGGACCTCCTCCACGCCGTCGAGCGTGCTTCTGAACGGCGAGAGGGTCTCGGGGTCCAGAACACGCTCGAAATGGTTCACGACGTCCTGCGCTCTGATCTCGCCATACCCGTTATGCCAGGTGACGCCCTCACGGAGAGTGAAGGTGTAGTCGAGGCCGTCCTCGGACAACTCCCACTCGGTTGCGAGGTCAGGCACGATCCCCGCTCCACCGGTCTCGAGCCTGACGAGCGCGATGTAGACCTGGTACATGACGGCATTCTCGTTAACGAGGTTGCCCATGATCGAATCGAAGGTCTGGCCCTGCTCCCAGCCGATCCGGAGTTCGTCCGCTCGGCCCTGCGTAGTTACGTTGGCGACGAGTGTGAGCGCTACCAGCACGAGCGCTATCTTCAAGGTGCGTCGAATCATTCCTTCTTGCCTCCAGTGCACGTCTTCACGACGAGATCTCTCTTGAGTCCACGAAGCGGCCCGCTATTGCAGGATTCGACCTCGTGGTTCGGTTCATGAAGCAACTTCGGTGTTCGGTGGTGCTTGAGAGGTGTCACTCTCCTTTCCTGGCTGAGATGCTGTTCTTCGTTCGGGGGTCGAGGATGTCCCTTAGCCCGTCGCCGAAGAGGTTCAAGCTGATGACGGTGGTGAGGATCGCTATGCCGGGGAACACCGATATCCACCAGGCGTTCCGCAGGTACGGTTGGCCCTCGGCTATGAGCCGCCCCCAAGTCGGTGATGGTGGAGGTGGGCCGAGCCCGAGGAAGCTCAGGCTGGCCTCGACGATGATCACGGAGGCGAGCCCTAGCGTCAGCAGGACGAGGATCGGCGCGAAGGCGTTGGGCAGGATGTGCTTCAGCACCACCCGCAGGGTGCCGCTGCCAAGGCTGCGTGCGGCGGTGACGAACTCGGTCGAGCGAAGTTGCATGACGAGGGCGCGCATGAGGCGTGCGTAGCGGGGCAGGCCGGCTATCCCGACGGCGATGACGATGTTGAGGTTGCTCGGCCCGATCATCGCCACGATGAGCAGCGCCAGGAGGAGGAGCGGGAACGACATGAGCAGGTCGATCACGTAGCTGACGGCCAGGTCGAGTTTGCGGTTCCCGTAACCGGCAATAACGCCGAGCGCGGTGCCGAACACGGCGGAGAAGAGCGAGCCGGCCAGTCCGATCATCAGCGAAGTGCGACTGCCCCAAAGGAGTTGGTTGAAGACATCTCGGCCCAGGTTGTCGGTTCCGAATATGTGCTCGGTGGACGGCGGTTGGAACTTCTCGCGCACCACGGGCCTGGTCACGTCGTCGAAGGAGACGATTGCCGGCGCCAACACCGCGAGCAGAACGATCACGATAGTTACGACCATCCCGAGGATCGCTAGGCGGTTGCCCTTGAACGTCCGGTCGAGGCGTCTCAGCAGACCGGCCATCAGTACTCGATCCTCGGGTCCAGGAACTGATAGCTCAAGTCGATGATGACGTTGACAAGAATGACCATCGTGGCGAAGAAGAGCGATAGGCCCTGGATGACGGGGTAGTCGCGCTGCATGATCGACTGCATGAGCAGCTGGCCGAGGCCGGGCCTCACGAAGGTGACTTCGATGATGATGGTGCCTCCGAGTAATCGGCCTGCGTTGCCACCAATGACGGTCACCAGTGGGATGAGTGCGTTACGCAGCGCGTGCTTGATGGTGGAGGTCCAGTAGGTAAGGCCCTTCGCCTTGGCCGTTCTCGTGTAGTCCTGCTCCAGCTCCTCAAGCAACGACGAGCGCGTCATCCTCGCTATCAGGCCGGCCATGGAGAAGCCCAGGATAGAGGCAGGAAGCCAGAGGTACTTGAGCGCCTCGAAACTGTTCTCCACCAAGCCGGCGCCGAGGATGGGATACCAGTCGAGCCAGACAGAAAATATCAGCAGGGCGATGATGCCGTACCAGAAGTCCGGGCCGGCCACGCCGAGTAGCGCGAAGATCATGGCGCCGCGGTCGATGAGGCTGTTGCGCTTGAGTGCGGAGATTATGCCGATCGGCACACCGACTAGGATGGCGACGATCAGCGAACCGAACGCGAGCTGCAACGTGAAGGGGAAGGCGTGTGCCACGTCCTCGATGACCGGGCGTCTCGTCATCAACGACCGCCCCAAGTCGCCGGTGGCGACGTTCCCGAGGTAGTCGATGAACTGCCGCCAGAGCGGCTGATCAAGTCCGAGGCTGGCCCGCAGCTGCGCCAGGGCCTCAGGTGTAGCAAACTCCCCCAGTATCAGTTGCGCGAGGTCGCCGGGCAGCAGACGCATGATCAGGAAGATCGTGATCGCCACGCCGAAGAGGGCGGCGATCATGAGCATCAGTCTGCGCGTTAGGGTCCCGATCATCGTGGTTTGCTAAATCCGCCCTTCTCGCCCCGTAACCGGGGCGCTCGAAGCTTCAAGCCGCGCTCTGCGCTTTCAGGGCAGCGTGCTCTGTCTTGATCGCTCTCAGGCGTTCCGGGTCCGAAAGGAGGTCGATGGCGCTGGCGGCCATGATCTTGGCTGCGGTTATGAGCGCCTCGTAGGCCATCTCGCTGTCGCAAGCCTCGGCGAAGGCAGCGGTGTGGGGCACCGAGCCCTTCTCGTCGAGCGGCAGCGTGAAGGTGACATGGGGGATCTCCTGACTGACGTTGCCGCTATCGGCGGAGGCGAAGGTCTGCGGATCGCGCTCGGGGCGGGGGACGTCGACGAGTGGGAGGTTGTCCAGGACAACGCTCTGCAGGCCCGGGACCACCAGCCGCTCCGCGTACAGCAAGTCCTGGGCGATCTCGAGGCTCGCACCTGTCATAAGCGCCGCGCCCCTTGCGCAGTTGTTGATCCTCTCGCGGAGTTCCTCCAGGTCGCCGATCCGGGCGGCGCGCGTCATCATCTTGACGACCGCTCTTTCCGGAACCACGTTGGAAGCCGTGCCGGCCTCGGTGATGATGCCGTGGATGCGGACGTCAGAGGTAACGTGCTGCCGCAAGGCGTTCACACCCGCGAACGTGAGCATCGCTGCGTCCGCCGCGTTCACACCCTCGTGGGGCGCCTGACCGGAGTGAGCGGGCTTTCCGGTGAAGGTGTAGGTCATGCCTCCAGCCGCGATGTTGGGGCTGCCGACCTGAACCTGACTGCTGCCGTGGAACATGAGCGAAACGTCAGCGACGTCGAATACACCGCGCTCGAGCATGAAGACCTTGCCGCCGCCGCCTTCCTCGAAGGGACAGCCCATCACGTAGACGTTCCCAGGCAGGTCGCCGATAGCGTGCCTTAGGGCGATGCCGGCGGTGGCAGCGATGGTGCCGATCAGATTGTGGCTGCAGGCGTGACCGATTTCCGGCAGGGCGTCGTACTCGGCCAGCAGGGCAATGCCTGGCCCCTCCCCCATCCGGTCCGGGATGCTGCCACGGAACGCGCACTCCAGGTCAGCTACGCCACGCTCGACGAACATGTCGTGTTTCTCCATGTAATCGATGAGCAGGCCGGCTGAGCGCGGGGTGTCCCAACCTAGCTCCGGGTTCGCGTGAATATCCTTTGCTATCCGAACGGCTTCGTCGCGTAGCGCATCGATCTCCTCGAACGCTTTACGTTTCATGGCTTCCACCGACTGCTGAGTCGTCATCTCAGGACCTCCCTAGGGTTGTGGGGTGTTCGTTGGATTGTGTGAGGGTCGCGTGCCGCCGCGCCTCCTCCGCGCGACGCAACACTTGGTAGAGCCAGATAGTGCCGGCGAGGAGCATCGCGCCCGTTACGTAGAAGGCGGGCTCCATACCGACGGAGTCGGCCACTACGCCGGCCACTAGCGGCGCGCCGGCTGTGGAGATCTGGCTGACCGTCGCTCGCAACCCGACGGCGTAGCCGCGCTCCTCGTCGCTCGTCGAGTCCGCCAGCAGGACGAGGCCGAGCGACTGGTGCAGGCCCGCTCCCACGCCGTGCCCGAAGGACAGTGCGAACAGCAGGACCACGACGGCCGTCACGGGCATGAGGGCCAGTCCGATCACGGCGATGACGGCGGCGGTCATCATCGTGAAAACGAGGCCGCTGCGGTTGAGGAGCAGTCCCGTGAACGGCCGGATCGCGGCCTGTCCGAGAGAGCCAGCCGCGAGAATCAGCCCGATCGTTGTGGCGCTCATCTGGCCCTCCTCGAGGAAGAGGGGTACGAAGTTGCCGCGCAGGCTGATGGTGAAGAGGCAGATGAACGAGAAGAGGAAGGCCGCCTGTATGCCCGGGCGCCGCAGAAGTTCGAGCGCCTGGCCCTTGGGTCGTGGGCGCGAGTTCACCACCGGCTGGCCAGCGGGGTGCGCCCCCAGTAGGTAAGCCACCGCAATCATCAGTAGCGCACCGGCCGCGTACGCGGCGAACGCCGCGCCGTAACCGCCGTTGTCGAGCGCGAAGCCACCAACTATGGGCCCAACGGTCATCCCGAGCGCCGTCACCGTGGCGAAGACTCCGACCACCCAATCCCTGTCGGGCACGCGCGTGGCGTAGGTCTGGGAAGCTATCCAGGCTGCCATGTAGAACGTGCCGTTGATCGCCTGCGCGATGATCAGGGCCAAGACGTTGTCCGCCAGCAGGTATAACGGCGTGCTCAGAACCGTTCCGACGCTCACCACGATCAGGCTGCGGCGCAGGCCGAAGCGAGCCGTCCACTCTCCGATCCGGGCGGCGAACAGCGCCGGCACGATGAAGCGGGCGGCCAGCACGAGCGAGATGATCGATACCGAGAGGTCCATCTCGCCGGCGTATCGGGGCAGTACCGGGAAAAGGACGCTCTGCTGATAGAAGCAGCCGAAGGCCAATAGATATATGAGGATCTGGGATCGCCATGGGGTTCTCTGTGTCATCCAAGAGCGCCTAGCTTCGGTTACCTGTCTTCTCGAGGCGCTCGGTGGAACGCGCGGAGAGGGGGTCGATGAGTAGTGACCCTAACGAGCCGACCCGACTATTGTCAATAGGTGATTGCTTGTTCTCACCATGTGATAAATCTAGGCACCTGAGATGATCGCGCGGGCTATCCTCGACTCAGGCGGGCTGGACTAACCCTCGCCCTAGCGCGCTCGGCAGACTCGACCTCACCGCAACACGCCTGTAGTATCGTGAGAGTCACCAAAAGAGAAACGCTGGCAATGGGTTTCAAAGAGCGAAAGTTCTGGCACTCATGTAGGAAGGGACGTGCCGACCTTGGAGATCAGTGGGGAGTAGATGGTTACCGATAGCGGAACGACGAAGAAGCAGCCAGGGGAAACAGCGCCCGTTGAAGATTCCGTACCTAGGCGCGAGCCCTACCACTTGCGGACGCTCGCGCGGGGAGCGGCAGTCCTCGACCTTCTAGCAGAGAACGACTACCTGGTACTCAAAGATGTAAGTGTCGCCCTAGAACTGGACACGAGCACGGTCTACCGGATCCTTCGCACCTGGACGGCCGTCGGCTACCTGGAGTACGACTCGGAAAGCAAGCGCTACTACGCCGGCATCGACCTCATGCGCCTTGCCAACAAGGCCCGCAATAGCTCCGGGCTACCAGACATCGAGACGAGGCTTCAGCAGCTGAACCGGGAGGTGGAGCAGACCGTCAGCTTCAGCGTGCTGGCGGGAAGGTTCGTCCTCTACATCGCGCGCGTGGTGGCGAACAAGGCGTTGACCTATCAGGTCGAGATCGGCAAGACCCTCCCCGCCTACGCCACCTCCGCCGGCCACGTCCTGTTGGCTCACCGCCCGGTTGAGGAAGTGAAAGCCCTATACACGGAACCGAACCTCCTCGGCTTCACGGAGACCACCGTCACGACCCGCGACGGGCTGCTCGAGAGCCTTTCCCTGGTTCGGGAGCAGGGTTACGCCATCAACCGTGGTCAGCTCGGAGCCAGCGTCACCGCCCTAGCCGTACCGGCTAAGGACCGCGATGGGCAGGTGGTAGGGGCGTTCAGCATGGCAGGTCCAGCGGATCAGTTCAGTAACGACGACATCTACCGCAGGTATCTGCCGGCGCTGCTGGAGGCCGCACGAGAACCGGTCGAGGCGAGGGGCCCCTGAGGCTCAGGGTTTCGGAGCCCACACCGTACCGGGTCGCGCGTTCGAACCAGCCTGGCCGGAGGCAACCGCTATCCGGCTCGGAACTAACCTAACGGAGGGCGGCGGTGCGAAGCCGGCGGAAGAAGGCGATCGAAGCCGTACGAGAATGAGGCCCGGATTTCCGTTACGCGGGGCGAGCGAGTAGGTAGAGGAAGGCGCCAACTAGCTCGGGGTTGGGATAGCCCCTGCCGTCCCAGCGCTCGTGGTGGTTACGGATCACCTGGCGCGTCTCGGTAGACAGGAAGGCGGTGTCGCGGGTCACCTCCACGCCGTAGATGGTGTGCTGACGGACGACGGCGAGCTCCGCCTCCGTGAGACAGCCTGGCTTGAGGAGGATCAGGCCGGGCACGGCGATCTTGCCGATGTCATGGAAGTAGGCGACCCGTTCGAAGGCGTTCTCGAGGCGCGCAACGAAGCCGTTGGCGATGCCCTCCGCCGTTGATGCCGGCACCAAGCGGCATGGGCGTCTCTACCTGGGGCACTAGCTCGGGAGTGCTCCTACCGCGGACGCGCGTGAAGCGCACGGCCGCGCCCTTGGCGGGGTCGGCACCGCGCATGGTCTCGAGCCAGACGGCGATCTCCTGCTAGTTGGTGGGGCCTCCGCGGAGGCCCTCCAGGGTGGAGGCAACTTCGCTCAGTGCGCCGCGGTCGTAGCCGACGGCAGCGGCGGCGCGGTAGAGCCCATCCTCGCCACGCAGCCAGATGGCGCCGGCCTGCCCGCCCGGGACTTCGTCGATGGTCACCGCGATCATGCGCTGGTGGAGGTTCGCGGCCGCCCAAGGAGACCTTGAACTCAGTCGCCCCCCGGCGAGCGCGCTCATGATGGGCGGACACAGTGACTTCAGGATCGGAGGACGTGGCGTAGAAGTCGTCAAGGAACATGCCTACGAGATCGGTTTCTACCTACCCGAGGTCGAGCAAGGCGCGTCCGGCCCAAACTGTCAAGCACAGTCGCGCATCAGCGGTCCAGGTCAAGGAACAGAAGGCACTTATGCTTTTGGCCCACCCGACTATGGAGCGCGACAAACCTCGATCAAGGAGCCACTTACGGCTCTTGACGGCGTTTTGACGCCCCTTAAGAAACAATTCGCATATCACGAGGCTGCTACCGCACCGCGTGGCGCCGGTAAACCGGTTACCCCCTTGGAGGTTCGCGTGAGAACCGTTCCCCCCCGCTAAGCCCCGTCTACTGCCGTGGCTCCTGTGCCTGCTTCTAGGCACGCTCGCGCTGACCGGATGCGGTCAGCAGCCCCCTCCTGACCCACCCCCCAGCGCCGAAACTCCGCCTGAGGACGAGGCGCCGCTCCACTGGTCGGAACTCGAGTGGCAGCGCTTCACCCCGGACGCGCCGGCCCACATCCCACTGTACTGGTCGTTGGCGGTGGACTCTGCAGGGGTGCCGGTCGTGGCGTGGCACGAGCGTGAAGCGCTGGTGTCGACCGCGTACACGGCGCGCTGGGAAGACGGCGCCTGGGAGATGCTGGGCGCGTTCGTGGCGGAAGACACCAGGTTTCAAAACCTCCAGCCACAGGTGCGCATAGGTGAAGGGGACGTGCCGTACGTGGCCTGGCGAGGTGCGCACGATGACGGCAAGCGCGATGTCTTCGTGGCCCACTGGACCGGCGCCGAGTGGACGCGCCTAGGAGAGGGCGTGCAGATCGACCCGACCAGTAACGTCGGTAGCCCCGCCTTCATCCTTGATGGTGACTCGCGGCCGCTGGTCGCCTTCGCCCAGGGTGGGAGCCTGCACGTCAAGCGGTGGAGCGGCAGCGACTGGGAGCTGATCGGCACCGAACTCGAGTTCGGCGACAACGCCGCTCCCACGCAGTTATCCATCGCCGTAGAGGGTGACCGCATCGCGGTGGCGTGGGCCGAGCTCCACGCGCCCGGGAGGCAGCCGTACGTCGTGATCGTCAAGGAGTGGAGCGGCGAAGAGTGGGTGATGCGGGGCGAGCCGGTGACCAGCGGCACCAACGTCCAAACCCGACAGCCGTCCGTGGCTTATCAGGGTGGCGAGCTCCTCTTGGCTTGGTACGAGTACGAGATAGGGCCCGACGCCGCACCGGGGAGCAAGGTCTTCGTAACCCGCTGGAAAGACGACACCTGGGAGGCCTTGGGGGAGGTCGTTCACGAGGACCTGAGCGTTCACACGCCGGACCTGGGCTTCACTGCGGACGGAGCGCCGGCCATCGCGTTCGAGACCTGGCAGGAGGAGCCCTACTGGGCCAGAAAGATCGAGGCACGGGTGTGGGACGGCAACGCGTGGCAGCCACTCGGCGCTATCCCCTATAGCGACACAAACGACGACGCCTTCCAGTTCTCCCTCACTTCGGGCCCGGACGGCGAACTGTGGGCCGCCTGGGTCGAGCACCGTGGCTGGGACGAGGCCAGCGGCGAGTATGGAGGGTTCGAAGACTACACCGGCCACATAGCCCGGCTCGCGCCCCGAGAGTAACCAGGCGCCAACCGCGCGCCCCAGTAGATGTACCGAGGACCAGGCAGCACATGCTCATCCTGGTCCTCTCTCCTTTGGGCCTCCTTTTTCAATACACCTTGGCGGCATCAGACCATCTCACCGACTTGGCTGGTGGAATAAGGCATCGAATAAGCAAGGGAGATGTCCAGCCGGCTGATCCATCAGCCAAGCTCGACACCCGCCGCCTGCGCCACCCCCAGCAGCAGCAACTCCGCCCCCGCCGCCAGATCTTCAGGCGAAGAGTACTCCTCCGGGCAGTGGCTCAGCCCCTGGCGGCTCCTCACGAACACCATTGCCGTCGGGCAGACGCTCTGCATGATCATGGCGTCGTGGCCTCCACCACTGGGGAGCGTCAGGTGCTCGACTCCCACTCGCTGAGCCATCGACTCCAGCCGGGAGCGCAAGCTCGAATCCAGGATCACCGGCTCGGTGTGCTGCTCCGTCAGGACCTTGAACGATAGTTCGCGTTCGGCGCAGACGCGCTCGAGTTCCGTGTACACCTCTCGCAGCGCTCCATCCAGCGAAGCGCCATCCACGCTGCGGACGTCGATGGAGAAGCGCACGGAAGCCGGGATGACGTTCTCAGCCCCCGGGCTGGCGCTGACCCAGCCCACCGTTCCCCTCACCGCCCCCGCGGAGGCGCGCGCCACGGCCTCCACCTTCCGAGCGACCTGCGCGAAGCCCATCATCGGGTCGCGCCTGCCCTGCA
>Ga0079223_10002831_pt1 | contig 10842 bp, 15 predicted proteins | sample Stecom2011_FD_75072 | JGI IMG/M metagenome (GOLD analysis project Ga0079223, IMG submission 75072) | Agricultural soil microbial communities from Utah to study Nitrogen management - Steer compost 2011 | ecosystem: Environmental > Terrestrial > Soil > Agricultural land | place: USA: Utah...
AAGATACTAAAAAAGTGTCAATAAGACACTTTTTGTACTTAAAGTGGGGCGTTTAAAATTTAAGCACCTTAAATTTATCACATTCTACCTTCATAATTTAACATGCGAAATAATTCTTTAAATATAAATTAAGTTAAATTTTTTAGATATTTTTAAAATTCATGTTATAATATTAAATGGTAAAAGAGGAGCAAATTTGATGAAAAAACAAAAAAAACCACTTTTCTTTAGGTTTATTTATAGCATTGTAAGAAAGGTCTATAGTAAGTTTGAAGTTGAAATTAAAAGTAAAATAGATGAACAAGGCAATATTTATGTATCAAACCATGCCAATCTTCATGGTCCTTTATCTTTATATTTTTATTTTCCTTTCGAAAACCGAATATGGGTAATTGGCCAGATGTGTGAGTATAAAGAAGCGGCTGCATATGCAATGGATGATTTTTGGCGTCATAAAAGTAAAGCAACTAAGTGGCTATATTGGCTTTTTAGTAAAATAATTGTTGCCCCATTGGCTCCTTATTTATTTAAACATGCAAATACAATCCCAGTATATAAAGATACTAGACTTAGAAAAACCTTTTATAAAACCATTGATGCATTAAGCAATAATGAAGATATTATTATTTTTCCGGAAGGAAGAAGAAAACACAATCGGTTTTTAAATGATTTTCAACCATATTTTATTGATGTAGCAAAGCATTACTATAAGAAAACCAATAAACGAATTAAATTTTATCCAGTGTATACTTGTCCAGATTTAAAGAAAACGATTATTGGAAAGCCGGTAACATTTAATCCAGAGGCGGATATAGAATTAGAAAGAAAAAGAATTATCAATTACTTGCAAGCAGAAATAACTAGCCTTGCTGAAGAATTACCAAGGCATAAAGTTACCCCTTATACAAATATGAAAAAGAAATACTATCCTTATAGTAAAGACTAAGCGCTTTCTTAATTAATATGCTTTAAAAAAAGTTGGTTTTGTAGTATAATAAATAAAGAAAGAATATAAATTGGAGGTTATAATGAAAAACAAAGTACTAATAGAAACATCAGCGCGACATGCTCATGTTACTGAAGAAACATTTAAAATCTTATTTGGGGAAGATAAACAATTAACCCCTAAAAATGATTTGTCACAACCAGGGCAATTTGCAGCTGAAGAAAGGGTTACTGTTGTTGGTCCAAGAAATAAAATTGAAAGAGTAATAATTTTAGGACCATTTAGAAAAGCAGATCAAGTTGAAGTTTCTGCTACTGATGCTCGTACATTAGGAGTTGAAGCAGTAATTCGTGAATCTGGTGAGATTAAAGGCTCACCTGGATGTAAACTTGTAGGGCCAAAAGGTGAAGTAGAATTGAAAGAGGGAGTAATCGTTGCTAAGCGTCATATTCATGCAACACCTGAAGATGCAAAAGCATTAGGGTTAAATGATCGCGATGTTGTAAGTGTTGATGTAAATAACGGAGTTCGCTCAATTACATATAAAGATGTTACTGTAAGAGTTCGTGAAGATTTTGCTTTAGCAATGCATATTGATACAGATGAATCAAATGCTGGTGCAATTGGCCGCGATACTTATGGAACTATTATTAAATAAATAAGATAAGCACTTTTAAAGATTTGTTTTAAAAGTGTTTTATTTTATATTTTGTTTGCAATTATTAAATATTTATAGTATAGTATTTATATAAAAAAATATGCACCTTTAGCTCAGTTGGCCAGAGCAATTGACTCTTAATCAATGGGTCCCGGGTTCGAGTCCCGGAAGGTGTACCATTTTAAAATGAATCTGTATAAGATTCTTTTTTTGTTTAAAGCTTAAATGTTTATAATTTAAAGCCCTCTCTGATATTAATGATAATAATTATACTAAATGTGTTCAAAATGATCCTTTTTCTTCGTTACTATTTTCCTAAAATAAGTTGATACTATCCTTTTACGCATTTAATTTGGTATACAATATAATTAAATATAAGAATAAAGAATGGAAGGAGTCAATATAATATATGAAAAGGATTTTGCTTATCGGGCTCATTGCCTTATTTATTTTTGTACCTAATTCGTTGTATACATATGAAAGCCTGAGTGATAAAGACTTTGTCAGGATGTCGGATGTAGATATGCATAATAGACATCATTATCTAAGTGAAGAATGGATAGAAGAAGCTCTTCAAAAGGGTGATATAGCAGACGAAGAAGCAAACTGGTATAGAAATCATCACGAAGAAATGCATAAATATGCCAAATCAAGAAGATTTGGATGTCATTAATATAAATGGATATAAGAGCATTGCCAATAATGGCGATGCATTTTAATTTTCATCAATTAATCGTATATATTAAAATATTTAAAATAGATACTTAATAAAATAATTATTGTTTAGTAAGTAAATAAATCAGATATGTTTGTTGAAATATTAGTTTTTGCAACTTCGTTAAATGCCATCGTTTCATTAAATCTACCGTAAAATGTTTCTGATTTAGGTAGGAATAATTGAAAGGTTTTGCTAAATGTAGTAAAGAAAGATTTGATAAAAAGGAATTTGCATAAAAAAAAGATATATCAATTATATCTTTTTTACAAATTCTGATTTAAGACTCATATTCCCAAAACCTGGAATCTTACAATCTATATCATGATCCGAATCAACAAGTCTAATATTAGTAACTTTTGTCCCTTGTTTTAAACTTTTAGATGACCCTTTAACTTTTAAATTTTTAATTACCATAACTGTATCACCATCTTCTAAGACATTACCATAGGCATCTTTATATACCTTAGTTTCTATATCCTCAGGTTCATCTTTCCATTTAAACTGGCACGAAGAACAAACAATAAAATCATTTTCTTCATAAGTCCATTCAAATCCACAGCTTGGACAATTCATTTAATCTACTCCCTTCAATAATAACTATTATTATTATACCATAAAATTATCCTTATTTAAATTTAAAATATTATATGATACCTTACGATAAATTTATGTTTTATTTTCTTCTAATTAGTTTACCAACATAAATTTTATAAAAAACACAAAAACATTTTATTAAAGAAAATATTTACCAATAAAACTGTTCTTGCCTTTTATTTAATAACAAATATGTATTATAGAATAAAGAATCTCTTTTAAGGGTAAAATAATTTCAAAGGAGTTAGTTTATTTATGTATTGGAAATATTTTCTTGGTTTTTTAATTGGATCACTTATTCAAGGTGGAATTATTGCTATATCTGAATTTTTTGGTATCTATAACCTTAATGCTAGCTTTGCCTTTGGACAAATAATAATCCACATCCTTACAGGGCAAGCAGTAGGGTTTATACTTATGGTTATTATGCAAAGCATAAATGGTATAGGGAATATGAACTTTTGGGTACTAGGAAGCATATACGGTGCTATTGTATGGGTGATATTACTTTCAATAAATTCAGCACAAGGAACTATTAATTCCCCTTGGTCACAAGGCATTTCTACTATAATAGTAAGTCTTCTTTCTTTTATTGTTTATGGTATAATAGCGGTATACTCTATTAAAAAAGTAGCTAGACATTAAAAATTAATGTGTTTACTAAAAGGGATTGACAATATTGATACTCATAAAGTAGTTATTGAATTAAAAAACATTAAACCAATCATTTCATCTGCCATTTCAATACCTGTTTTCAAATTCACAGTTTAAGCAGCCTGCTATATATACGTGTCCTTTTGGAAATCAGTCTCTCGTGGTTGATGTTGGTAGCTTTGCTTTAGGAGTATTTTTAGGTCATTGTAAAGCTAAACAATTATCCTACTTGATTTTTAGTTTATTATAATATGAAATTTCAAATATAAAAAGAAAATATTTAAATTAATAGAAATCCTAATTTAAATTATAAATTATTAGCTATTGTTTATTTCTTGTTCTTTAGTGGAATAATATAATTATTCACTAAGGAGGAAAGATTATGTTAGGTATTTTATTAGCTTTGCTGGCCGGCTTATTAATGAGCGTCCAAGGTGTATTTAACACGAGGCTGATGGATTCATCAAGTATGTGGGTTGTTAATACTTGGGTTCATTTGTCTGCGTTTTTTGTATGTATAATAATGTGGCTTTTTTCAGGTAGAGAAAGCTTATTATCTGTATTTAAGGTTAACAACAAATTGTATTTATTTGGTGGAGTTATTGGTGCTTTTATTACATTTACAGTAATTAAAAGTATTTCAAGTTTAGGACCAATATATGCTACAATGTTAATACTAATAATGCAAATTGTTGCTTCTAGTATTATTGAACTATTTGGATTATTTGGGACAGAAAAAATACCCATTGAATGGGGAAAGCTAATTGGTGTTGGTTTAATGATTGCGGGCATAATAATATTTAAAAAATAAAAGTAAATTAATTTAGTGATTTTACTTCTATAATAGATATTATGATCTGTTATAGAAATATTTTTATTGACATTGTTTATCAAATTAATATATAGTAAAATAAAGAGATTAATTTGCTTTGTTGGGAGGAAGTAAATGATAAAAGAAATTATAGATGAAAGCGTGAAAAGGGAAATTGCTAAAAAGGTTTTAGATGATTTACCAGAATGGTTTGGAATAGCTGAATATACAGAAAACTATGTTATTCAAAGTAGTACTATGCCATTTTTTGCTGCTTTTAAAGATGCGGAGCCAATAGGCTTTATTTCATTAAAGGAGACAAGTTCTGATACTGCAGAAATATATTGTATGGGAATAATGAAAAAATACCATCGGCAAAAATATGGAAAAAAATTATTTCAAAGCTTTGAGGAATTTGCTAAAAGCAAAGGATATAAATTGATTCAGGTAAAAACTGTAAAATTTGGAAAATATGACAACTACGATAAGACAAACCTTTTTTACCAATCATTAGGATTTTATGAGTTAGAAGTCTTTCCAACGCTTTGGGATGAATGGAATCCTTGTCTTATACTGGTTAAAGTAATAGATTGAATTTTAGGGGGTAAAATGTCAAAACAAACTAGATTAAAAATAATATCGGTTTTTGTATCTATTTTACTTGTAATATTAATCGTGAGTTTATTTATACTTGATTCGTCACTTGAGTGGGGAAAGGAAAAAATTATATCACTTGTTATTTGCTCTATATGGACATTTTTCCTAACGCCAACAATATTATATTATGTATATAAAATGAAAAATTCTGGTCTTGAATATAGTACTAGACTAGGGATTGAAATTGGAGCTAAAGGTTTTATAGGGCTTATTATTGCGCCATATTATGGAATTAAAGCATATTTAGTGGATTTAGATAATGTTAGGTATAATGGTGAAATATTTTTATAACAAAAATAGAATAGATTCAAATAATTTTTAAATTTATGCATTCTAGAATAAATGAATTTTATTATCATAAACTATAAATATGGATAAACATTTAGAAAAGAATAAAAAAGCTGAAAAATGGTTTATATGGGGCATTTTATTTATTTGCCTTACTGGCACGTTATTTCATTTCCTTTTTGACATCTTTAATGAGTCGGTATTAGTTGGCTTAATATCACCCATTAATGAAAGTGTATGGGAACATTTCAAAATAATTTATTTTTCCACAATAATTTGGTTTGTTATTTTGTATTTTAAACTTGGCAAAAACAATAAATTAATTATTGCAGCTGCGATTTCAATACTTGTTTCCACACTTGCAGTTTTAACTATATATTATATATATATAGGAGCTTTTGGAAATCATTCTCTTGTAGTTGATATTGTTAGCTTTGTTTTAGGCGTATCTTTAGGTCAATATATAGCTTTAGTTATATATTTGCGCTTAGATTATAAAAGAAAATATCTTATTGCAGCGTTAGTTTACCTTGGTGTATTTTTATTTTTATTAATACTATTTACTTTTGTTCCTCCGCGTATTCCTTTGTTTTATGATAAAAGTAATAATCAATATGGTATAAAATAAATATAATTAGATTTTAAATCCCCTCTTATTAATTAAGGGGTATTTTATTTGGGATGTGAAAATTGTAGAAATAAAAATAACTACTATAGATTAAATTAAAACCATGATATAATTAATTGTTGCAACATATAAGTAGAATTATAAAATATATAATGTTAAAGGTAGGAAAGATGGAAGGAAATAATAACAATAATAATAAAAAGGAATTAATTAGAGTAATAAAGTTCACGCTGTTTTCGATTTCAGCGGGGATTGTTCAAATAGTTGTTTTTGCTTTGTTAAATGAGCTTTTTGCTTTCCCTTACTGGCCAAGTTATTTAATTGCATTAACTTCTTCAGTAGTATGGAATTTTACTGTAAACCGCAAATTTACCTTTAAATCAGCAAATAATGTTCCGATTGCAATGATAAAAGTATTTGCGTTTTATGCGGTATTTACTCCACTATCTACATGGTGGGGCGATGCACTAACAAAAATTGGTTGGAATGAATATTTGGTTTTAGGTGGGACAATGATAATTAATTTCATATCGGAGTTCTTATATGATCGCTTTTATGTATTTGGTAAGAGTATCGAGTCGGCTACAGCTAATAGTTGAAATATTTATATGGAAAGAAAATCATTAATTTAAAAAATAAGGTTTCGGGTGTGTTGCATATGAAAATAGCATTAGCCCCATTGGTAAGCAGTAATAATATAGAGGATAGTTTTAAGCTATTAAAAAAATAGATCACAAAGCTAAATAAATATATATTTATAGACACTTCTATAGTAAATTATATTTTTACTATAGAAGTTTTTTATATATTGCTCTATACTTAGTTCATATTTATTGACTTTAGGCATTAAAGTATAATATAATGGTAGATGTAATTGCGAATCATTCGCATTTGGGAGGCTTAAATGAAGAAATTATTTTTATTATTATTAATGTTGATTTTCGGGTTAGTAGCTTGCGTGAACCCAAAAGAAGCAGACATAGTTACAACGATGTATATACAATATGATATTGCAACAAATATTGCTCAAGACAAAATGTCGGTTAGTATGCTTGTTGCACCTGGAGCCGAGGTACATGGATATGAACCTTCATCAAGGGATATTGAAGCAATAAAAAAGGCAAAACTGTTTATCTATACATCTTTAGAAATGGATGCATGGATTAAAGATCCGGATGCATTAATAGGGGAGAAAACAATTGCGGTGGATTTATCAAAAGCTTATCACCATAATGAAGACCATTTTCATAAAGAAAACATGGCTTTTAAAAATTTAAATGAAGACCATGATCATGATGATTTACATTATTGGACTGACCCAATAATCTTTTTAAGCCTTATTGAAGCTGTATTAGAAGTGATTGTAGAAATAGATCCAGTTAATGAAGAATTTTATAATGAGAATGCTTATAATTATTATGAGGAAATTCTCGCTTTACACAATGAATTTGAAGAGTTTTTATTATTAAATCATAGTAACAAAACAATTTATTTTGCTGGTCATAATGCCATGGGAAGTTTTGCGGAAAGATATAATCTAAACATTGTTGCATTATCGAATACATCTAACCCTGATGCAGATTTAACAATTGGACAATTAGAGGCTTTGATTAATGAGATTAAATCAAGTAATGCCAAATACTTATTTATTGAAGAATTGAAAGAGCCGAAAGTAGCAAAAACAATTCAAAGAGAACTTGTAAGAGAAAACTATGAATTAGAATTATTGCTACTACATGGATATCATAATATTAGCAGGGAAGAACTTAACAAAGGAGTAACCTATGGCGATCTATTTAAAAACAATATTGAAAATATTAAGATTGCTTTAGGAGGATAGAGCTCATGATTGAATTTAAAGATGTAACTGTTAAATATGAAAAGATTGTTGCACTTAAAAATGCTAGTTTTAAGATTAATGAAGGTGATTTTGTTTATATCGTTGGCCCCAATGGTTCGGGTAAAACAACAGCTGTAAAGGTATTAGCTGGTTTGATAAACCCTTCACATGGAAAGGTCATTACTAGTGATGCATTGATGGGTTATCTTCCACAGAAACTAAATAATGGAACTGGGTTTCCTATTTCCGTAAAAGAGGTTATCTATTCAGGCTTTATTAAACAGCGAATAAAGACGAGTAAAGAAGACGATGCTTTGATTCAAAAGTGGCTTGATAAAATGGAAATATCTGATATTTTAAACAAACAAATTTCTCAGCTTTCTGGTGGTCAGCAACAAAGGGTTTATTTTATTAGGGCAATTATATCTGACCCTGATATATTAATCTTAGATGAGCCAACATCAGCACTTGACCCTGTCTTTAGAGAAAAGTTTTTTAAGTCATTAAAAGAGTTTTATAATAATGGAGAAAAGACAATTATCTATGTAACTCATGAATTAGACTTATTAGAAGGAATTGATACGAAAACTTTATTTGTTGATCAAGAAATAAAATATTATCCTGATACAAAAGAGTATCTAGAAAGGCTAAAAGGGGAGACTAATGTTTGATTTTCTTCAATATGAATATATTCAATATGCTTTGGGAATTGGCTTAGCTTTAGGAATATCAGCGGCATTTATAAGTCCATACTTAGTATTTACTGAGCAAGCATTAATTGCTGATGGGCTTGCGCATGTTAGTTTTACCGGAATTATTATTGGTGTTTTGTTATCAAGTCAGCCTTTATATTTTGCTATTCCTTTTTCGATTTTGGCAACTATTTTTATTAAATTTCTAGGTGAAGTTAAATCAATCAATGGCGATGCCGCGATTGGTGTGGTCTCGTCATCAGCCCTGGCAATTGGTTTTATAATTATTAGCATTTCTGATGGATTTAATCGTTCTATTGAGGGAATGTTAGTGGGTTCGATTCTAACAATTCCTAAATCTGATTTGATTATTGCTTATATTGTTGCAATAATTGTAATTGTGTTTATAACAATTTTCTATAGACCATTATTATCGTTAACTTTCGATAAGGAATATGCAGCATTTTCTAAAGTTAAAACAAGAATCTTATCATATATTATTGCTGTACTAACAACTTTGTTTGTAGTAATCGGGGTTAGTACGATTGGGATATTATTAATATCAGCATTAATAATTTTTCCTTCCTTAATTGCTAGTCAACTTAGTCATAGTTTTAAGTCAACATTGATAATTGGTGCGATTGTTTCTAGTATTACAGTTGTATTTGGAATTATCTTATCATACTTTCTTGGCACTCCAGCAGGTTCCACAATTGTTGTTGTATATTTAGGAATTTTACTTGCAATATTATTTATTAATAAATTAAAGAAAGGGGTATTTTTAAGAAAGAAAAATGTATAAGAAAACAAAACAAAGAAAGCTGATTATCGACTTTTTAAAAAGACACCCTAAACCACAGACTGCAGAAATGATAAAGTCTAAGCTTTCTAGTGAGATTAATTTAGCCACTATTTATCGCAATCTTAATTTCTTTACGGAAATTGGGTTAGTGACTAAATCCTTTATTAAGCAAACATCTTATTTTGCTTTAAAACAAAATGCTCATTATCACCATTTGATTTGTCTTGGTTGCAATAAAATGGAAGAAGTAGAATGCCATTTAGAAGACCATGAAGAGAATTTAAAAGCTCATGATTTTGCGGTGTCTTATCATGATATGATTTATTATGGATACTGCAAGGATTGTGTGAATAATAAATAGAGGATAAAGAATGAAAATCTAGGGGAAGCCTTAGGTTTTTTTGTTTTTATGAGAAATATCCGTGCACTTGCTTTGACATTTATAAATCATAAGTATATAATGTAATTAAAGTTAAGGTACGCCTTAACATACAAATGGAGGAAACTATGAAAAAGATAATTTCAATTATAGCTTTAGCTGTTATAGCTTTTACTTTTGTAGGTTGTGAAAGCTTAAATAGGTATGAATATGTTGAAGGAAAGGTAAACATTGTTACAACCACAACAATGTTAGGAGACTTAGCCAAAGAAATTGGTGGTGATGATGTCTCAATAACGACTTTAATGGGAGTTGGTGTTGACCCTCATAGTTACAAACCAAGGCCTAGTGATACTAATGCCTTAAGCAGGGCTGATTTAATTATTATTAATGGTCTGCATTTAGAAGCTAAACTAGGTGATGTTTTAGAAAGCTCACAAAGTGATAAATTATTAATTATCGGTGATTTTATTCCCAAGGGTGAGCTATTACAAGATGAGGATAATGTGGTTGATCCCCATATTTGGTTTGATGTTGAAAACTGGAAACTAGCAGCAAAAGCTTTGGCCGATAAATTAATTAGTCTTGATAATGCTAATAGTAAAGCTTATCAGGCTAGGGTTGATGAGTATCTAATTAAGCTCGATGAGCTTAATAGTTATGTTATTAATAAAGTTATGGAGCTACCAAAAGAAAAAAGAATCTTAATTACTGCTCATGATGCTTTTCAGTACTTTGCAAATGCTTATGGGTTCGAGGTATATTCTATTCAAGGAATTTCAACGGAAACAGAACCAAGTGCAAAGGATATTCAAGATCTAGCGAACCTTACTGTAAGGCTAGATGTTAAAGCAATATTTGTGGAAAGTTCAATTCCAGAAAATACAATAAATTCAGTTATTAATGCCGCAAGAGTTCAAGGCCATGATGTGAAAGTTGGTGGCGAGCTATTCTCTGATTCACTAGGAAGTGAAAGTGATGGCGCGGATACATATATTAAAATGGTACAAAAAAATACCGATATGATTGTAAATGGATTAAAGTAGGTGAAGAAAATGAATGCAATACATATTAAAGATTTAACAGTTTCTTATGATTTGAAACCAGTTTTATGGGATGTTGATTTAGATATTCCACAAGGAGATCTAATGGCTATTGTTGGCCCTAATGGTGCT
>Ga0079223_10002834_pt1 | contig 10838 bp, 10 predicted proteins | sample Stecom2011_FD_75072 | JGI IMG/M metagenome (GOLD analysis project Ga0079223, IMG submission 75072) | Agricultural soil microbial communities from Utah to study Nitrogen management - Steer compost 2011 | ecosystem: Environmental > Terrestrial > Soil > Agricultural land | place: USA: Utah...
GACATATTTCGCAGAGCGGTATGGGCTGTCGCTGGCGGGCGTCATCATCCCCGGCGGCAGCACCACGTCCGAACCATCGGTGCGCGAGGTGCTTGCGCTGGTGGAGACGATCCAGGCGCGCGGCGTGCCCGCGATCTTCACTGAGCCGACCGCCAGCGACGCCACCGCCGCGCAGATCGCCGAAGAAGCGGGTATTCCGCTCGTCCCGCTCTACACCGGCTCGCTCAGCGCGCCGGAAGACGGCGCCGGGACGTACCTCGACTATATGCGCCACAACGCCGCCGCGATCGCAGACGCGCTGCGCTAACCCGCCGAAAGGAGACGCCACGCCCATGAAACCACACCCCGTTGTGCTCGAAGATATCACCGCGCTCGGCACGCCTTATCGCGTTGTGATCCCGCCGGAATATGAAGACGAAAACGGGCACATGAACATGCGCTGGTATCTCGCGGTGTACGACGACGCGGGCTATCCGCTCGCCGCGCGGCTCGGTCTCACGCCGGAGTTCCACGCGCAGCGCGGCACCGGCGGCTACGACCTGGAGCATCACATCCACTATCTGAGCGAGGTACTGGTGGGCGACACAATCGCAGTCTACACGCGGCTGCTCGATCGCTCTACCAAGCGCATCCACTACATGATGTTCATGGTCAACGAAACGCGCGGTGCGCTGGCGTCGATCTTCGAGTGCGTCAACTCGTTCGCAGATCTCACCGCGCGCCGAACCGCGCCCTACCCCGACGAGATCAGCCGGAACATCGACGCGCTGCTGGCCGACCACGCGCGCCTCGGCTGGGACGCGCCGGAGTGCGGCGTGATGCATGCCTGACGCGGCCCTGTGCCACTCACCGCCGGACATTTCTACAATCTATCTACACGCCCGCCCGTGCGAGTTTTAGGAGCGCGCCATGCCCGATCATTCCCGTCACCACGCCAACACTGAGCACGATCACAACGCGCATGACCACGCCGGGCACGCGCCTGTAGCGAGCGATGCGCTCCACGGGCAAGCGATGGATCACGCTGCGCACGGCACCGCGCCGCACCACGACGAAGACGCGCGTCACGTCGGCCACGAGCACAATCACGGTGCGGGGCACGCGGGCGGGCACGGCGCGCACGTAGACCACACCGGCCATGAGGAAATGTTCCGCCGCCGCTTCTGGGTGAGCCTGCTGCTGACGATTCCGGTGCTGCTGTTCAGCCCGATGCTGCAAGACTGGTTCGGCTTCTCAATGCCGGACTTTCCCGGCGATCGCTGGGTTGGACCTGTTTTCGCGATCGCGGTCTTCCTCTATGGTGGCGTGCCGTTTCTGCAAATGTCCGTGCCAGAGTTACGCAACCGCCGCCCCGGCATGATGACGCTGATCTCGCTGGCGATCACAGTCGCCTTCGTCTACAGCCTATTCGCAGCTTTCGTCGCGCCGGACACCGGGTTCTTCTGGGAAATGGCGACGTTGATCGTCGTGATGCTGCTCGGTCACTGGCTGGAGATGCGCAGCGTGCGGCAGGCGTCCGGCGCGCTGAGCGAGCTCGCGAAACTCATGCCCGACACCGCCGAGCGCGTCGCGGATAGCGGCGAGGTCGAGACGGTGCCGGTGAGCGCGTTACAGCATGGGGATGTCGTGCTGGTCCGTCCGGGCGCCAGCGTGCCCGCCGATGGCGAAGTCGTTGAGGGGCGTTCGGACATCAACGAGGCCATGGTCACGGGAGAGTCCCGCCCCGTCAGCAAGGAACAGGGCGACCAGGTGATCGGCGGGACGATCAACGGGGACGGCAGTCTGCGCGTGCGCGTGACGGCTACCGGCGACGAAACCGCGCTGGCGGGCATCATGCGCCTGGTCGATGAAGCGCAGCAGAGCAAATCGGACACGCAAATTCTGGCGGACAAGGCGGCGGGCTGGCTGTTCTATGTCGCGCTGGCAGTCGCGGCGATCACCGCGGTGGCGTGGCTGATCGCGGTCGGCGCGGAGCTGGACGTGCTTGAGCGCACCGTCACCGTCCTGGTGATCGCCTGCCCACACGCGCTGGGGCTGGCGATCCCGCTCGTGGTCGCGATCAGTACCTCACTTGGCGCGCGCAACGGGATTCTCGTTCGCAACCGGCTCGCGCTGGAAGCCGCGCGAGAGATCGACACGGTGATCTTCGACAAGACCGGCACGCTGACCGAGGGCAGCTTCGGCGTGGTCGATCAGGCGACGGTCGAAGGCTGGGATGCTGACCGGGCGCTCGCGCTTGCGCTGGCGGTTGAGGGCGACTCCGAGCACTCGATCGCGCGCGGAATCCGCCGCGCCGCCGAGGAACGCAGTCTGCAGCCACCGCCGGTCAGCGGTTTTGAGGCGATCAAGGGGCGGGGCATCCAGGCGCAGCACGACGGGCGGGCGGTCTACGTCGGCGGGCCGCGCCTGCTCGAAATGCTCAACAGCACCCTACCCGACACGCTCCAGGCGTTTGGCGAGCGCGCGGGCAGCAAGGGGCAGACGGTCGTCTACCTGATCGACGAGACGGCCCCGGTCGCTGCCTTTGCGCTGGCAGATGTTGTCCGCGCCGAGAGCCGCGAGGCTGTCCGCCGCTTACAAGAGGCGGGCGTCGAGGTCGCCATGCTGACCGGCGACAGCCGCGACGTCGCGCAGGCGGTGGCCGAAGACCTGAATATCAGCACGTTTTTTGCGGAAGTGCTACCGGAGCACAAAGATCAGAAGGTGGCGGAGCTTCAGCGGCAGGGCAAGCGGGTCGCGATGGTGGGCGATGGCGTGAACGACGCGCCCGCGCTCACCCGCGCCGACATCGGGATCGCAATTGGCAGCGGGACGGACGTCGCGATCGAGTCCGCAGACATTATCCTCGTGCAGAACGATCCGCTTGACGTGGTCAATATCTTCACGCTGAGCAACGCGACCTATCGCAAGATGATCCAGAACTTGCTGTGGGCGACCGGCTACAACGTCGTCGCGCTACCGCTGGCGGCAGGGGTGCTCGCGCCGGTGGGGATTGTGCTCTCCCCGGCAGTGGGCGCGCTACTGATGTCGCTCAGCACGGTGATCGTCGCGATCAACGCGCAGCTTCTGCGGCGGCTCGATCTGGCGGCGTAAAGCAACCGCACTTATTCGTCGCGCTTCTCATCGCGGCTCCTTGTCGCGATAGAAATACTCAAACTCGCAGTAGTCATCGCCTTGCAGGAGCGTTTTCGTCCGGCGCAGGCCGATGCACGGATTGAACGCGGCGGCGATGTGCGGGTCGGTCGCGCAAGTCATCGCGAACAGCAGCGGCGCGCCACCCTCAACGTTTTGCGCGATCTCGGCTTGCGGGCAACGCGTGCAGCGGAGCCGCACCGTCTCGCAAGTCGCCTCGGTCGTGTACTCAAATCCGTATGGCCGCAGCGGCTCCCATAAGGCAGCGATCAGGTCTTCGATGGTGTGGCTTGTCTGTTGTGCGGCGACGGCGCTCCATTGGGCGCGCGCATTCTCGGCGGCGAGGTCTTCCAGCGCCTCGACCAGCGGCGCGCCAAGCCGGTCGTGCAACCCTTTGAGCAAGTGCAGCATCCCGATGCTGTGCCCGCGCCGAAGCTGGTCGCGCTGGCTGCGAAGCTGATCTTCAAGCGTGAGTTCGTCCTCGGTCATCGTCGTTCGTCCCCTGAGTTCGCGGCGCAGAGGGTGAGTGTAGACGCGTTTTGGGCGCAAGCCAAGCCGCAAAAAAAAGAAAATCGCCGGGCTGCGAACAGTCCGGCGATACAGGGTCCAGGAAAGGGGTGTGTCAGGCGCCGCTGGGCGCTTGCTCCCGTCGCGCGGCGATCCAGTTGCGAATGCGCTGCGCATTGAAGAGGACATAGTCCAGCCCGATGTAACCGGAGACGCGCCAGGCCAGCAGCAGCGCAATCCCGACGACGAACAGCAGCGGGTTCGTGCTGGCGGAACCGGCCATCATGAAGTTCCAGTTCATAAACGCGCCGAAGAACGCAGCCACCCCGACAAAAGCGCCCACAATCAATGCGATCCCAATCATGACCTCGCCGATCGCAACCAGCTTGGCGAACCAGGTGTACGCTTCCATATCGAGCAGCGTCTGCAAGAATGAGCGATACCAGTCAAACGCGATCGCCGGGCGGCCGTTCTCGGGAATGGCAACGGCGCTCGTCCAGAAGCCCTTGAGCGCCACACCGCCATTCATCCACGCAGCTTCCGTAATCTTGTGCGATCCCGCGTCAAACCACTGCAAACCGAGCCAGATCCGGACCGGCAGCCAGAGTAGCGCCGCGCGGCGATCTGTGAACAGACGCTGGAAGATCGAAGACTGCTCAATCGAAATGTTGCGGTTGCGAGTTGCGGAAATGGTAGCCATTGGTGTCTCCCTGTGTCCCTGAAGAAGTTCTCTTCACTTGATGACACCAGTATAGGGCACGCGCCGGGGCGCTTGTAGCGGGGAAAACCCCTTATTGCCGCAGGAAAGGTCAGGGAAAACGGCAGACTTTGCGCCATGTTGCGGGGGAAAACCTGACACACGATGGCGACACGCTACGTTTCGTCGAGCATGCCACGCTCCAGCGCGTCGCGCACGAGCTGCGCTCGCGTCGCAAACCCGAGCTTTTCCATGCCGCGCGCGCGATACGTCTCGACGGTCTTCACGCTGATCGCCAGTCGGTCAGCGATCTCGGCATTGGTGTGCCCCAGAGCGACCAGCCGCAACACATCCGCCTCGCGCTGGCTGAGCGCTTTCCACGGATCGCCGGCATCTGCGTCTGAGGTCGCACCGGACGACGCAGACTCACCGCCGTTGAGCAGCTTGCCCATCATCGCAGAGTGAATATACGTCTCGCCGCGTGCCACTGCCCGAAGCGCGTTGAGCAACTCGCTATCGACCGCTTTCTTCAGCACATAGCCCGCCGCGCCCAGCGACAGCGCCTGCCGCAGATAGCTTTCGTCATCGTGCATGGTGAGGATCAGCACGCGGCTCTCCGGCGACACTTGCCTCAGCGCGCGTAGCACGTCCAACCCGCCCAGCCCTGGCATCGTCAGATCGAGCAGGATCAGATCGGGCTGCGCCTCTTGGACCAGCGACAGGACCTTCACCCCGTTATCCGCCTCAGCGACGACTTCCAGGTCCGGCTGCGCGTTGATCAGCAAGCGCAGCCCGGCGCGCAGGATCGCGTGGTCATCGGCCAGCAGAATTCGTGTCTTCATGGCTTTCCTTCTCAAGATCCGGTTTGTGATAACGGGAGAGGCCGGACCTCTCGCGTGCTCGCACTCGTTTCAATGGGCAGGTCCACAAAGAGCGTCGTCCCCTGCCCCGCGCTAGACTCGACAGTGAACTTACCGCCGAGCAGTTCAGCCCGCTCGCGCATCCCGTAAAGCCCCAGGTGCGGGCGCGGGCCATCGACCATCTGCGCCGGATCGAACCCCACGCCATCATCCTCGATCACCAGCAACACTTTGCGCTCGCGCCGGTCGATCATCACGCTAACGTTCTGCGCGCGCGCGTGCCGCACGACATTCGTCAGCGCTTCTTGCACAATGCGGTAGATCGTCGTCTCGACCTCGGGCGGAAGGCGCTTGCCGTCCAGCCCGTGCGTAAGGAAATCTGCCGCCACACCGTGTCGCTCGCGGTAGTCAGTTACATAGCGCTGCAGCGCCGCCACCAGCCCCATATCGTCCAGCACGCTCGGGCGCAACTCCCACGCGAGCCGGCGCACCTCGTCGAGGCTAGCGCTAACAATCTCGCGCAAATCGTCCACGCGATCGCGCAGCGTTTCCAGTTCAGCGGCTTCTTCCAGGCGGCGCAGGCCGAGCAGCAGCGACGTCAGCAACTGGCCCGTGCTGTCGTGCAACTCGCGCGCGATGCGCTTGCGCTCATCTTCCTGCGCGGCGATCACCCGGTTAACGAACTCCGCGCGAAGCTGCGCGCGCTCTTGCTGCTCGGCGGCGGCCTGCGCCAGCGCGTCGGTCATACGGTTGAACGACTCCGCCAGCCGCCCGATCTCGTCATCCGCCCAGGGCGTGACATGCTGCGACAGATCGCCCGCCGCAACCGCCTGCGTCGCGTGCACCAGATGGCGAATCGGGCGCGTGATAATCCACGTCAAAAAGACCGCCGCCGCGATGCCGACCGCCGACATGATCCCGATTGTGTATAGCAGTTGGCGTGTCATGCGGCTGACACTGGCGCGCATCCCGCGATCCGCGAGGCCGATACGCGCCACCGCCTCGCGCCCGGTCTCGGTCGTGAACGGCTCGGAGACGAGCAGCGTTCGATCGTCCTGCGCGTCGTACCAGGACGCTCGATGGTCGGAGTCAATCGGGACGGTCAGCAGCCGCGCCGTCTCAACCGGTAGCGTGCCAACGCCGAACGAGTGCGCCAGCAGCTTGCCCGCGCGGTTGTACAGCGCGATAAACGTCACCTCGGTGTTGTGGCGCTCGTCCGAATAGTGCCGCTGCGCATCTTCCAACAGCCTATTCAGGCTCTGGCGGCTGGCTCCGTCCAACAGCGGGGCCGTCGCCTCGGCGACATACGTGCCAATCGCCAGCCCCTGCCGCTCGACCTCTTCCTGCAGAATCATCCACATCGAGCGGCGAACCTGCACGATCGCGAATAGACCGAGCAGGATCACTGTCCCCAGGACGATCCCCAGCACCTTCGTGCGGACGCTGACCGCCCCGGCCACCGCCCAAAACCGCTGGAATATCCCCGACCGTAAAATGCGATTCACAACCAGCTCTGTCCTGTGATGTCTCGTGCAAGTATGCAGCGTGCCGCGCGTACCACCGCGCAGATTTTATCCCCGGCGTGGCTCGTCGCAACCCTGCGTCGCGCGCCGCTCACCGGCGAAAACCCTCTTTACACCGTCGCAAACTTGCATACAATTGAAATGTCGGCGCGCACAGCGCCGTCTTTCGTCCTGGCCGACGAGCACCCCAAGCATGGCGATGAAACGCGACAATCCGTGTGTCACCTGTGGCGCCTGCTGCGCCCATTTTCGCGTCTCGTTTTATTGGGCCGAGGCAGATGACGCGCCAACCGGCAGCGTACCAGTAGCGCTCACCGAAGACTTGAACGGGCTGATGCGCTGCATGAAAGGCACGAACCAGCGGGAGCCGCGCTGCGCCGCGCTGGTTGGATGTGTCGGCGAGAGCGTGCGCTGCGCCATCTACGAGCAGCGCCCCACTGCCTGCCGAGAGTTCGGCGTGAAATGGTCGCGGGGGGCGCTGCACTTCTCGGCGGACGAGCTAGAGCGGTGCAACCAGGCGCGCGCGGCGTGGGGCCTGCCGCCGCTATTTGACGATACGAGCGGCAGCCATCCAGAGCCGGAATCATCGCCGCCTGCCGTGCCACCGCACGCGCGGCGCCCCGCCTGCTGAATGCGGGCGCTACGCCTTCAGGCGCTCCATGTGTTTCTGGCGGAACTTGGCCACCTTCGGCGCGATCACCACGCGACAATAGCCTTGAAAGGGGTTGCGCTCAAAATAGCGGTGGTGATACTCCTCAGCCGGATAGAATTCCTCGAAGGGCGCAAGCTGCGTCACGATCGGGTCGTTCCAGAGCCCCTCACGTGCGACTTCGGCGATCACCTCTTCCGCGATCTGGTGCTGTTCAGGCGAGTGATAGAAGATCACCGAGCGGTACTGCGTGCCGACATCCGCGCCCTGCCGGTTGAGCGTCGTCGGGTCATGGATCGTGAAGAAGACGCGCAGCAGCTCGCGATAGTCTATCTCTGCCGGGTCAAATGTGACTTGCACAACTTCCGCGTGCCCGGTGCGCCCGGTGCACACCTGCTCATAACTGGGCGCGGGCACGTCTCCGCCCGCGTAGCCCGGGATCACCTCGTGCACGCCCTTCAGCGCATCATAGATCGGCTCCAGACACCAGAAACACCCGCCGCCTAGCGTTGCCTTTTCCATGCTCACCTCTTGGTCGTTGTCGTCATTGTGCCGAGATTATACCGATTCCTGACGCCGATGGGCGCCGCGTGGCGCGATCGTGGGCAGCGCAGTATGCTCATATCGGACCTGTACGGCACGCGTCGTTTCGTGACAAACTGCCTGAACCAACCAAACGGGGGTACACGATGTCACAGCCCTTTGTGCTCGGAGTAAACTATTGGCCGCGCCGCAAGGCGATGTATTGGTGGTCCGATTTTGACGCCCAGGAAGTCCGCGAGGAGTTCGCCCAAATCGCGTCGCTGGGGATGCAGATCGTGCGCATCTTCCTGCTGTGGGATGATTTTCAGCCTACGCCGGATACCGTCTCACCCGAACGGCTACGCGATCTGACCACCGTCTGTGACATCGCCGCCGAGCTTGGGCTGGGGCTGGATGTCACGTTCTTCACCGGGCACATGAGCGGGCCGAACTGGGCGCCACGCTGGCTGCTGGACGAGAACGAGCCGCCCATGCCGCCGGGCAAGCTCGTCAGCGGGGGCGAGGTGGTGGACATCGGCTATCGCAACATGCTGACCGATCCGACCGCACTCGACGCGCAGCGTTTGCTGCTGCGCACGGTCGTCAGCGCGCTGCGCGAGCACCCCGGCGTGTGGATGTGGAACCTCGGCAACGAGCCGGACCTGTTCGCCCTGCCACCGGATCGCGAGACGGGCCGTGCGTGGGTTCGCGAGATGACCGATCTGATCAGGTCGATCGACCCAGCGCATCCGGTGACGTGTGGGCTGCACTCGGCCAGCCTGTTCAGCGCGAAACCGTTCCGCATTGACGACACGTACGCGATCACCGATATCGCCGTGATGCACAGCTATCCGATGTATGTGCCATGGCTTGACAATCCGCTCGACCCCGATTTCGTGCCATTCACCTGCGCGCTGACCACTGCGCTGTGCGGCAAGCCCACGCTGATGGAAGAATTCGGCGGCTGCACCGCCGCGCCCGGCGAGCCGTCCCAGGTGTGGGAGTGGACCTCATACGGGGAGCCGCGCGATCAGTTCATGGCCTCTGAGGATGCGTTCGCTGACTACATTGCGGCGGTGCTGCCCCGGTTGGTACAGGTCGGCGCGACCGGCGCAATGATCTGGTGCTACGCTGACTATGTGCCAGAGCAGTACGACCGCCCCCCATGCGCCGAGTCAATTCACGAGCGATTCTTCGGGCTGGTACGCCCGGATGGCTCGCTCAAGCCGCACGCCGAGGTGATCCGCCGCTTCGCAGAATCCGCCCCGGTGGTCAAGCCCGCGACCCACACGCTGCCGCTCGATATCTCGCCCGACGAATACTACGCCGATCCAGCGGCACACATCCGCCGCTTATACGAGATCTATCTGGACCGGCGGCCCGAACCAGGCACATGACGCTGATTACCTCGCAGACGCTCCACGATCTCGCGCTGTGCGAGCGCCGCGCCTGGCTGAGCGTCCACGCGCCGTTCGACGACGCGCCGCGTACAATCGGCGTGGTGTGGGAGCGATCCAGCGAGGGAGCGCTTGAATCCCGCGAGGTCAGCGGTTGGACGGAAGCGGTCGCGCTGACTGAGCGGCTGATGGCTCTCGGCGTGGCGAGTATCTTCGGCGCGTGCATCGAAGTGCAGACGCCGCTCGACCTGACGGATCGCGTGTTCACCATCCGCGCCGAGATCGACCGGCTAGAGCGTATCGCGCACCTGGGCGAGGCCGCCTATGCGCCCGTGCTGGTGCGCCAAGACACGGCCATGAGCGAAGCCGACGCGCTGGTGCTTGACCTGTGGGTGTGGGTGCTCGACGGACTGAACGGCGCGCCCCCGCCCGCGGAACTGTGGTCCGGCGCGGATAGCCTGGGCCGCGTGCGGCGCCGCGCGGTGCACGATTACGACGAAGGACGCGTGCTCGACGCGCTGACCCGCGCCGCCGCGCTGCTGGCCGAGGACGACGCGCCGCCGGTCCGCCTGATCGATGCCTGCAAAGCGTGCCCGCACCGCCACACTTGCGAGACTGTCGCCCGGCAGGACGGTGCGCTCGACCTGCTCTATGGTGTGTCGCGGCGCGTGCGGGACGGCCTGCGCGCCGCAGGGCTGCGCTCGCTGGCCGATGTCGCGGCGGCAGCGCCCGACGACTTGCTACAGGTGAAGGGAATCGGCCTCCGGACCGCACCCGCCATCCAGGCGAACGCGCGCGCGTGGCTCAATGCGCGCCCGGTGCACAAAGCGCCGCTGCCCGATGTGTGCGCGTCCGGCGGGTGGATGTTCGACCTGGAAACGCTGGAGCGAAACGGACGCGTCGTGCCGTGGTGTATGGGATGGTGCGACCCGGACGGTCACACGGAGATCGCGCTGGTCGCGCCGGTGCAGACGCCAGAGCCGCTGACGCTCCCTGACGGGCAGCGCGTCATCCTGGCGCCGGACAGCGACGCCACGTGGGAAGCCTTCGCCGAAGCCGTCGCGGGCGACACGCCAATCTTCCACTGGACTGGCTACGACGCGGCGATCTTGCGCGGCAGCGCGCCCGCCCACGTCCAGCGCGATCTGCTGTCGCGCTTTGAAGACCTGCACCGCCACTTCACACGGGCGGTCAGTCTGCCCCTGCGCAGCACGTCTATCAAGGCGATCTCAATCTATCTCGGTTTTCCCTGGCCAGGCTACAACGAGTGGTTTGCGGCGTATCTTGACTATCAGTTCTGGCTGGACAGCGGCCAGATCGACGCGCTGGCGCGCGCCTGCATGTACCAGCGCGCCGACGTGCAATCAATGGCGTGGGTGTGGCGCTGGTGGCTCGCGGAACGCCACGCCGGGCGCGGCCTAGGCTGACGCCGCGCGCTCGACGTACAATTCGCTGGCCAGCTCGTTACCGAGCACCAGCCGCTCCCCGCTCGCCTCAAGGTGCACCGGCCCATTAAACGGGCTGCGTGCCGTGACCGTCACCGGCTTGCCA
>Ga0079223_10002835_pt1 | contig 10836 bp, 7 predicted proteins | sample Stecom2011_FD_75072 | JGI IMG/M metagenome (GOLD analysis project Ga0079223, IMG submission 75072) | Agricultural soil microbial communities from Utah to study Nitrogen management - Steer compost 2011 | ecosystem: Environmental > Terrestrial > Soil > Agricultural land | place: USA: Utah...
ATCAAATTTACCAATAGTTATATCTTCAGAAAACTCGATCGAATTAATTGCAGTATCTAAAATTGGATCTATATTAGATGTGATGAATTTTGAATTAGATAAATGATAAGCTAAATCATTTATTTTATCATCTGTTAAATTACCTAAATTGGCAATATCTTCGCTGGCAATTATTTGCACAGACTTGAAGATTGATTGTAATTCTTTACTAGTCCACTCACTATTCTTAATAGTAACTAGTTCTACTTCTTCGCCAAAAACTTCAAGATTTTCAAAAACAACTTTAATAATATTGTTTAAATTATTTTTAATAAATTTTGACCTTGATAAATGATTACTTAAATCATCTATATCTTCATCTTTAAGCTCAACTAAGGTATCCATAGACCCTGATAATATATCAGTTTTCATTAATACAATAGAAGCATTAACAATTGCACTAAATTCATTTTTATCCCAAGTAACATTATCTAAAACAATTAGTTCACGATATTCATCTGGCATGTACATAGCCGTTATACTTTCAACAACAACCGGTACAGCATTTTTCAATATTACGGAATCAAAAACTGCTTCACTAAAATTATTTACTGCTTCTTCAGTAACGACCTTCAATCCTTCTGGTGTAAACTCAGATATATTCATTTCTGAAAATGCCTTGTAAATTGTTCCAATTTGTTTTACTTCCTGGCCCCAGCTTTCAACCTTATCAAAGCCTAAATCATCTAAAGACATATCTAGTTGTTGTAATGAATCATTTAAACTTCCAAGCGTAAATAAATAGCTAATTGCAATTGGCGCAACTATTTTTAAAATTTCTAAATCGCCGAGATTTGCAAATATTTTTTCTACTGTTTCTGGATTAAGATTTAAAAAGTCTATTTCTTCTTCATCTAAAGATAAACTTAATACATCAACAAATATATAACCTAGTTTTTTAATATCTGATTCATAATTAATATCTTTTAATTCTTTCCAATCAATTTTTGTATCCTCAGGCAATTGATCAAAAAGCGTCAGTCCATTTTCGTCTTCTAACAAAAGGACAACTTCAATCCCTACAGGTACAAAAACGTTTATTAACTTCAAGGTTGACATTTGCTCTGTAATCTCTTTAAAAGCATCGGGGTTATCTGTCGCTAAATTCGTCAAACCTTCACTGAAGGGGACATCATCCGGTAATTTAGCGCTTATATTGTTGAAGACGTCAAGAATTATTTCAAGCTCACTTCTTAATTTAATTTTATGTCTATCAACATCTAAAGAAAAAACTTGATCAAACAAGATCTCATCAACAGATGAGTTTTTAAAAGTAAAAGTGCCAAACACCTTGCCAGGTACAGAATCTTTATACGCACCTAATATTTCTAAAACCTCAGTTAATTCATCAGATAGAGAGTTTTCATCATTGGGACTCTCAACAACCGTCATTGTATTTTCAATTAATAAAATATTATAACTAATATCTTCCTGTTCATTAATTACTTCATCAATTGTTTTTGATATTGAGGCTATTCCTGCAATCGGAAAGAACAGCAAGAGGGAATAAAAACAACCTTTTACGGCGCCAATACCTAAACCTCCTAAACGTGAAGAAAAACCTTTTTTCCTTTTAGTCTTTTGTCCATTAACAATTTTCTTTCTTGGTTTTACGAAAAGCCAAATAATATCGAAAATTAGTTTAAAAATTGTAAAGGCTAAAACTACTAAGATAATCAAATAAACAAACTTCAATATCAAACCTACTAAACCAAAAACCAAAGCCCTAGTCATCGTGTCTTCAGTCATAATGGCTTGATTGAGTGAAAACTCCTGGACAACAAGATCGGTTATAAACTGATTAGCATTGTTGAAAGGTATATCATTATACATTAAGCCCCTAGAGCTTAAATCATAAGTCAAAATTATATTTATTACTGGTTTCATTAAAAACCAGCCGCCAACAAACACAATAATTGTTGCTACTAGGTAATATAAGGACTTTAAAGTACCTCTAAAAAACCCAATTAAACCAAATATAATAATTAATGCTATAAATACAATATTCATATATTGAATTACATCAAAACTATTTAAATGCATATCGTCCCTCCTGGATTATGCTATTTTTGAAAAATCAATTGTACTATAACGCAGGGTTTTTAAATTAAACCTTGAGCTATCATTGCCTCATATACCCTTTTAAAACCCGCAACATTAGCTCCCGAAACCAAATCTTTAGGATACCCTAAATCTTCAGCTGTAGTCATTGTAAGTTTGAAAATATTTTTCATGGTTTCATGCAGTTTTTTATCTACTTCAGCAAAGCTCCAATTTAACCTAATGGCATTTTGACTCATTTCAAAAGCCGAGGTTGCGACCCCTCCCGCATTTGCCGCTTTACAAGGACCAAATAATATATTATTCTCTAAAAAATAATTAATCGCTGCCGCTGTTGTAGGCATATTTGCTCCTTCACTTACAGCGATTACATTATTCGCAACTAACTTTCTTGCCCCGTCAATATCAAGTTCATTCTCTGTTGCACACGGTAGAGCAATATCACATTTTACGCTCCAGATATTAGAACTATTAGCTTCATAAACTGTATCTGGATATTTTTCTAAATAAGAAGATATACGCTCACGGTCATCTTCTTTCAACATTTTGATATGTTCTATATCTAAACCATTTTTAGAATGAATATATCCATCACTATCACTCATAGCAATAACAACTGCTCCAAGCTCTGTAACTTTTTCAGCTGCATAAATGGATACATTTCCACTTCCTGAGATAATAACGCGTTTATCTTTAAAGTTAGTATTCTCAAAATGTTCTAGCATTTGCTGAGTATAATAACAAAGTCCATAGCCTGTAGCTTCCTTTCTTCCAAGGCTACCACCATAGTTTATGCCTTTACTAGTAAAAGCTCCTGTAAACTCATTTGTTAGTTTTTTATAATAACCATATAAATAGCCTATTTCACGTGGCCCCACACCTATGTCTCCAGCAGGAACATCTACATCAGGGCCAATATAGCGGTATAACTCAGCCATAAAGCTATGACAAAATCGCATAATTTCTAAATCGCTTTTTCCTTTTGGATCAAAATCCGCTCCGCCTTTTCCGCCACCTAATGGTAATCCAGTCAAAGCATTTTTCAAAGTTTGTTCAAATCCTAAAAATTTAATAATTGATTCATTAACAGATGAGTGGAAACGAATACCACCTTTATAAGGACCGACTGCACTGTTGTACTGAACCCGATAGCCAATATTTACATGCACCTTACCTTTATCATCTGCCCATGGAATTCTAAAAGTTATAATTCTTTCAGGGATAACAACTCTTTCAATAATAGATAATTGTTCAATCCTTGGATCTTTAGAAATATAATTATCAATTGACGCAAAAAAGCTGTTTACTGATTGGATATATTCTTTTTGATAGGAAAATGTCTTTTTCAATTTACGAAAAACATCCGTCAAATATTCACTCCTAAACATATAAAACCTCTCTTTTTGCTTAAAAAACAAATTTATATGTATTTATTATACAATGAATTGTTAAAAATTACAAGATTTTTCACTTACAGAATTATTAACGCTTACCCCATAATTCGACAATTACGGGCTTAAACATTGCTCATTTGTCGAATATAGTCGTTTGTATCAATTATTTGAGTGTTTTCTTACTAATGCCTTGCTTTTTATGTTATTATCTTGTAAAATTATAATGGCGTTAGTTTATACAAGGGGGAGTTATATTAATGAAAAAATTAAAAATTGCCATTGCTGATGACAGCAAAGAAATTCAAACAATGCTTACAGAAGCATTAAAAAGTGATGAAAATATGGAAGTTGTGGCAACATATTCTGATGGTTTACAATTGTTAAATGCTTTAAGAACACTACAAATCGATATTTTGATATTAGATGTATTTATGCCTAATTACGATGGGCTCAAGGTCCTAGAAGAGATCAGGGCTCAACCATCAAAATATAGAGTACCTAAAAATGTTATTATTATGACAGCTTTTTCAAACGAACATGTGATGTTGAAATCATCACAATTAAGTGCAGATTATTTTATTGTAAAGCCAATTAATCCAAAACATTTATTACAATTCATTTATGAAATAAGGGCTAATAACAACAAAAACAAACTTAATAATTCTAATTCAGGTTGGAATCTACAAAATGAAACTTTAGATTTAGAAACTGAAATTACAGAAACGCTTCATGAAATTGGTGTTCCTGCACATATCCGCGGACATTTGTATTTACGAGAAGCAATTACTTTGGTGTTCCACGATATAAATATACTCAATGGAATAACTAAGGTATTATATCCTACTATTGCTACTACTTATAAAACAACTGCATCAAGAGTTGAAAGAGCAATAAGACATGCTATTGAAGTGGCATGGGTTAGAGGAAACATTGATGTAATAACGGAAATATTTAGTTATACAATTAGCTATCATAAATCCAAACCAACTAATTCAGAATTTATCGCAATGATAGCTGATAGATTAAGATTAAAACATCGTAATAAATTAGTTCAAGCTAATTAAAAAACAAGAGCAATGATTTTGCTCTTGTTTTAATATTGAAGAAACTTTTTTGTTTGTGGGTTTTTCGGATTATCAAATATTTGATTAGGAGATCCCATCTCCACAATTATGCCTTCATCCATAAAAACAACTTTGTCAGATACATTGCGAGCAAAATTCATTTCGTGAGTAACAATAATCATTGTCATTCCTTGTTTAGCTAGATTGCTCATTACATGAAGAACTTCATTAACATTCTTTGGATCAAGTGCACTTGTCGGCTCATCAAAGAGAATTACTTTTGGATTTAAGCATAAAGCTCTTGCAATTGCTACTCTTTGCTTTTGGCCACCACTTAAACTATTAACATTAGCATTTATAAAATTGTCCATTCCAACAACCTCAAGCATCTTTAAAGCTATTTGATTAGCTTCATTTTTGTTTTTCTTCAATACCTTTGTAAGGCCGATAGTACAATTTTTTAAAACATTTAAATTGTTGAAAAGATTGAATTGTTGAAAAACCATCCCAATTTGCATTCTTAGCTCATTTACATCCAATGATAAAATACTTTTTCCATTGAAAAATATATTACCATCATCAAATGTTTCTAATCGATTAATACATCTTAAAAGTGTTGATTTCCCTGAGCCTGATTCGCCGACGATAGAAACAACTTCACTTTCTAATATATCTAAGTCAACGCCTTTTAACACATGGTTATTATCAAAAGACTTGAATAAATTTTCTATTTCAATTATTTTTTTCATATTAACCTCAATTCGAACTTACAATTCCTTTAGGTTCAACACCTAACTTCTTTTCAATTAATTGTAAGAGTTTTGAAAATGTATATGTTAATACAAGATAGATTATTGCGGCAATCAACATCGCTTCAACATATAAATAATATTTTCCAGCCGCACTACGAGCAACATAAAATAGATCAAAAACCATAATTGTAGAAAGAACAGCTGTATCTTTTATATTAACAATTAATTCATTTCCGATTGAGGCAAATGAATTTTTAATTGCCTGAGGAAAAACAATGAAAGTAAAAGCTTTTACATTACTCATCCCAATACTACGAGCAGCTTCTTCTTGACCAGGGTCAACAGATTGGATTCCACCTCGTAAAACTTCCGTTAAATATGCAGCCGTATTAAGTGAAACTGTAAATAATCCAGCAGAAAACGGGCTCCACCTTATCCCCATTTCATAAAACGAATAGAAAAATATTACCGCTTGAACAATCATTGGTGTTCCGCGAAAAATAGTTACATAAAACTTAACGAATCCACTACCTATTCTTTTTAGTATTTTTGTAAATCTAGAATCTGTTTTTAAGGGTTTTTGAACACGTATAATACTAAAAATTAAAGCAATAAACAAACCTATCAAAGTTCCAAATATTGCAAGAGATAGGGTCACTCCTACTCCTTTAAGGAAAAGTGACCCAAACTCTTGAATAATCGACCACATGTCTTTTAACATCTTAAGCCTCAGGAGATGTGGTACTTGCATTAAACATTAACTGTTCACGAGTTTCCAAGCTAATGTTTGCTAGAGCATTATTTAATGATTCAAGTAAATCATTATCATCTTTACGAACACCAATCGAAACAATTGTATCTTCATCATCAACATCAAAAGCTGTTTCAAGTTCAATATACATCAAATCATCGTTGTTATTAACAATACTAATTGCAACTGGGCTTTCAACAATTGTTACATCACTAACTCCTGTTTTAATTGCATTAACGATTTCTGGAACAGATTGTAGTGGGTTTTGATATGTTGAGTTAGAATTACCCTCAGCCAATTGTTCTGCTAATGTATCATAAATAGTACCTTTTTGTCCAATAATTTTTGCGCCACTAAAATCATTTATGTCAGTTGCATTACTGAAAGGTCCATCCTTTTTAACTAACACAACATGATCTGATTCAAAATATGGGTCAGTAAATGAAATTTGTTGTAAACGATAAGGTGTTGGACTCATCCCCGCAATAATAACATCAATCATTCCTGTTTGAAGAGAGATTACTAGCCCTTCCCAATCTACCATTTTTATCACCAATTCTAAATCTAACTCTTCAGCCAATAGTTTTGCTATCTGGACATCATATCCTTCTACATAAGAATTCATTCCATCTAATGGATAATTAGTTTCAGTTGCCTCTGTTTCCATCCAATTAAAAGGTGCATAAGCTGCTTCAAGACCAACAACTAATGTTCCTTCTCCCGAACTATCCGTTCGCCCACATCCTGATAAGAATACCAAAATTGTAAGCAATAATAAAATAACTTTTTTCATACTTCCTTCCTTCCTAATAAAAAAAGCGTCATAGACGCTTTTCTAACACCAAGAAGGTAATAAGAGCAGCGCCTCTACTATTAAAAACAGTAGGAGTGTTATATGTATTACATATAACCCCACAGTAGACTATGCCTAGTTCTACCGTTCGGCGGTGGATACCTTTCATATGCTTCAAAGTATGCCTACTCCACATATTACTCATTTGCACCGCAACCTCTATCTATACTTTTTTTATTACTAATATTATATGCCACGATTACCATAATGTCAAGGAAAAATATATTTTAATTATCTACTTGTTTATAATTCTCATAATCGACATTGTCCTTATCGACTGCTAACGGTTCACTTATTACAATCATATTTTTACCATCAACTTTTAAATTTTCACCAATATAAGGCACATAGTTGTTGCAAATAGCAATCGATGTTTGCTTTCCATCATAAACATTAATTAAAATAATCTTATTGTCAAAGCTAGATCGAGCTTTAACATGTTCTTTTAAATTGACTATTGATAAAATATCACTTGATATATAATATTCAATGTCTTTTATAAGTTCTTTAAATTTTATTGTTTTAACATCATGAATAAAGGCAACCGGATATTCATCATTTATTTGAATAAATATTGGCTCGCCGATTATATATTTTTTATCATAAGCAAAACATCTTTTCTTTGTTCCTTGTAGATTCACATCAATTACACTTATATCTAAATCATAATCTTCATCTAATAAGAAATTCAATGCATTATTATTTTGCTTTTTAAACAAAGATAAATAAGAAAGCAAACTGAAAATAACCCCATTATTTTTATAATAAAAAGAATTAATATCTAATTTCTTTAATAAGTAATTTATAAATGGCCTGTAATATAGATTTAGATCTTCAATCTCATTAAGCTTTTTATTTTTATTTTCATCTAAAGTATCAATGATCTTTTCAAATACGGAAAATATTATTACATACTTTTTTCGATCCATATCTTCTAAACTAGCTTTAAAGCTATCTAAGCTCCAGCCATTATATAGATATTCAATAATAACATCAGTTAGATGGCGCCTTTCTTTTTTGAAAGTTTCCTCAGTTCTTCTATAACGCTTAAATATATAATTATTAGTTTTGTTATTGTTATATAATATATCACTATAAACAAAACCATCTTTAAACTCACCATTAATATTTACTTCAACTGGTTCGCCATCATATACTTCATATTTACTTGAACATATATATAAGTCGCTACCAACAATCACCTTAACCAAACGCTCATCTTTTATTTTTTTAATATTGTATTTTGCAAGAATTTTATAAGAAGTATCAAATTTATACACAGATTTACTAGAAACATAAACGATATATTGAAGTAACTCACGCATTGATACTGTGTAATAATCACTAACAAGATGAAAATTATTAGGGTTAATTTCATCTATGTAAATTAAATCACCAATTTGATATTCACCTTGATAGGCAAAATGTTTCACCTTTAATCCATTTTTATTTATTTCTACAATTCCTACATTAACATCTAAACAACCACTTAAATAAATAAATATTCTTTCTTTTAAAATCAATGTTAAAACCCTTACCATCTCTAACAAACTAATAACATTAGCATCGGGATTATAAGTTGATTCAAAGTTTTCATTATTAACAATTTTATTAATTAATATTTGATGCTTTTGAAACTCTTCCCGATCAATTGGTTTATCTTTATAGAAATCAATAACTTTATTGATTAAACCATTTACAATATCTAAATTAAACACAGCTTTATTAGTTTCTAAATAATTATAAAGATCAGAAATATTTTCAAATTTTCTGTTTTTGATTAATTTATCTAAAATAACTTTTTCTTGCAAAATAATCACCTAACTAATTATAACATGAAAAATCAAAAACGAAGAAATTTACCAATTAAAACATTATGAAAGTATTATAAAAATTTAAATACAAGCAATAATAATAATGAGGTGGATAATATTGAAAGACAAAAATGATACTAAAATTGCTAAAAATAAAATCCCCAACAACAAAATTAAAAATGAAGTTGGGGATGAATATGAATTTTCCGATGAATTATTTAATATCGATGAAAATTTTGATTATCTAAATGTAACAGGTGGACTAAGAACAAGAAAACTCGTCGAGCAAGCAGAACAATTTTTAGCAAGCAAAAACAAAAACAAGAAATTATAATTGGTAATTTTCAGCTTGTGAATTAAACAGTTTGTAATACAGACTGTTTTTATTTTTCATCAAGTTTTGATGTGTATCATAAGCAACTACTTTACCACCATCAATTACTAACACGCGATCACAAAATACCGATGAGCTCATTCGATGCGAAATATATATCGCTGTTTTTGATAATACTAAATTATTAAAATTTTGATATATTTCCGCTTCAGCTAATGGATCTAGTGCACTTGTTGGTTCATCTAAAATTACTAAAGTAGCATCTTTATATAATGCTCTACCAATAGCAACTTTTTGTCCTTGTCCTCCAGATAATTCAGTTCCATCCTTATCATAGGCCTTATTTAATTTTGCATCAAGTCCTAAAGGTAAAGATTCAATTTTATCTTTTAATCCTACTTGGTCAATTATTTTTTTTACTTTATTTAAATCAACTTCCTTACCGTTGGCAATGTTTTCACCAATCGAATAAGCAAATAGCTTATAATCTTGAAATACAGCAGCAATTGAATTGATATAACTATCATAATCATAGTCAAAAATATCAATGTTGTTAATCAAAATTTTCCCACTTGTAGGCTTGTAAAAGCGGCATAAAAGCTTAATTAAAGTTGTTTTTCCAGCTCCATTTAACCCGACAATCGAAATTTTTTCACCCTTGTTAAAACTAAAATTAATGTCTTTTAAAACATAATTATCTGCTTTAGGGTATTTAAAACTCAAATTTACAAATTCAATCTTTTCAATTTCTTTGAGTTTGTTTTTACTATTATTTTTATGCACCTCTGGTAGTTCCATAAATTCTACTAAAGGCTCAGCATAAACTAGCATCTGTTTTATTGTCATAAAGTTTTCTAAAAGTTGATCAAAATTATTTGTAAAACTCATTGCTGAACTTATATACATCGTAAAGTCACCAATTCTAATTCTAGGCCCAAGTTCTTCTAAAAGGACTCTTAGGCTAATATATAAATAAACAATACCCGTTTGCAGACCATTAATAACTCTTTGCAGTCCTTTAGCCACTCCTTCGCGTTTGATATATATTTTAAATCGCGATAAGATTTCTAAATTATATGAATTAACTCTATTTAAAAACAAAGGGCTCAAATTATTTAAGCGAATATCTTTTCCTAAACGCGGTTCCATTGATAATGTAAAATAATAATTATAGCGTCTGTTTACTGGCAAAAGCTCTTGGAAAAACTTTTGTTGGTATTTTTTAAATAACGCATTGATGACTAAGGTTATCCCGATACCAACAAATAACACTAATATTAAGATATAACTTAATGTAAACATAATTACTATTAGCCCAATAATCGTAAAGAAATTCGCTATTATACTTGAAAAACTTCTTACCAAATTCATCAGAGATGATTGGTTAACTGATGCGAAAAGAGCTCTTTCTTTTAAATCTAAATAATATGGATCTTCTAAATAATGATATTCAACATTCATTATTTTCTTACCCATTTCCGCAGTTAACTTTCTTTGAATATAATCGTTTTTTACATCTAAAAATCTTTGATACGTCTTAATGATAAAATTAAATAAGAAATTAAAAACAACGATACTAGAGCCAAAAATAATAATATTTTTTGTATCTAGGTCTAATAATGCATTAATTAAATACCTTGGTAAAATAACATTTCCAAACACTTGCACACTTGTAAGGACAGAACCTAGTATTACTAAGAAAATGTAGGATGGAGATATACTATAAACTAAAGAAAACAATACTTTGATTTTTTTAAAGGCACTATATTTTTTC
>Ga0079223_10002836_pt1 | contig 10833 bp, 7 predicted proteins | sample Stecom2011_FD_75072 | JGI IMG/M metagenome (GOLD analysis project Ga0079223, IMG submission 75072) | Agricultural soil microbial communities from Utah to study Nitrogen management - Steer compost 2011 | ecosystem: Environmental > Terrestrial > Soil > Agricultural land | place: USA: Utah...
AAACCCACCTGTGCTGTTGACCGTGGCCACGATTATTGATTGGCGAGGATGGCTTCCCACCACACGCCCATAGCTGGCTCGATACTTATCATCACGCCTGCTGATAAAGGATTTTACACTATCGATATCCGATTTTCGCATTCCGGTTAATTCGCCGGTTTCTAAAATAACTTTGAGTTGTGCCTTGTGGCCACATTCAGTCTTACACGCAGTAATTAACAAGCTGGCGAGGCGTTCATCGCCGTCCATAAAGGTTTTATATGGAAATACCACGTCGACTTCGTCGGCGCCATAGGCAACGCATGCTCGAGTTTCTGCAACGGCTATATCGATATCGGCGCCGCCATTTGGAAAATTTGCCACGGTCGCAATACGTACGGTAAATAAATTACGCTGGTCTAAATAGTGTCTCGCTAATGGTATAAAACGCGGAAATACACATAGTGCAGCCACATGAAGAGTGTCGCCGTTATCAAGAGTTAAGCGCGCATTTTCGGCCAGAGCTTCAATGTCGGCCGGTGTTTCAGTGTCAGTTAAACTGGTTAAGTCGAGCAACGAAAAAGCTTGGGCAGCTTTTGCTTGTTGTTCTGTCATTATTCATTCCTTTATAAATGCTCGGGGCCAAACGAGAGCGGAAGCAATTCATTAATAGTTAATACTTTACGCACCCCTTCAGGGCCGCAAATGTGCACGCGGGTGTCGCTGTTGGAGAATTCGCGGATGCGCTGCCTGCAACCACCGCAAGGGGAAACTAGCTGCTCGCCCATGCCGACCACATAAATGTCTTTGATATTGCGTTCACCCGCTAACACCATGGCTGCAATAGCCCCGGCTTCAGCGCAGGTTCCTTCTGGGTAAGCTGCGTTTTCTACGTTGCAACCACTAAATACACTGCCCTTGTTGGTGCGAATGGCAGCACCAACAGGAAAGTTAGAGTATGGCGAGTAAGACTGCTGCATGGCTTCGCAGGCTAATGTAAACAACGAATTTTGGTTCATAGCGAGTGCTTCTAAAGCTAACGGGAAGCTATTCTATCGGACTTTAGCAACAGCCGCCAACCAGCCCTGGTATAACAGCTCGCATTGCTGCTTAGAAAGCTGGCTAGAATAGTTTTTACCTTGTTCGGTGAAGTTATTAATGTCGCTTAAATGGTTAAAAATACCTGCTTGAAAGCCCGCTAGAAATGCAGCGCCACGTACAGTAATTTCGCTACTGTCTGCTGGAATAATACGGCATTGAGTAATGTCTGCAACGGCCTGTAAAAACCATTTATTTTCAGTCATCCCACCGTCAACACGCAATTCAGCAATAGGCTGGCCATCGTCGATCATGGCGTTAATCAAGTCTTTCGTTTGATAAGCAACGCTGCGCAAGGCTGCTGCAGCAATTTCCTGCTTGCTGGTATTACGGCTCATGCCCAAAAGGGCCGCCCGAGCATTTGGGTCCCAATAGGGGGCACCTAAGCCAGTAAAAGCAGGGATCAACATTTCTGTTTGTTGCCAAGGTACCTTCTCAGCTAGGCCTTCAGTTTCTGCTGCTTGGGTAATAATACCGAGCTTGTCGCGCAGCCATTGCACTATGGCGCCGGCCATAAATATGCTGCCCTCCAGTGCGTAGGTGGCTTCGCCATTTATTTGCCAAGCTAAGGTGGAAAGTAATTTGTTGTTGGAAAAAATAGGCTCTGCACCGCTATTCACCAACATAAAGCAGCCCGTGCCATAAGTACTTTTACCCTGGCCAGCATGAATGCAACCTTGGCCGAGTAGGGCAGCTTGCTGATCACCAATTAAGGCGTGAATGGGTATAGAAGCGCCAAATATCTCAGGGTCAGTTACACCAAATTCGTTAGCGCTGTCTGTAATTGCAGGTAATACGCTGGCTGGAACATTAAATAAGGTTAATAGTTCGGGGTCCCAATCTCGGATCGTTAAATTCATAAGTAGCGTTCGAGTGGCATTGCTTGGGTCAGTTTTATGTATCTGACCACCGGTCAGCTTCCAAAGTAAAAAACTATCGATAGTTCCAAAGCAAAGGTCGCCTTGTTCTGCTTGTTGGCGTGCACCGCTCACATTATCGAGAATCCAAGCTAGTTTTGTGCCAGAAAAATAGGGGTCGAGCAACAATCCTGTTTGTTGCTGAACAAAGGTTTCGTGGCCTTGTTGTATTAATTCTCGGCAAATACCGGCGGTACGGCGATCTTGCCATACAATGGCGTTGTATATTGCTTTGCCCGTATGGCGATTCCACACCACGGTGGTTTCGCGCTGGTTAGTAATGCCAATACTAGAAATGTGATGGACACTAAAGCCGCTTTTTTGAATGGCGTCTTGGCAGGCTTTCAGTGTTGATTGCCAAATGTCTTCAGGGTTGTGTTCAACCCAACCGTCTTGGGGGAAATGCTGAGCAAATTCATACTGGCCACGGCCAATAACCTTTAACTTTGAGTTAAAAACTAAAGCTCGGGTTGAAGTTGTTCCCTGATCGATGGCCAGGATAAGTTTTTGCTCGGGAGTATTCATTGCACAATCCACTTAAGGGTATGTTAAATGAATACCATACCCTTATGTGAATTTTACGCCAAGCTTGGCATGTTATTTAGCTAGCTTCATTACTTAGTAATTGCAAAGACGTGGCATATTGATCAACCCAAGCCTGTGCTGGTTCCTGTTCAGCAAGGGCGATATTAATATGGCCAACTTTACGACCAGGGCGAGCTTCTTTGCCATACCAAAATGGTGCCGCTTGGGCATGCTGCCAAAAGAATGCAGGTATGCTGTCGACGCCAATAACGTTGAGCATAAGAGTAGGTTGAATGCTTAACGGTGGAATAGGAGCACCAGTAATTGCGCGCATATGTAAGCTAAACTGGCTGCAATTTGAGCCAGTAAGTGACCAATGACCACTGTTATGTACGCGTGGTGCCACTTCATTAATAAGAAGAGTCGCTGCTTGACCTTCGCCAACCACAAAAAACTCAATGGCTAAGGTGCCCACATAACCTAAATCAGTGGTTAAGGTGGCAAACCATTGTTCAGCAACGGCTTGTAGATGACTTGGCAATGCGCTGATACCCGCTAAGGTATGGCTTAAAATACCGTCGCGGTGAATGTTCTCCACCAAAGGGTAGCAGTGAGTGTCGCCGGTTTTAGTGCGGGCACCCACAATTGACACTTCACAGTGAAAGGGGATCATGGCTTCAACAATACCGGGCTGTTGGCCGGCGGTATCTAATAATGGTTGCACGTCGTCGCCTGGCTGCCAACGCCACTGGCCTTTACCGTCGTAGCCACCTTCAGCGGCTTTAATCACTGCGCGGCCTTGCCAAGCAGCTAAAATATCAGCAAGTTCGGCTGCATTATTAAAGGCTTGCCAAGGAGCAGTGCCTAAATTTAAGCGATCGAACATGGCTTTTTCTAGCTGGCGGTGTGTTAGCGGCTTAATTTGTTCAGGGTTGGTGAGCAGTTTAGCTTTTGCTAATGCCACGTGCTGGTCGGAAATTTGTTCATGCTCCCAGCTAACAACGTCGGCCCATGCCATAGCGTCGGTAACAGACCAGCTTAAAGCTTGGTGTGAGCCAACCGGCATCACTTCATTGGTTCGAGTGTTAATGAGCAAACACTCGTCGCCTAATTGAATACTGGCTTGCCCAAGCATTTGGCCTAATTGACCATTGCCGAGAATCAGTACTTTCATAGGTCGAGTTCCAAGGTACTATTTTCCAGCACTGCAGCGCGCTGAGTCGTGCGGAAGTCACGCACGGCTTCTTGTATTCTGGTGTCGAAGGTAGCTAGAATTTGTGCCGCTAATAAGCCCGCATTTGCTGCGCCGGATTGGCCAACTGCCATAGTGCCAACAGCAACACCTTTAGGCATTTGTACGATAGACAATAAGCTGTCGAGGCCTTTAAGTTGTTTAGAGGGAACAGGCACACCTAAAACAGGTAGATAAGTATAAGCTGCTAGCATACCGGGTAAATGAGCTGCGCCACCAGCACCAGCAATTACAACTTTTACATCACTCGCTTCGGCTTCAGCCATAGACGTTTGTAGTAAATCGGGTGTACGGTGAGCAGATACAACACGAGCTTCCCAGTTTACGCCAAGGTCTTTAAGCATGGCGGCTGCGTGTTGCATTACCGGCCAGTCTGATTTTGATCCCATTAAAATAAGTACTGAAGCCATTATTGAGCCCCTTGTATGACCTATGAAAGGCGCGGATTATAGCAGGAAATTTAACCGAACGCATGAAAACTAAGTAGAATTGGTTACTAAAAGAGCGAGATAGTGCGCCTTACGTAAATATAGGGGCAATCAGGTATAGTAGCCACATTAATTTCGTCACACTAGCGACAACTTCAACAAAAAAAGGCTGGTAGTTTAATGTTTCAGGTAGAACTATGACGACGTTCATGCAAAGAGCAACTATGGCTCTCTATTCCTTAGTAAGTTTCATTACAGTAAGTTCAATCACCCTCACAGTGCTACCTTCGGCGCAAGCGTCGGAAGGTATGTGGCTAGCATCTGAGCAACCAGAACTGGCAAATAACTTGCCATTGGCTGCCGTTGCCCGCGTGGGGGCTTGTAGTGGGGTGTTTGTTTCCGAGCAAGGGTTACTGTTAACCAATAGCCATTGTATTGAAGAAACAATGCAATTGCGCAGCGACGCCCAGCACAATATTCGTGAAAAAGGATTTTTAGCCCGCAGCTTAGCCGCAGAGTTACCGGCCGCTCCAGGTTTTTTTGCATCGGTTACGTTAAGCCAAAGCGACATTACCGAAAGCATGACTAAGGGCGTTACCGCAACCATGAGCCCGCGTGAGCGCCACCTAGCGTTAACGCGCAACAAAAATGCAATTATTCGCTCTTGTGAAGCAGCAGCGCAAGTAAGTTGCCAAGTACAAGCACACCAAGACGGGCTGCATTATTTACTGGTGCGTGAGCGTGAGCTAAGAGATGTTCGGTTAGTGTATGTAGCACCAACAACGATTGCGATGTATGGCGGCGACGAAGCAAATTGGCAATGGCCACGCTTTTCAGCCGACATAGCGGTAATGCGGGTGTATACCGCGCCAGATGGAACGGCAGCCGATTTTGCCAATGATAATATTCCTTACACGCCTAGCGAGTATGCTCAAATAGCCGACACGCACTTAACCTTTTTCGACCCGGTTCGTGTTGTAGGGTACCCAAATACAACGCAGCGCTTTAGAACAGCAGCAGAAATGCAATGGGCATTTAGTGAGCAGTACCCAGAATTGCTGTCGTATTTAAAAGGTTTCGAAAGCATCATTGCGAATTATGCTGCGAGCAATAACGAGCGCAGTAGCCACTTACAGCCCACTTTGTTACGTTTGCGAAATCAAATGACAAATGTCGAGGCGCAATTAGCAGAATACCAACTGCATGGCATTCAACAACTTAGTGAGAAAAGCCAAGAACAATTACTTGGTTGGCTCGCTGTGCCAGAGCGCCAAGAGCAATACCGTGGTGCTTGGTGGATGATACAGCAACAGTTAGAAGCTGATCGCCAATGGTTGCCGCAACAAATGTGGTGGCAGTTTCTGCAAGAGCTAAGTTTGCCGGGAGCCGCGTTGCTGGTGCACCGCTATGCCTATGAGCAAAGTATGCCTGAAGACATTCGTGCACCGGGCTTTCAACAGCGTGATTTGCATATTTTACGCGCCCAGCTCGACAATTACGCCAACCGTATGGACATAGAACTTGAGCAAGAAATGCTGGTGTATATGCTGAACCGATATCGTGATTTACCAGCAGCACAGCAATCAGCAGCAATCACTACGTTCTTTGGGCTCACAGCTGAAAGCACTGAAGATAAACTTCGAGCCCGGGTAGCAGAGCTCTATGTAGATGCCAAACTGCTAAGCGAAGGGGTGCGCACCGAATGGTTGAATCATTCGTTATCTAGTTTAGAAAAAGCAGACTTACCTTGGTTGCAATTTGCCAAGGCCACAGCCGCAGAACGGCTAGCAATAGATGATCGAGAAATTGAAAGCCAAGGTCGAATTTCTTTTGCTCGCCCTCGCATGATGGCGGCACAGCGAGATTACGACCAATCACAAGGGCGTATGCTACCGGCAAATGCGAACCGTACGCTACGCATTAGTGAAGGCCAGGTGTTAGGTTACAAACCAGATCCAGACCCTAACAATTACCTCTTAGCCCTTACTTATTTAGACGTATTTGGTGACCATTTAAAAGAACAAAGCGATAACTCGTTGCCTCGATCCTTTCGAAATGCAGCAACAAGGCATGCAAAACATTGCTTTACCAACCCTGCGCGAGGCTCTGTAACGGTAAACTATATTACAACTGCCGACGGCGCTTTAGGTAGTTCGGGTTCACCCACATTTGATCCACACGGCCACTTGTTAGGTTTGGTGTTCGATTTAATGGCCGAATCAACCATGAGCGACTGGATTTATAATCGTGACCAGCACCGCTTAGTACATGTCGATGTGCGCTATTTATTATGGATTTTAGGCTACTACGAAGGCGCGAATGAGTTATTAGCCGAGTTAGGCTTTAATTTTGATAAGTCGAAACTTGTTGGCAGCTGCCGTGCAGTGCCGTTAAAGCAAAGCTAGTCTAAATCGAGTTCAAGCTGCCGGTTTTCATTCGGATCCGGCAGCATAACCGCCACTCCTATAAGCCGCACGCTGCGGTCTCCCTTACGCTGCCACGCTTCTTCCAATAAATGATAAAAAAGAGATGGCGACACTTTATTCGCTGCCCGTGACACTGTGGTTTGCTGAAAGTCTGAAAACCGCAGTTTAACCGTTTGCGTACGAATACGGGTGTCTTGCCAATTTGAACTTGGTAAGCGTTTACGTAAGGCGGGTAAGAGTTGATTGGTAAGAATGTCTTCGCCTTCACGGCGCAATTTAATATCCCGTGGGAAGGTGTCTTCAACACTAATTTGCTTTCGAATACGGTTGGTATTCACGGGCCTGGGGTCGATACCATGGCAACGCTGGTGCAAAACAAAGCCGCTGCTTTCGCCAATAATTTCTTGCAACTTGCCTACTTCAATACCTTGAATGTCTGCACCTTTATATAAACCTGCATGGGCAAGGCGCTCTTGGCTTTTTGGGCCAACGCCAGGAATGCGGCCTAAAGGCAAAGCGGCAATAAAAGCCAGCACATCCTGTGGGGGAACAACACATTGGCCGTCGGGCTTGTTTTCATCGGAGGCAATTTTAGCCACCATTTTTTGATTCGAAATACCAGCCGAGCCACTAATTCCTAGCGTTCGTAACTCGGCCCGAATGGCTTCCATAATAAGGGTGGCACTGCCGTGATAAAGGCTAACGTTGGATAAGTCTAAATAAAACTCGTCAATGGAAGCGGGCTCAACAATAGTTGTATAACGGGAAATAATTTCTAACACTTGCTTGGAAGTGGCTTTGTAACTTGGCATATCGGGTTTTACAAACACCAAATTAGGGCACAGCCGCTTTGCTTGGTAGCCAGACATAGCGCTGCGAACACCAAATTGTCGGGCAATATAATTGCAGGTAGCCACCACGCCTCGTTCACCCCCTCCGCCTACAGCAAAAGGAATGTTCTTTAAGGCAGGATCTTTTTTAACCTCCACCGCAGCAAAAAATGCGTCGAGATCAAGCAGGGCAATTTTGCGTTCAGTAGATTCGGCCACTTATGGCCTCCGTTATAGTGAATTGACATCTAGCTAGGCTGTGCTAAAACCTTCAATGAAGTACTTAGGATCTTACCACAGCCAACGAAAAGAAAGACTGGCTAGAATTGGAACAACTCATTTACCTTAACAGCTGAAAACCGTATAATGTAAATCACTTTTTTATTAGTCTAAGCTGAATTTAAAGCTCAGGAGCTCATTGTGAAAATTTCAACGACATTTAAGTGGAAACATATTCTAGCTATTATCGTTGGTGTAGCTACTGCAGGTAGCGTTATGGCGGTTAGCCAAGATATGTCTCGTGAAGCTATTGCAGAGAGAATCAAGCCTACCGCTCAGGTACAAGTTGCTGGAGCAGAGCAAATGGCTAGCCAAGGCCAAGCTGCTGGTGCACGTTCAGGCGAACAAGTATACAGCCAAGCGTGTGTGGCTTGCCACACTACAGGTGTATTAAGCTCACCACGTAAGGGTAATGCTGAAGACTGGGCACCGCGCCTAGCTCAAGGTATGGATGTAGTACTTGAACATTCACTTAAAGGCTTAAATGCTATGCCACCACGTGGAACTTGTACAAAATGTTCTGATGAAGAAATATTGGCAGCAATTGAGTACATGATCGAAGGTATTTAATCTTCTTAAGATCAACAAGTTAAATAAAAAACCGCCGTTTGGCGGTTTTTTTTTTGCACATCAGACCAGAATACTTTGCATCTTTACTTGCTCAAGTTATACTCAGATCGTGGCATTGGAATAACAAAAACATAACACTGTAAAGAGTGTGCGCCCCAATCGAGAGCGAGAGAGAAGCGTGAGTGTGTCGTTTGAAGGGAAGTCATACGGAGTGGCAGTTAGTCCTACAGAGAAGTTAAGGCGATTAGAAAAAGTAGTTGAAAGGCTAAAAGCCCTTACCCAAAAATATCGGCAGGCTGAAGTAGTTCAGCAGGCTCTTTTCCGTATTTCCGAATTGGCTTCTTCTGCACAGAGCATGGATCAGCTTTACGCCTCGGTGCACCGCATTGTTGGGCAGCTTATGGCAGCCCGCAATTTCTATATTTGTTTGTATAATGAAAACCGTACCTCATTTAGCTTTCCTTATTTTTCCGACGAATATGATTCGCCCGACTATGTAGCCGAAGTGCCCGTTGAAGTTCTTCTGCGGGGTTTAACGGGTTATATACTCCGTACTGGCGAGCCTATGTTAGCCACCAAAGAAACGATTGAAGAACTGAATAGGCAAGGGCAAGTAGTAACCGTGGGTTCATTGCCGGTGGACTGGCTAGGCGTGCCATTAACCATAGGCGACGAAGTGATTGGCGCTATGGTGGTGCAAAGCTACGTTGAAGAAGTGCGTTATCAAGACGATGATCTTGAGCTGCTTACGTTCGTTTCGCAACACGTGGTTAATGCGCTCGAACGCTTTAGGCATAGAGAATGGATGGAAGCGGAGATAGAACGACAAACGTCGGAGCTGCGCTTTGCCAACGAACACTTACTGAAAGAAATTACCGAGCGCGAAAAAGCCCAACAGCAAACCAGTGTGCTTTATGCTATTTCAGAGCTAACGAATACTTCTGAAGACATGCATGCATTCTATCGCGAACTACATTTACAAATTGAAAAGTTACTTAACGCAGACAACTTTTATGTGGCGCTACTCACTGAAAATGGTAAACAAGTATATTTCCCTTATTATCTTGATGAAAGTGGTTATGTAGCGCGCCAACGTAGGCTGCAAAAAGGGCTAACCGAGTATGTGTTACGTAGTGGGCGGCCCATTTTTATAGACGACACCGCGCGCAATGAGTTAATTGAGCGCGGTGAAGTGGTGCTAGGCCAAAACCATGGTAAACCTGCACGGGAATGGCTAGGTACGCCGCTTACCATAGACGGTGAAGTGTTCGGTATGCTTGCTGTTCAAACCTATAGTGAGGAACAAAGCTATGCCGCGGATGACCTAGAACTGCTGAACTTCGTTTCTCAGCACGTGGCGGTTGCTATTGAACGCCGGCGCTCAGCAGAGCGCCTTGCCCGGGCGAACGTATTCTTAGAAAAACGAATTGCTGAACGAACCGAAGAATTAATTGAGGAAATAGAGCGGCGTAAAACGATTGAAGCGCAACTGTTCCATGACGCACACCACGACAACTTAACTAGCCTGCCCAACCGCGCCATGTTTGTTGACCGTGTAAAACAAACCCTCATTTCACAAAAGCGGCGTAACAAAGAATATTTTGCAGTGCTCTTTGTCGACTTAGACCGATTTAAAAATATCAACGACACTTTGGGACATTCAGCGGGCGATAAGTTCTTACTTGAAGTGAGTCAGCGGTTAGCTGGCTGTATTCGTGAGCATGATCTGCTTGCCCGAATTGGTGGCGATGAGTTTGTTATTTTGGTCGATTGCATTGGGCGTTTAGACGACGCAAAAGACGTAGCTGAGCGAATTGTTTCAGTAATGCAAAAGCCATTTAAACTTCATGGCCAAGACTTGTTCTCTGGTGCCAGCATAGGCATAGCTACCTGGCGTGAAAATAATGATTCGGTGGAACGCTTGTTACGCGACGCTGATGCAGCCATGTACCAAGCGAAAGGCTTAGGGCGAGGGCGTTATGTAGTATTCGACGAAACCATTCGTAGTGGTCTTGTGGCTGCTGTTAATCAAGAAACAGCATTACGCCATGCGCAAGCGAATGAAGACTTTATATTGTGGTACCAACCGTTGCTCAACCTGACAGGCACCACGGTGGCAGGTTATGAGTTTTTATTGCGCTGGCAAAAAGGCAAGCAGCTTATAGCTCCAGTCGAGTTTTTACAATTAGCTGAACGTTCTGGGGCCATTCTTGAGTTAGATATATGGGTAGTAGAGCAAACCTGCGAAATAATTAATAGCTACGCAAACTCGAAAGAGCCCTTATTGCCAATACATATTAACCTGTCGACACAGCACTTATTACGCTCACGGCATGTTCAACGATTAGCAGATTTAGTGCAAAGCCAAGGGGTGAATCCGGCCGCCATCGTTCTTGAATTCGATGAAAGCTCGCTACTAACCGAGCCACCAAGGCGTATTTTAGCTAGTTTAAGGCGCTTAAGTGAGGTCGGCTTTAAGCTCGCGCTTGACGACTTTGGAAGAAGTTCAGGGCCGTTGCAGTTCTTATA
>Ga0079223_10002837_pt1 | contig 10832 bp, 13 predicted proteins | sample Stecom2011_FD_75072 | JGI IMG/M metagenome (GOLD analysis project Ga0079223, IMG submission 75072) | Agricultural soil microbial communities from Utah to study Nitrogen management - Steer compost 2011 | ecosystem: Environmental > Terrestrial > Soil > Agricultural land | place: USA: Utah...
ACTTCATCTCGTCCATTTCTGATGCGGGCTTGAGCGAGATGCCGCCGGTGTCAAAGGTGATGCCCTTGCCAACCAACACCACCGGTTTGTCTTTGGATTTGCCGCCCTGGTAGTGCATGACGATGAATTTGGGCGGTTGGTGTGAACCATTGGCCACCGCCAGCACAGCGCCCATGCCGAGCTTTTCCATGTCCTTGCGCTCGAGCACCTCCACCTTGAACTTGAATTCCTGGCCAAGCTTCTGTGCGGTATCCGCGAGATAGGTCGGGGTGCAATGGTTGGCCGGCAGGTTACCCAGTTCTCTGGTCAGCGCCATGCCTTCGGCGATGGCACTGCCGCGTGCAACCGCAGTCTTCAGCGCGGCCGTGGCGCTGCCGGAAGTGAGCAGGGCGACGGTGTTGGCCCCTTTGCGTTTGTCCTTGCTGGCGGCGCTCAAGGTGGTGGCGTACCGATAGGTGGCGTCGCGGAGAATGCGGGCGCCCTGTTGCATGGCCCAGGCCGAATCACGATTCGGTGGAAGGATGCCGGCAAGGCTTACTGCGGCCTGCGAGGCCGGGCCGTTGGCGAGCCATTTGGCGACTGCGGCAACCGCGTTGCGCCAGGCCTTGTCGCCGAAATCATCGGCTTTCCCGAGGCTGACGATGACGACGCGCTCGGCTTTACTGCCCGGCAGGTCGGGCACGACCATCAGTGAGCCGGCTCGTTCGTCAAGGTCGCCGCGTTGGATGAGAGCGGTGAGACGTCCTTCACTGGCTTGGTTGACGGCAGTGAAGGCGTCATCTTTTTCGGGGGTGTCGACAAAACACGGCACGATCAGCGCGCCGGTAGCAAGCTTGGTCGGGTTACCGCTCTTTATGGTAAATTCCATCGCGTTTCTCCTTGAGCAATCCTCGTTGGGAATTCGATCGATTATGGCGAGGTGCGACGAGGCCGTCAAAAATCCGCTTGCCCGTAGGCAAACGTTCGACAATCCGGTGACGCCATTTCTGTCTTCCGTGCGTCGAGCCTGTCGGGGTGGGCCGTTCTGAGTTCGCCATCCAGATGATCTTCCGTTCCGCCCTTCAGCGGGAATTCCGGGCGACTGCCGCAGGACTGTTCGTTGCGCTGTTCGCGATTCTTGTCAGTGTGGTGTTGATCCGCATGCTGGGGGACGCGGTCAGCGGCAAGGTGCCGGCCGATGCCGTGTTTGCGCTGATCGGTTTTGGCGCACTGGCGCAGTTGCCGATCGTGTTGACTCTGACGCTGTGCGCCTCGGTGTTATTGACACTTTCGCGCTGTTACCGTGATTCGGAAATGGTGGTGTGGTTTGCCTCCGGCTTGTCATTGACCGGTTTTGTACGGCCGGTGCTGACCTTTACCTTGCCTGCGGTGGCGGTGATCGGGGCGTTTACACTCATGGTCACGCCATGGGCGCATCAACAAAGTGAAGAATTCCAGACGCAGCTGGAAAGTCGCGATGACACGACGCGTGTCACGCCGGGGGTGTTCCGCGAATCATCCGATCAACGGCGCGTGTTTTTCGCGGAGACGGGAGCGGGCGAGGGCGGGAAGCTGCGTAATGTGTTCGTGCATTCGATCGAGGATGGGGAAATCAGTGTGATCGCTTCGGCGGAAGGCAGCATGTACGTGGATGAACGCGGAGACCGTTTCGTGGTGCTCGAAGACGGCCGCCGTTACGATGGGGTGCCGGGCACGCCTGAGTATCGGGTGATTGATTTTGAACGCTACGAAGTGCTTGTGGAGCAAAAGCGCGCGGTGGCCCGTTCGCAACGAACGCGCGCCACGCTGTCGACCGAACTGGCGAGTGGTCGCATGCCGAACCAGCTGGGCGAGTTGTCTTCACGCATCAACATTCCGCTTGGTGCGATGATGCTTACCTTGCTGGCCATTCCGCTTGCCTATGTGAATCCGCGCGCCGGCCGAGGCAGCAATTTCATCATCGCGCTGCTCGCGTATCTGATCTACAGCAATGCGGTCAGTCTGTGTGATGCGTGGGTGTCGCAGGAACGGATCGGTTTCTGGACGGCGGTTTTGATACCGCATCTGATCGCCTTGTCGCTGTTTGGCATGATGATGCATCGCCGGGTTTCACTGACCGGCCTTTTCCGTCGAGTTCGCGCATGATGCCCTGGATCATTGCTCGCCACATCGGTCGGGAAGTTCTGGGCGCAAGCCTGATCGTCATGCTGGCCTTTCTGGGACTGTTCGCTTTCTTCGATTTCGTCAACGAACTCGACGACGTCGGTGAAAGCGGATATGGCCTGGTGGAGGCGATGAGCTATGTCGCCCTGTTGATGCCGGGGCGGATCTACGAATTGCTGCCCATGGTGGTGTTGATTGCCACGCTCTATGTGTTGACCGCTTTCGCGCGCAATTCGGAAATTACCGTGATGCGTGCTTCGGGTTTGTCGATTGGCGGCATGGTGCGCATTCTGGGGGCGGTTGGCGTGGTATTTATCGTCGCGACCTTCGTGGTGGGTGAATATGTTACGCCGCCCGCCGAGCGCATGGCGCAGCGCCTGAAACTGGAGGCGACCGAATCGAGCATGTCGCAACCGCTACGTTCGGGCGTGTGGCTCAAGGACGGTGATAGCTTCGTCAATGTCGGAGCGGTGTTTGCTGACGGAACGATCCGGGCGGTGCGCATCTATGAATTTGATAGTGAACGCAAGCTGCTGCGCAGCAATATTGCCCGCAAAGGTGAATACGACGCATTGACGCAGAAATGGCGGCTGGAGAATATCGAACAGACGCACTTTCATGCGGATCGAATCGAATTTGTCCGGGTGCCGGAGATGGCGTGGCACTCGCAGCTTACGCCGGATGTGGTCGGTGTGTTGATGGTGTCGCCGGATCGGATGTCGGTCTCCGCACTGTTTTCCTATATCGATCATTTGCGCGAGAACGCGCAGGATGCCCAACGTTTCGAGATTGCATTGTGGAAAAAGCTGACCTATCCCTTTGCGGTGCTTGTGATGATGTTCCTGGCGTTGCCGTTTGGTTTGAAGCATGACCGCATGGGCGCCGTCAGCGTCAAGGTGTTCGTCGGGGTCATGCTGGGCGTTGGTTTTCACCTGCTCAACGGCCTGTTCAGCAGTCTCGGCGCGATCAACGCCTGGCCACCGTTTCTGGCGGCGAGTATGCCGGCATTGCTGTTCCTGTTTGCCGCTTGGCTGATGTTGGTTCAGGTGGAACGGCGCTGATCTGACAGCGGGTCGGCATGGAGATTGGCCGCGGCAGATTGTGATAGCGGCAGATTGGTCTGCGTTGCACGCATAAAAAAAGCGGACTCTCGAGAGAGTCCGCTTTTGTGTTCGGCGATCGTCTGCCGGCAATCAGTTTTTCTTCTTGAAGTTGAGCTTTTCCTTGATACGGGCCGATTTGCCGGAACGCTCGCGCAGATAATACAGCTTGGCACGACGGACCGCGCCACGACGCTTGACTTCAACCTGGGCAACCAGGGGGGAGTAGGTCTGGAAAGTACGCTCGACCCCTTCGCCCGACGAAATCTTGCGGACGATGAATGAAGAGTTCAGACCACGATTGCGCTTCGAAATGACGACGCCTTCATACGCCTGCAGACGTTCGCGGGTGCCTTCCACCACCTTGACCTGGACGACGACCGTGTCACCGGGGCCGAAATCGGGGAGAACCTTGCCTTCGCTGATGCGGGCGATTTCTTCCTGTTCAAGCTGTTGAATCAGGTTCATTGCATGACTCCATTTCTTCTATGGCACTTTTTCGTGCCTTGCGCGTAGAGCAGGAAACCCTGGTGCGCGCGGTTTATTGGCGGCTCTGTGGCCGTATTGCACATGGGGCAGACTTCAACCTTCCTCATGTTCCTGCTTGAATTCCTCAAGCAGGCGCAATTCCTCTTTGTTCAACCCACGCGCCTCAATCAGTTCGGGGCGCGTCAGCCAGGTTTTTCCAAGCGAACGTTTCAGACGCCAGCGGCGAATGGCCGCATGATTGCCGGAGAGCAGTACCTCTGGAACGCGGACGCCATTATAGACTTCCGGCCGGGTGTAGTGCGGACAATCGAGCAAACCATCGACGAAAGAATCCTCGACCGCTGAATCTCCGGTGTTGAGCGCCCCCGGGATATGCCGGATCACCGCGTCAAGCACCGTCATTGCGGGCAGTTCGCCGCCCGACAGTACGAAGTCGCCGAGTGAAAGCTCCTCGTCGACACGGGCGTCGAGAATGCGCTGGTCAATGCCTTCGTACCGACCGCACAGCAGAATGAAGCCTGCCGTTTCGGTCAGTTCCATCACTTTTTCGTGATCCAGCCTGCGTCCCTGGGGCGAAAGGCAGATCAGTTTTGTTTCTTTGCCGTGCGCTGCATGCTGCGCGGCGCGTGCGGCGTGGATCGCCTGATCGAGCGGTTCAGGCATCATCACCATGCCGGGACCGCCGCCGTAGGGACGGTCATCGACCGTGCGGTGGGTGTCGGTCGCGTAATCGCGCGGGTTGTGTAAACCCAGGGAGCACAAACCGCGTTCGAAAGCCCGTCTGGTAATGCCGCAGCCGGTGAGGGCCGTGAACATTTCCGGGAATAGGGTCACGACATCGAAACGTCGCGGGTGCACAGCAGCCACGGCGTTTACCAGTCCTTGTCCCAATCCACCGTGATACGGCGTGCCTCTTCATCCACCTCGAGGATGTAGGCGGCGACAAAAGGAATCAGTCGCTCATCCTCGCCATCTTGAACGCGTAACACTTCATGCGCGCCGGTGCTGAGCAGGCCGGAAACTTCGCCCAATGCTTCGCCCTCACGGTTGATCACAGCCAGCCCGGTGAGGTCGTCCTAATACCAGGTGTCTTCACCTGGGTCGGGCAACTTTTCGCGCGGAGCGGCGATAAACCAGCCTTTGAGCTCTTCGGCGGCATTGCGGTCGGGCGTTTCGGCGAAGCTGGCGATCAAACCTGGACCATGTGCCTTGCAAACGCCTAGCTCAACGCTTTGCCATTGTTCGGCCGGGGTATCTTCTGCGGGTGCGATCCACCAGTGCGGCATCTCTGCCCAGGATTCCGGATCATCACCAAACGGCGCGATACGCACCCAGCCCTTGACGCCGAAAGGGGCGACGATGCGCCCCAATACAATCATGGTGCCAGCTGCCGTGTTGAGGCTCAGGCTGCGGCCTTGGCGGATTGCTTGACCAAACGGGCGACCGTCGGCGACATTTGCGCGCCGTGGCTGGTCCAGTGCTCAAGACGCTCGGTGTTGATCACCAGTTCCTGCGCGGAACCGGAAGCTACCGGGTTGTAGTAGCCAACGCGCTCAATGAAACGGCCATCGCGGCTGTCGCCCTTGTTGGCGGCAACAATATTAAAGAAGGGGCGCTTCTTGGCGCCACTGCGGGCAAGACGAATGACGACCATCTGGGTGTCCTGGATAAGAAATCGGGAAAACGCGTAAATATAACGGAACATGCGCCCGCAAGCAAGATCACCGGAGTGATTGGGCGGGCGGCTCGCGTATAATTCGCGGCGTTGCCGACGTGGAGTGCCCCATGAAAGAAATTCTCGTTCTGTACTATAGCCACCGCGGTTCAGTGCGCGCTCTTGCAGAGGAAGTCGCGCGCGGGGTGCACGCCGTGCCGGGCGCTGCAGCGCGTGTGCGTACGGTGCCGAGGGTTTCGACCGTGTGTGAAGCCGTCGAAAACGACGTGCCGGCCGACGGTCCGCCCTATGCGGAACCGCGTGATCTGGAAGAATGCGCGGGATTGGTGCTGGGCAGCCCGACACGCTTTGGCAACATGGCGGCGCCGATGAAGTATTTCATCGACGGTCTGACCGGAGCGTGGGTGAACGGCGCGCTCGCCGGTAAGCCGGCCGGGGTGTTTTCGTCAACCGGGAGTCTGCACGGTGGACAGGAAACGACGTTGATAACAATGTTGCTGCCATTGCTGCACCATGGCGCACTGATTGTGGGGCTGCCGTATCTGGAGAGCGATCTCCACACCACGCAGAGCGGCGGGACGCCGTATGGGGCGACGCACGTTGCAGGCAGCGACGGAAGTTCTCGCCTCACGGATGAAGAGCGCCGCCTGGCCATGGCGCTGGGCCAGCGTGTGGCCCGCATTGCATTGAAACTGGAGAGTTGAATGAGTGTTCGCGTCCTGAACCTCGTGGCGAGCGCTTTGCTGATTGCGTTGATTGTATTGTGCGTGCTGTGGGAAGTATGGCTGGCGCCGTTGCGACCCGGGGGGTCGTGGCTGATGCTGAAGGTTGTGCCGTTGTTGGCGGCGCTGTTCGGCGTGCTGCGTGGTAAGCGATACACGTATCAATGGCTGTCGATGCTGGTATTGCTGTATTTCACGGAAGGTGTGATGCGGACGTGGGACGAAGGGCTCTCCGGTACGCTCGCCTTCATCGAGGCGATTCTTTCCGTCGCGCTGTTTAGCGTGATTTTGCTCTATACGTGGAAAACCGCGCCGTCACGTCAAAAATCGGCAGACAGTTAGAAGGATGTGGACGGCGCGCGGTGTCTGCTTAACCTGAACGCAGACAGGAAGCGCGCGCCGCGTTCAAGCTTATTGCTCGGTTTTGTCGGTCGCGGGCCGTTCTTTGGTTTGCTTTGCCGTTTTCATCTCATGTGCGCGCCGCCGTTTTGCCCAGCGCCAGAGGTAGATCACATACCCTGACAGTGCGTAGGCCAGGAACAGGGCGAACAGCACTCCGGGCGGGTAGCTTGAAACCAACGCAAAGCCGAGCACGAACGCGATGACCACGATGAACGGTACGCGCTTTCTCAGGTTGATGTCCTTGCCGCTCCAGAACAGCACGTTGCTGACCATCGACAGGCCCGCGAATACCGTGATCAGGGCGGCAAACCACACTGCCTCTTGCCCGGGGATGCCGTTGTCGTTGATGATCTACACGAAGCCGGCCACCAGCGCTGCCGCTGCGGGGCTCGGCAAGCCCTGAAAATAGCGTTTGTCGGCTGAATCCAGCGTGGTGTTGAAGCGCGCCAGACGTAACGCTGCGCCGGCGCAGTAAATGAAGGCGGCGATCCAGCCGAGGTTGCCGAGATCCTGCAGCGCCCATACATAAACCACCAGCGCGGGGGCCGCGCCGAAAGAAACCATGTCTGAGAGCGAATCGTATTCGGCTCCGAACGGGCTTTGCGTATTGGTCAGACGCGCGACGCGGCCATCCAGACCGTCGAGTACCATGGCGACGAAAATGGCGGCGGCGGCACTGGCGAAATCTCCCTGCATGGCCTGCACGATGGCGTAGAAGCCGGCAAACAGCGCCGCCGTGGTGAAGAGGTTGGGCAGGATGTAGATGCCGCGTCGACGCCGCACGGCGTGGGGCGGCACATGGTCTTTTTGCGCGTGAACTTCGGTGTCTTCTTCTGTATTTTCGTTCATGGTGCGAATTGTAGCGCAGGCTGTGGACGCAAACGGGGCGGACATCAACAGGATGCCCGCCCCGCGTTTCCTTTCAAATCACGAAAGGGATCAGTTTTTCGACTGGTCGACCAGCTTGTTCTTGCTGATCCACGGCATCATGCTGCGCAATTGCGTGCCGACCTGTTCAATCGGGTGCGCGGCGTTGAGGCGGCGATAAGCCGTCATCGACGGGTAGTTGCTGTTGCCTTCGGCGATGAACTGCTTGGCGTATTCACCGGTCTGAATGCGCTTGAGTGCCGCACGCATGGCTTCACGCGACGCGTCGTTGATGACGCTTGGGCCGGTCACATATTCGCCGTACTCAGCGTTGTTCGAGATCGAGTAGTTCATGTTGGCGATGCCGCCCTCGTACATCAGGTCGACGATCAGCTTCAGCTCGTGCAGGCACTCGAAGTAGGCCATTTCCGGGGCGTAGCCAGCCTCGACCAACGTTTCGAAGCCGGCCTTCACCAGCTCGACAGCGCCGCCACACAGCACCGCCTGTTCGCCGAACAGGTCGGTTTCGGTTTCTTCGCGGAAGTTGGTTTCGATCACGCCGCCTTTGGTGCCGCCGTTGGCTGCAGCATAGGACAGGGCGATGTCGTGAGCCTTGCCCGACTTGTCCTGGTGGATGGCGATCAGGGTCGGTACGCCACCGCCTTTGGTGTATTCGGAGCGGACCGTGTGGCCGGGGCCTTTCGGCGCGACCATGATGACGTCCAGATCTTCGCGCGGAACGACCTGGTTGTAATGCACGTTGAAGCCGTGCGCGAAAGCCAGAACAGCGCCTTGCTTGATGTTCGGTTCAACATCGTCGCGGTAGACCTGCGGGATGTTCTCGTCCGGCAGCAGCAGCATGACGACGTCGGCACCCTTGACCGCGTCGGCGATTTCGGCAACCTGCAGGCCGGCACCTTCAGCCTTGCTCCACGATGCGCCATTCTTGCGCAGGCCAACGGTGACGTTGACGCCTGATTCGGACAGGTTCAGGGCGTGGGCGTGGCCCTGGGAGCCGTAGCCGACGATGGTGACTTTCTTGCCCTTGATCAGGGAAAGGTCGGCGTCCTTGTCGTAATAAACTTTCATCAATTTCCTCGCAATGGTTCGGATTGCTGCTTGTGTAAAAAGGCTCCACGCCAGTTCGTCTGTGCGATCGGCATGATCGCCCGTAAGAGCTGATTTGCCTGGGGGAGCCTAAGGCAAAATCGGTCTCGACCTGTGAAGCGCCGGTAAAGACCGTTTAGAGTTTCAGGATGCGGTCGCCGCGGCCTACGCCGCATACGCCCGACCGTACGGTTTCCAGGATCAGGTCTTCGTCAAGCGCAGCAACAAACGCGTCGAGCTTGGCCTGGTTGCCGGTGAGTTCGATCACGTAGGAAGTCTCAGTGACGTCGATGATGTGCGCACGGAAAATTTCCGTCATGCGCTTCATTTCCTCGCGATCCTTGCCCGTTGCACGAACCTTGATGAGCATCAGTTCGCGTTCGACGTGGGCGGATTCGGACAGATCGACGACCTTGATGACTTCGACGAGTTTGTTCAACTGCTTGGTGATTTGCTCGATGACCTCGTCCGATCCGGTCGTGACGATGGTCATGCGAGACATTGAAACGTCTTCGGTCGGCGCGACGGTAAGCGACTCGATATTGTAGCCGCGTGCCGAGAACAGGCCCGAAACCCGCGATAGCGCGCCGGATTCGTTCTCAAGCAGGAGGGAGATGACGTGTCTCATGTGGTTTTCCCGGGAGGGGTTGATTGAGGCTGAATCGCCCGTCGCGCCGGATCACCTACGGGAGGGTGTCCGTGCCGGCGAAACCGGGTGAGGTCTCGCCGGAAGCCGCGGCAGGGGTGAGCCGCGGCCCGCGGGCATAGTAGCGGTTAAAGGTCTTCGGCTGACAGGATCATTTGAGTGAGTCCCTGGCCGCCTTTAACCATTGGATAAACGTTTTCGGTCGGATCGACGAGGAAGTCGAGGAAGACCAGCTCGTCTTTGTGTTCCACGAAAGCCTTGCGCAACGCATCTTCGACATCGGCCGGATCTTTCACCTGAATGCCGACGTGGCCGTAGGATTCAGCGAGTTTGGCAAAGTCCGGCAGGGAGTCCATGTAGGACTCGGAGTAACGTCCGCCGTGGAAAAGCTCCTGCCACTGACGCACCATGCCCAGATAGCCATTGTTCAGGTTGACGATCTTCAGCGGGATGCGGAACTGCTTGCACGTGGACAGCTCCTGGATGCACATCTGGATGGATGCTTCGCCGGTGATGCACGCCACCTGGCTTTCCGGCTCGGCAAGCCAGGCACCCATGGCGTAGGGCAGGCCGACCCCCATGGTGCCGAGACCGCCCGAGTTCAACCAGCGACGGGGCTTGTCGAAGTGATAATACTGCGCAGCCCACATCTGGTGCTGGCCAACGTCGGACGTGACGATGGCTTCGCCCCGGGTGACTTCCCACAGCTTTTGCACCACATACTGCGGTTTGATGATCTCGCCTGAATTCTTGTAGCGCATGCAATCGCGGCCGCGCCATTCCTCGATCTGCTTCCACCACCGTTCGAGCGCATCCTTGTCCGGGCGGGCTTCGCCGCTCTCGAGCTGACGGATCATCTCTTCAAGCACGTCACGCACGTCGCCAACAATGGGCACGTCTACCTTGACGCGCTTGGAGATCGAGGACGGATCAACGTCGATATGAATGATCTTGCGCGGCTCTTCGGCAAAATGCGCCGGGTTGCCGATGACCCGGTCGTCGAAGCGTGAGCCGACGGCGAGCAACACGTCGGAAAAATGCATCGACATGTTCGATTCGTAGGTGCCGTGCATGCCGGGCATGCCGAGGTACTGCCGGTCACTTGCCGGATAGGCGCCGAGGCCCATCAAGGTGTTGGTGATCGGAAAACCAAGCAGACGGGTGAGTTTGGCAAGTTGCTCCGAGGCGTTGGCAAGGATTGCGCCACCGCCGGAGTAAATCATCGGGCGCTTGGCTTCGAGCAACAGCTGCACCGCTTTGCGAATCTGCCCCTGATGGCCTTTGACCACCGGGTTGTATGAACGCATCACGATTTCGGCCGGATATTCAAACGCGCACTTGTGGGTCGAGATGTCTTTGGGGATGTCGACCAGAACGGGGCCAGGCCGTCCGGTTCTGGCAAGCATGAAGGCTTTTTTGATCGTCGGGGCGATGTCCTTGACGTCGCGTACGAGGAAGTTGTGTTTCACGCACGGGCGGGTAATGCCAATGGTGTCGACTTCCTGGAAGGCGTCCTCGCCAATCGCCGCGGTCGCTACCTGGCCGGTGATGATGACAATCGGGATGGAGTCATAATAGGCCGTAGCAATGCCGGTTACGGCATTGGTCGCGCCCGGGCCGGAAGTGACCATCGCCACGCCGACCTCGCCGGTCGTGCGCGCAAAGCCGTCGGCAGCGTGGAC
>Ga0079223_10002838_pt1 | contig 10830 bp, 10 predicted proteins | sample Stecom2011_FD_75072 | JGI IMG/M metagenome (GOLD analysis project Ga0079223, IMG submission 75072) | Agricultural soil microbial communities from Utah to study Nitrogen management - Steer compost 2011 | ecosystem: Environmental > Terrestrial > Soil > Agricultural land | place: USA: Utah...
GAGCACCACCGATGATGTTCGGTACTTCAGAGGGCTTAACGAAACTGCGTTGAAAAAGCCCTTGAATTACGCACTGAGCCAATAGAATAGTTTGGCAAAATACTGACATACGACATGCTGTTGTCAATTACTGCGATGCCTATGTTTATAAACCCACACCCCTATAACGTTTATATCCTAGTCCCGAAGGCCGATATCTCGCTGATCATTTATACACTGCTCGAAATTTTTCAAGCTATCCGCAAAGCTCCGCCTCGTCAAGCTTTAGCGCATGTTCATTAAGGCTCCATCCCAATAAAAATGGTCGTGGCGGTTTATATCCCCAATCTGGAAAAGCTTGATAAGACCTTGATATCTAAATAATTTCTTGTGGAATCTGGAAATAACGGTCGCGGCGACCGTATTTGTCTTTGTACGCATCAAGATAGTGCATTACTTATGCATCGCTTTCGTGCATTTACGCAGGCGGGAGATTAGGCGTATCGGGTAGAGAAGATTTACTGCACCTGGAGGCGGGGGCAATCGTCAGCGTCTTAGGCGATAGAGAATCCATCCTAATAAAGCCGCTGCGGCCAGCAGGATCAACAACAAGACAAGCAATATCAAAGTAAAGCTTATCACTTGACGCCAGCACAAGCCCCAACCATAGATGGCAAGGGCCACAAAGCAACCACTGGCTAAAAAGCTGCTAAAAAATAATCGCCGCCCGCGCCCCAAGGTGGCAAGTGCGCGAGCCAGCGGCCTGCGGGAGCGACTCATGGAGCGCGCCGCCAGCGAGTGCCTTCAGGCGAGTCTTCCAACACAATCCCCGCTTCAGTCAGTTGCGTGCGGATAGCATCGGCACGGGCAAAGTCTTTTTCTTGTTTGGCCTCAATACGCTCATTAACCAAAGCATCGATCTGGGCATTACTCAGGCCTTCTTCATCGCCCTGCCCTTGTAGAAATTCCTCTGGCGCCACCTGCAAAATACCCAGGATTTCGGCCATGGCTTTTAGCACACTGACCTGCTGTTGGGTTTGCTCATTTGCATCGGCCGCATTCAGCGAGCGCACCATGTCAAACATTACGGCCAGTGCCACACGGGTATTAAAATCATCGCGCATGGCGGCTACAAAGCGTTGGTAGTCTTCGCTCTTGGCCAGAGTTGCCTTATCTGCTGCAGGCACCTCTGTGTAATTGCGCAGTGCGCTGTAAAAACGTGTGAGTGCGGCGCGCGCTTCCAGCAGGCTGTCTTCTGAATAATTAATGGAGCTGCGATAGTGGCTGCTAATCAGCAGGTAACGCACTATTTCGGGATGGTACTTTTTCAGTACTTCGCGGATAGTAAAAAAATTGCCCAGTGATTTGGACATTTTTTCTCCATCCAAACGCACTGCGCCAGCATGCATCCAGTAATTGGCATAGTGGCAGCCGTTAGCGGCTTCACTTTGTGCAATCTCATTTTCATGATGCGGAAAAGGCAAGTCTGGACCACCGCCATGAATATCAAAATGATCGCCCAGGCACGTCTTGGTCATGGCTGAGCATTCAATGTGCCATCCGGGACGGCCAAAACCAAAAGGCGTTTGCCAGCCCACTTCGCCCTCACCCGCATGCTTCCACAGGGCAAAGTCGCGCGGGTCTTCTTTGATTTCATCTACATCGACTCGCGCACCGGCAAGGAGTTGATCCATATCTTTATTGGTTAATTTACCGTAACCCTCGAAGCGAGTGACTCGGTAATAAACATCGCCGTTGTCGACGCGATAGGCGTAACCTTTATCCATTAAGGTTTGAATCATTTTCACGATAACATCGATATGTGCCGTCGCGCGGGGTTCCAGATCTGGACGCAACACACCCAGCGCATGCTCGTCTTCGTGCATGGCGGTAATAAAACGCTCCGTCAAGTCCGTGTACGGCTCGGCATTCTCTTCCGCTCGCGTGAGAATTTTATCGTCAATGTCGGTGATATTACGCACATACGTCAGATCCCAACCATCGTGTCGTAAAAACCGACTGATGACATCAAACGCAACCAATACCCGCGCATGGCCGATATGGCAGTAATCGTAAACCGTTACCCCACAGACATAGAGACCTATTTTACCCGGTTCAATAGGTGTAAAGGCCTCTTTGCGGCGGCTCAGGGTATTGTAAAGAATCAATTCACTCATAATCAGTTGTTATCACTGGCAGAAATTTTGGCCCAGCTATCGCGCAGGCCGATGGTGCGATTAAAAACCGGTTTATCCTGGTCTTGGCTGTACGCGGCATCCAAGCAGAAATATCCCTCGCGCTCGAATTGGAAGGCTTGCTCCGGTGCAGCATTGGCAAGAGAGATTTCCGCTTTACAGTTATCCAGAATCTGTAAATTATCCGGATTGATATCGCGCAAGAAATCTTCACCGCCGGCACCGGGAAATTCTGCATTGAAAAGCCGATCATAAAGGCGCACCTGACAATCCAGATGTTCATCGGCAGACACCCAATGAATAACTCCCTTCGGCTTGATGCCATCGGCAGGGTCGTTGCCCACGGTATCTTCTATTACCCGAGCGCGTATTTCCACAATCTCGCCAGCGGCATTTTTAATCGCTTCATCCGCTTCGATTACATAAGCATTGCGCAGGCGTACGCGCTTGCCCAAAACCAGGCGCTTGTATTTTTTGTTGGCCTCTTCACGAAAGTCTTCCGCGTCAATATATACATTGGCGGTAAAGGGCAACTGGCGCTCAGGCAAGTCTGTACGCTGAGGATGACCCGGCGCCGTCAGTATTTCTTTTTTGTCGGCAGGGTAATTGGTCAGGACCACTTTTAATGGACGCAAGACACACATGGCACGGGCGGAATTTTTATCCTGGTCATCACGCACGCAATATTCCAGCATGCCCATATCTACCACACTATCGGCACGGGTTACCCCAATGCGCTCACAAAAGTTGCGCAGCGCTGCAGGCGTATAACCGCGCCGGCGCATACCGGCAATGGTGGGCATACGCGGATCGTCCCAACCGTCCACATGACCTTCGTCTACCAGCAGCTTAAGTTTGCGTTTGCTGGTGACGGTGTAATTAAGATTAAGCCGAGCAAACTCGTACTGGCGCGGCCGAGCCGGTACAGGCAGGTTTTCAATAAACCAGTCGTAAAGTGGCCGGTGATCTTCAAATTCCAGCGTACAAATAGAATGAGTGATGCCTTCAATGGCATCGCTTTGTCCGTGAGCAAAGTCATAGGAAGGATAAATACACCATTTATCTCCGGTCTGATGATGCGAGACTTTTTTGATGCGATAGATAATCGGGTCGCGCAAATTCATGTTGGCAGCGGCCATATCGATTTTGGCGCGCAGCGAACAATGGCCCTCGGCAAACTCTCCTGCCCGCATACTGGCAAACAGTGCCAGGTTTTCCTCTACACTGCGCTCGCGATAGGGGCTGTTCATTCCCGGTGTGGTCAGTGTGCCGCGGTGCTCGCGCGCCTGATCCGGCGAGAGGTGGCAGACGTAGGCTTTACCTGCGCGAATTAATTCCAGCGCCCACTCATGGAGCTGATCGAAATAATCCGATGCGTACCTCACCTCTCCGTGCCACTGAAAACCTAACCAGTTGACATCGCGTTGAATAGAGGCAACAAACTCCTCGCTCTCTTTTTCCGGGTTGGTGTCGTCAAAACGCAAATGGCATACGCCGCCAAACTCTTCTGCCAAGCCAAAGTTAAGGCAGATAGATTTGGCATGACCAATATGTAAAAAACCATTGGGCTCCGGCGGGAAACGCGTCACCACCTTATCAACCTGGCCATTTTCCAGATCGCGGCGAATAATGGTTTGAATAAAATGGGCAGGCTTGGCCACCGGGCCAGGTTTGTTCTCGGTATCTGTACTCATGATTAGAACATTTCCACAATAAATGACGGATCGCCAGAACCGCCAGCAATCAGCCGGCTATTGTAATGGGTCGCCTGCGGTTTTCCTACTCTTCCCCTGCCCCTTGCTCACTTTGCTCGGCTGGTGGCAGGGCTTGCAAGGTCGATCGGTAGTCGCTGGCGCGCTGGCGCTGATAGGCTTTTACTGCCGCATTATGCTCCGCCAAGGTGGCGGAAAACACATGGGTGCCATCACCTTTGGCGACAAAATACAATGCCTCGCCGGCCTCCGGGTGCAAGGCCGCGTGAATTGCCTCCCGCCCTGGCATGGCAATCGGTGTTGGCGGCAGGCCGTGAATCACATAGGTGTTATATTCCGTGGGCGCACGTAAGTCGCTATAGGTAATACGTCCGCTATAAGCATCCCCCATGCCGTAAATAACGGTGGGATCAGTTTGCAGGCGCATGCCTTGTTGCAGGCGCCGCACAAATACGCCGGCAATTTTACCGCGCTCCCAAGGCGCGCCGGTTTCACGCTCAACAATGGAGGCCATGATCAGCGCCTCGTAGGGACTTTCGTAGGGCAAGCCAAACATGCGCTGAGGCCAGAGCTCTTCCAGCGTCATCATCATACGATGATAGGCCCGACGCAAAATAACGACATCAGTATCGCCCGCCACATAGTAATAGGTATCGGGGAAAAACCAGCCTTCCGGATGCTCAATAGGTAGATCCAGTATTGCCAACTGCTCGGCGAGGGGCTTCCCCTTCAGTTGGCTTTGCAGGCGCGGATGCGTTGCCAGCAAATCGATAATCTGGGTAAAGTTGCGCCCTTCTACCAAGGTAGCACGATAGCTTTTAACATCGCCCCGGTTGAGCATGGCCAACAGCTCCAAGGGTGTAGTCGATGGGAGCAATTCATATTCACCCACCTGTACCTGGGTCTGGCCCATCCAACGAGCGTAAAGTGACAGGGCCCGTGGATAAGCCAGAACATCTTCCTTCGCCAGTTCGCGCACCAGATGGCTGAGCGTCTTGCCAGCGGTCAAATGGTACTCCAGTCCTTCTTCCGGCAGAGGCAAAGGTGTCGACAGCCAGCGCTGAAAATACTGGTAAGCACCAACACCCGCGAACAGCGCCAGCAGCAGTAATAGCAATAACAGACGTAGCAGCAGTCGCATCAGCTCTCACCCCGTAAAGCAGCTTGAATATATTGTTGTAATTGTACCTGCAATGCCGTGGCATAGGCCGTGCTCTGCCAGCGCCCCCATTGGCGCTGCCCATCCTCCAGGCTGCTCACAGGGCGCACGCCGCGATTACTATTACAGAGAAACACTTCCTCGGCACGCGCCAGCTCGGTCAATGACAAAGTGGTTTCTTGCACCGACCAGCCAAAGGCGGGAGCCAGTTGTGTCATGATTAACTGTCGCATCACGCCTGCCACTCCAGCAGTATTCAGCGCCGGAGTGAGCAATACACCATCCAGTACCACAAACAGGTTGTGAGCCGTTGCCTCTATCACTCGCCCGCTATAATCGAGCAGCAAACCTTCATCGTAATGAGGCGTCTGCCATTCGCTGCGCGCCAGGACATTTTCCAACCGAGCCAGATGCTTTAACCCTGCCAGTGCGGGGTTCTCTCCCAAGCGAGTGCGACAAAGCCACAACCGGGCCGGACTGGCCAAGCTGGCGAAGGGATCTTCTGTGTCAGAATAAAAAAGAGTAATCACCCGGCTGCTTGGCGCTTCAGGCGGAGCGTAGCCGCGACCGCCACTGCCGCGAGTGACGATTAACTTAAGGGTGCCGGAGCGGCCCGCTGTCGCTTGCAAGGCGACATTAACTTTGCCTTGCAAGCCATTGACTTCAAAAGGTATTTTTAATTTCAAAAGGTCGGCAGCAAGGCGCTGACGGTGCCAGGACCCCAAGGGTAGCGTGCCTGCTACCACCCGACAGGTTTCAAACAGGCCATCACCATAGGCCAGCCCCCGGTCGGTAGCATCTACCGTGGCAGCGGCTTGGCCATCGACAAATATCTGTGGCCTGGCGCTGTCAGTTATGGGCTCCGTCACAGGCGTTGACCCTGAGTCAGGGTAGACGGGCAAAGATCAATGAGGCGTTTGTCCCACCAAAACCAAATGAATTGCTGAGCGCTACATGAATTTTACGCTCCTGCGCATGGTGAGGCACCAGGTTGAGATCGAAGCCCACATCCGGGTTATCCAGATTAATGGTCGGCGGTGCCACTTGGTCACGGATAGCCAGCACCGTAAAAATAGCTTCCACCGCACCGGCAGCACCTAACAGGTGACCGATCATGGATTTTGTGGAGCTGACGGCAACCTGATCTGCTGCTGCACCCAGCACCGTCTTCACCGCTTGGCATTCGGCTTTATCGCCAGCCTGGGTAGAAGTGCCGTGGGCATTGATGTAGTCCACCGTGGCGGCATCTATGCCGGCATCCCGAATAGCATTTTGCATCGAGAGCGCGGCACCGGCGCCATCGGGTGGCGGAGAGGTCATATGGTAGGCATCGCCGCTCATTCCAAAACCGAGCAACTCGGCATAGATATAAGCGCCACGCTTGCGGGCGTGCTCGTACTCTTCCAGCACCAGCACACCGGCGCCATCGCCCAGCACAAAGCCATCGCGATCGCGATCCCAGGGGCGGCTTGCCGCTTCCGGGTCGTCGTTGCGGGTAGACAGGGCTCGAGCGGCAGCAAAGCCGCCCAGGCCCAGCGGCGTAGTGGCCATTTCTGCACCGCCGGCGAGCATTACATCCGCTTCGCCGTGGATAATAGAACGCGCCGCCAAACCAATGCAGTGGCTGCCGGTGGTACAGGCAGTGGTAACCGCAATATTAGGGCCGCGCAGTCCGTAATGAATGGAGAGGTTGCCAGCGATCATATTGATAATGGCGCCGGGCACAAAAAAAGGCGAGATACGCCGTGGCCCCTTGTGCTCAATCACTAGCGTATTGTCTTCAATGGCACCAATTCCGCCAATGCCCGAGCCAATAGAGACGCCGATGCGCGGGCTGTTCTCTTCTGTCACCTCCAGGCCTGAGTCACGCATGGCCTGTATACCGGCCACCATGCCAAACTGGATAAAGGAGTCCATTTTGCGCGCATCTTTAACGGCAAAATAATCCTCGACAGAAAAGTCCTTGACGGAGGCACTGAAGCGCGTGCTGTAAGCCGAGGCGTCAAAGCGGGTAATAGGGGCTGCCCCACTTTTACCGGCAACGATACCCTCCCACGTGGAGGCAACGCTATTTCCCAGCGGGCTGACCATTCCCAACCCAGTGATCACTACTCTCTTTCGTGACACGTCAGTGATTCTCCCCAACCCCCAAGCGCCCAGAGCGTAGCTTAACCAGGGGCATAACAGCTAAAGAAAAAGCCGTACTATGTAGCATAATACGGCTTTCGAAAGACCGGCAATCAACGAATACGCGGATTAAGCCAAGTTGGCATTGATGTAATCGATGGCCAGCTGAACGGTTGTGATTTTCTCGGCTTCTTCATCGGGAATTTCAGTTTCAAATTCCTCTTCCAAAGCCATCACCAGCTCTACAGTATCCAGCGAGTCAGCGCCCAAATCTTCAACGAAAGAAGCTTCGTTTTTTACTTCGGCTTCTTTAACGCCCAGTTGCTCAGCAACGATTTTTTTAACGCGTTCTTCAATGCTGCTCATGATCTTATTAAACTCCTAATAGGTAGTATCGACGAAACTGAAGCCTGTAAATATCAGGCTATTAGCTCCATGATTTATGCTACGGCAAAATCGACGCGCATTTTACATCTATTTTGACCGCCTTGTAATGCATATCACTAAAATTCTTTTTCGCTTTGAAACTTACTCAAGTAAATCAACAACTTACAAGTTTAGCAAAGTCTTAAAAAAGACTTTTCTTAACCCATATACATGCCACCATTCACATGAATAGTCTCACCCGAGACGTAAGCCGCTGCATCAGATGCGAGAAAAGCCACCACCGCTGCAATCTCTTCGGGCTTGCCCAAACGACCCACCGGGATACGCTGCAGTAGCTGGGCTTTGTAATCTTCCGGCAGTATACGGGTCATATCGGTATCAATGAAGCCCGGCGCAACAGTATTTACGGTAATACCTCTCGAACCTACCTCTGCGGCCAGCGAACGGGCAAAGCCAGCCGCTCCGGCTTTAGTGGCAGCGTAGTTGGATTGCCCGGCATTACCCATGGCTCCCACTACCGAGCCTACATTGATAATGCGTCCCCAGCGAGCTTTCATCATGCCGCGCAACACGGCTTTGCTCAGACGGTAAACCGCGCTAAGGTTGGTATTGACCACATCAAACCACTCTTCATCGCTCATGCGCATCAGCAGGTTATCACGGGTAATACCCGCATTGTTAACCAGCACTTGAGGCGTGCCAAAATTCTGCTGAATAGAGGCCAGTAGCTCACTGACCGAGTCAGGGTCGGTCACATTCAGGCAGTAACCAGTCCCTTTGATGCCTTGCTCCTGCAAACGCTCTGCAATGACAGCGGCGCCTTTTTCACTGGTGGCTGTGCCGATAACGGTATAGCCCGCTTTTCCCAAGTGCTCCGCGATGGCAGCACCAATGCCACGGCTGGCGCCAGTGACCAGCGCGACCTTTGTTTCAGTTGACATAGATTCTTCTCTTTGACTGTTATGAGGAAGAGGTGAGTTCCAGAGCAGCGGCAATATCTTCTGGCGTTTCCAGAGAGCCGCTGATCAGGGTTTTATCAATGCGTTTAATCAGCCCGCCCAGCACTTTGCCGGCACCGCACTCTAGCGCATGGGTCGCTCCTTGCTCAACCAGTGTATTGACACAGGCCACCCACAACACGGGGCTGTATATTTGCTCGATCATCAAGGCCTTGATTTTGGCTGGATCAGACTCGGTCCGGGCATGGACATTGTGCACCACGGGAATTGTCGGCGAGTGAAAGGTGGTCTTCTCTATCTGGACAGACAGACCCTCAGCCGCAGGACGCATAAGCGAAGTATGAAAAGGCGCGCTCACCGGCAGGGGCAAGGCGCGCTTGGCACCGGCCTGCTTGCAGGCTTCCATTGCACGCTCTACCGCTTCGGCGTGACCGGCGATAACTACTTGGCCCGGGGAATTGAAATTCACTGGACCCACCACTTGGCCTTGGGCGGCCGTCGCGCAGACGGCTTGTATGGCATCATCGTCGAGGCCGATAATCGCCGCCATGGCACCGACTCCCGCCGGTACTGCTTCTTGCATTAACCGGCCGCGTTCACGCACCAGGTGTACCGCATCGGCAAAGTCCACCACATCAGCACACACCAGTGCCGACCACTCTCCCAGGCTATGGCCTGCCAGCCAGCGCGGCAGCGGCCCTTCCAGCTTGCGCCAAACCCGCCAGCAGGCAACGCTGGCTGTCAGCAGCAAAGGCTGGGTGCATTCGGTCATATTAATAGCTTCGGTCGGCCCCTCTTGGGCGCGGGCGAACAAGTCGTAGCCCAGCACTTGGCTGGCTTCAGCAAAGGTGGTTTCTACTTCTGGATGTGCAGCCGCCAGCGCCGCCAGCATACCCACTTTTTGCGAACCCTGGCCGGGAAAAACAAATGCCAGTTGCTCATGTGTCATAGTCTTCTATCCCTATGGTTGAGAGTATCAAAGCGTTGCCAGAGATGCCGCTATCTGACCGGGCACCCCTGCTCTTACTTGTTCTTCGGCCAGAGTAATGGCGCTGGCAAAAGCTTCGGCTGAGGCGGCGCCATGGCTCTTGATCACCACCCCGATCAGCCCGGCCAGCACTGCGCCGTTATAGGCATCGGGGTTGAGGTCCTGACGCAGACGCTGCAAAGCCGGCTTTAATAACCAAGCCGGCAGGCGCCACAGCCCCCGCCCCAAACGTTGTTCAATTTTCAAATTGACCAGCCGCGCGACTCCTTCGCTGGCCTTGAGGGCAATGTTACCGCTAAAGCCATCACAGACGATCACTTGCATATCACCGGTGTAGATATCATCGGCTTCGACAAAGCCGGCATAATCCATTTCGGCTTCGGTTTCCAAACGGGCGGCTGCCTCGCGAATAATGGCTGTGCCCTTGCCCCGTTCCTCGCCAATATTAAGCAGTGCTACTTGCGGGCGGGCAACGCCCAAATGGCGGGCGAGCACACAGCCAATAGAGGCAAATTGTACCAACTTATCGGCATTGCAGTGGAGATTGGCTCCCAAATCCAGCATCAGTGTCATGCCCTTGGCCACTGGCATCGCTTTGCAAAATGCTGGCGTGTCCAGGCCTTCCACACAGCCGAGCATGCGCCGCGCCAGGAGTAATAAAGCTCCGCTGGAACCCGCACTGATACATGCCTGCGCCCTGCCCGTTTGCACTAATGCCAAAGCTGCACCCATAGAAGATCGCTCACCCAGACGCAGTGCCTGGCGAGGTTCATCATCCATACCGATAACGGCGGGTGCATTGATCAGAGTCAGGTTGGGAGGTGGCGCCAAGCGCTGCTCATTCAAACAAGCAGTCAGCACGGCATTATCACCCACCAGGGCAATATCGACCTGGGGGCGATGGCGCGCCACAGAGATGGCGGCGGGAATAGTAATGCGGGGACCGAAGTCCCCGCTCATGGCATCGACTGCCAGCCGTATTGAATCAGCCAAGGTTCAGTCGTCTTACTAGCCGATACTTACTCGTCGGCGGTCTTGTCGATCACCTTGCGACCGCGATAAAAACCGTCAGTCGTAATGTGATGACGCAAATGCTTCTCACCGCTGGTGGGATCTACCGACAGGGTCGGGCCAGTAAGGGCGTCGTGAGAGCGACGCATACCGCGCTTGGAACGAGTTTTACGATTTTTTTGAACGGCCATGGTTAACTCCTATGCACTAATAAACTGAAGCCAGGGCGCCTCCGTCAGGATTTCGGCGAGCCTTTCAATTGCTCCAGCACTTGAAACGGGTTATCTCTATCTGCTTCTGCATCTGCGCCTGC
>Ga0079223_10002839_pt1 | contig 10830 bp, 7 predicted proteins | sample Stecom2011_FD_75072 | JGI IMG/M metagenome (GOLD analysis project Ga0079223, IMG submission 75072) | Agricultural soil microbial communities from Utah to study Nitrogen management - Steer compost 2011 | ecosystem: Environmental > Terrestrial > Soil > Agricultural land | place: USA: Utah...
AGCCCTCTCCTCTGTCTCCTGGGCCCTCTCCTCTGTCGTCCTGCTCCTCTCCCCCTGTCATCCTGAGCGCAGCGAAGGATCCTTACCAGCAAAGACACCACATCAGCCTGACCCCGCGTTGCAAGCACAAATCCTTCAGTTCGCTTACACAACAGTGGCCCAGTCCTATCGCCACCCTCCTGTCGTCCTGCGCCCTTCCCCCCTGTCATCCTGAGCGCAGCGAAGGATCCTTACCAGCAAAGCCTCACAGAAGGGTACATCCAAGAGCATTGCAGGGAATTCCACTTCTATGGAGAAATATTTCTTATCCCAAGTATTAACAGAGGCTAACAAGGAGGGAATAATATAATGGAAGATATTTTTGTCGGCATCGATCTAGGTGGAACCAATATCCAGGGGGCCTCGGGCACCCCCCATGGGAACATCATCCAAAGGGGCAAAATTCCCACCCGGGCCGCGCTGGGAGCGGAGACCGTCATCGACGACATTGCCCAACTGATATTTGACCTGGCCCAAGGCAGAGAAATTAAGGCTGTGGGCATGGGAGTACCAGGACTCCTGGACTTGGAAAAGGGAGTCTGTGTATTCTCTGGTAACCTCAACTGGCGCGATATCCCAGTGGTCTCCCTGCTCTCAGCTAAAGTAGGCGCCCCGGTTTTCATGGACAACGATGTCCGGGTCGCAGCTCTGGGTGAGCTGGCTCAGGGTAAAGCCCGGGACTGCCAAGACTTCATTTACTTAACTGTGGGTACAGGCATCGGATCCGGCATCTTCATTGCCGGGGAGCTGTTGCGGGGCAGCCACGGCGTAGCCGGGGAAGTGGGGCACATGGTGCTGGACCCCCAGGGTCCAGCCTGCACCTGTGGCAGTCGAGGCTGCCTAGAAGCTCTGGCCTCGGCCACCGCCATCGCCCGGGAGGGTCGGGCTGCGGCAGCATCCAGCCCCGAAAGCCTCCTCAACCAGCTTGCCACAAATCCCCAGGACATCGACGCAGCTTTGGTCTTCCAGGCGGCTGGTCAAGGAGACGCTACAGCCACCCAGGTGGTGGACACCGCCATGAACTGGCTTGGTGTAGGTATCGCCAGTTTGGTCAACATTTTCAATCCCCGCCTGGTGGTCATCGGCGGCGGTGTGGCCCTAACAAGAGAAAAACTCCTGGCCCCAGTCCGGAACCAGGTTGGAAAATACGGCATGCAAGTCCAAAAAGAGACCGTAGAAATTGTCACATCGGCCCTGGCTGATAGCGCCGGCGTGGAGGGCGGCCTGGAGCTGTGCCGCCGTCAAAGTCAAATCTATTCCAATAACAAATAACAAGGAGTGCAACCCATGCCCTTAAACGATACCCAGAAATTACGCCAATTGGACAGCCTGGGCTCATTAGAAACCACCGAACACTACCATCACCAATTCAGCCACGGCCTGGAACTGGCCGCTGAATTTCAGCTACCCTCAACTATGGCTCGAGACTACCATGAAATTCTGGTTCTGGGCACCGGCGGCGGCTCTTCCATCGCCGGGGCCCTACTCACCTCCCTCTTCTTCGACCAATTGAAACAACCAGTAATCGTCAACCAGGGCTACAATATCCCGGCCTATGCAGATGAGAATACTCTCGTCATCGCCCTGTCCCATTCCGGCAACACCGAGGAGATCCTCAGCGCCTTGGGCCAGGCCCACAAAAAAGGCTGTCCCGCCCTGGCCATCACCGCCGGCGGCGCCCTGGGAGATATCTGCGCGGCGGAAAACATTCCCCACTTGATAGTGCCCCGGGACATCGGTCATCCCCGCCGGGACTTGGGCTACATAGTTCCGCCCCTGGTTCTGGCCCTGGCCCAATTGAACTTAGTTCCAGACATCAGCGCCGACATCCAGGAAACCATTCACCTGATGAAAAAGTTCAGCCACAGCTACGGCGTCGACGTCCCCCTGGAACAGAACCTCGCCAAACAACTGGCAGTCCAACTCCAGGGCCATATCCCCCTGGTCTACGGCTCCAGTGATCATCTCCAGGCCCCGGCCTGGCGATGGAAAAACCAGTTTGGCGAGAACAGCAAGCTGCTGGCCTTCTATAACCTTATCCCCCATCTTCACCACGACGAGGCGGTGGGCTGGGATATGGAGCCGGAGTTACTGAAAAAATTTTATCTCATCATCTTGCGGGATGACCGCCTGGATTCCCCCAAGGTCATCAAGCGTAAGAAAATCAGTGCCGAAATGTTGCGGCAGCGCATGGGTGGGGTTGAGGAAGTCTGGGCCCAGGGAGAATCCCGCTTTGCCCGCATCTTTTCCCTCATCCACCTGGGGGACTTTGTCACCCTATACACCGCTGCAGTTCGAGGCATCGACCCCACCCCGGTGGATATAATCAATCTCTTCAAGCAAAAAATGGGACAGTAGCGAGGAGGATTCCATGCAACCTGGTACCGCCACCCTCACCTTTACCCACGGAAACAGCACCAAAACACTTAGACTAGCCCACCTAGACGGGCTCCATGGTCCGGTCACAGTGAGCCACAACCGCCGCGCATTAAAGCATGGCCAGGTGTTAACCGTCAGCTTGACCAGTTCCCAGGAGGTGGAATTGGAGGATTTCGTCCTGGAGACCAAACTGGACCATCCGCAACGTGTGCATATTAACGGATTTCAGTCCTGGTCCCAATCCCGGGAGCTCACTGCCCAGCAGAGCGCCCCACAATTATTCAACCTGGCCAAACTACTGTTAGCGCCCTACGGAGACTACCACCTATGCCATCAGCGAGAAAAGCCAGGGCAGTTCCACTCCTGGTCCTGGGCAGGCTTTCCCGGCGAAAACTACTTACTACTGGCATCCACAACGGAGGACTGGGGCTACACCCTGTTTCAGGCCGACCTCAACAGCGGCAAGCTCCGAATCCGCCGGGACTGCCGTGGGCAACGCTGTCGGAGCTTTCCCCTCCTCCAGATATACATCGGCCGGGGAGATGGCAAAGAGGTCTGGGACGAATACGCTAGCCTCCTCCCCGGTTGTCGTAGCCAAGCCCCGCGCAGCACTGGCTGGACCAGCTGGTACAATTACTACACCAAAATCGATGAAGAAATCATCCAGGACAACCTCCAGGCCCTGTCGGAAACCGGCCACCCCTTCCAGTTCTTCCAGATCGACGACGGCTGGCAGGAGGGCATGGGAGACTGGCTGGGCATCAACTCCAAATTCCCCTCGGGACTCCAGACCCTGGCCCGCTCCATCCGGGCCAAAGGCTACCAGCCCGGGCTGTGGCTGGCCCCCTTCATCTGTGATGCCAAATCACGTCTGTGGCGGGAAAATTACGACTGGGTCCTCAAGGACGAAAATGGGCGCCCCGTCAAAGCCGGCTGGAATCCAGGCTGGAACGGCTGGTTCTACGCCCTGGATTTCTATGCCCCGGGCTTTCAGACCTGGCTGCGGAAGGTGTTTGACACCATCTTTAACCAATGGGAATTCCAGATGGTAAAACTGGACTTCCTCTACGCCGTGGGACTGCGCCCCAATTGCGGGCGTAGCCGGGGACGGATCATGACCGAAGCCATGGACTTCCTCCACCAGCTGTGCCAGGACAAGCTCATCCTGGGCTGTGGAGTTCCCCTGGCCCAAGCGGCCAGCCGGGTGGATTACTGCCGCATCGGCTCCGATGTCGCGCCCTACTGGGAAGACTCCTTTCTCCGTTGTATAGGCTACCGGGAACGGGTCTCCACCCGCAATTCCCTCTTCAGCACTCTTCATCGACATATGTTAGACCAGCGCCTCTTTCGCAACGACCCCGACGTCTTTATCCTTCGGGACGGCAAACGCCGCATCAATGAAAACAAACTCACTGCCCACCAACGTCATACCCTCTTTTTCCTCAACAATCTCCTGGGCGGGTTAATCTTCCTCTCCGACCATGTGGGAGAATACAGCCCGGCCCAAAAAGAACAGCTGGCCGAAATGTTTCCCACCCTGGAGCCAGAACTCACAGATTTCAGCATGGAGGGATTTGTCTACCGCCTGGAATTTAAGGTAAACCAGCGGGAGTATGTAGCCGCCGTCAACCTGGGGTACCGCCCCGCCCGCCAGCAACTGCCCCCGGGTTCATGGTTTCATCCAGATATATTTTTGGTGGATGGCGCCGTGGATCTAATGCCCCACCAGACCCTATGCCTGGTCAAAGAGCAAGCTAGGACAGCGCCCCACATCCTGGGCAGCAGCGGCCACCTCTTTCCCGGTGCCCAGGTGGAAAAATTCACCCCGTCTAGCCAGGGTTGGAGCTTGGAATTTAAGCCCCACTCCGCCCCCCATTCCCAGGTATGGATAGCGCTGCCTTCCGAGGAAAAAGAGCTGACAGTCAATGACCAAAACTACAGCGCCAGGGAAAAAGAAGGAATTCACTACATTATTGTGTAGCACCCACGTGACAAGTCCCTGCTCTCACCCCCACCCCTTTCAACTTTCCCGACTTCGCCCCAGCTACCCAATTTGCGCCAGTAAGGCTCCGTCCCCGGGTGGCGCATTTTAAGGAGGTATACTTATGTCCAATCCGGTTCCCCGTATGTCAACTCGCAATATTATTACCCTCATAATTCTCATTCTCATCTCTGTGTTTCTCTATGCCGATATGAAGGCGATTACGCCGGTTGTCACCAATATCATGGAGGAATACAATGTGGAGGAAGTGGACGTGGGCCTCATTGGCTCAGCCTTTACCCTGGTGGGGGCGGCGGTGAGCATCATCTTCGGTTTTCTGGCCGACCGCACTTCCCGCAAATGGCTGCTGGCCTTTGTGGTCCTGGTGGGGGAAATCCCCTGCTTCCTCACTGGTATAGAATATTTTACCCAGACTTATAACCAACTCTTGGTGCTGCGCATTATGACAGGCTTGGGGGTTGGGGGCATCTTCCCCATCACATTTTCCCTCATCGGGGACATCTTCCACCCTCGGCACCGTCCCATGGCCACAGCCATGGTGGGCACAGCCTGGGGCATAGGAGAGATGGCCGGCGGCACCCTGGCGGGTTTCTTAGCCGGCCCCTTCGGTTGGCGCTTTCCCTTCCTGGTTGCCGCTGCCCCCAACTTTATTCTGGTTCCCCTCTTCCTGCTCATCGCCAGGGAACCCGCCCGGGGCGGACAGGAAGAGCAGGTCAAGGAACTTATGGCCCAGGGCATTGTCTATAATGAAAAGATTCGCCTGGCCGACCTCAAACCCATCTTCACCAACAAGACCAACATCCTGGGCTACCTCCAGGGCATACCCGGCTCGCTGCCCTGGGGCATTCTGCCCTTCTACCTGGTTACTTACTATGAGGTTGTCCAGAATTTATCCAAGGAGATGGGCACCCTGATATTCACTCTCTTCGGCGTGGGAGCCGCCATCGGTGGCATCGCCGGCGGCTGGCTGGGACAAGTTGTCTACAAACGAGACCCCCGTAACATGCCCCTCTTGGCCGGCAGCACCATCCTTGCCGGCATCATTCCCACCATATTTCTCCTCAACATGAGCTGGCCCAGCGATCCCGGTCTGGTCCACTGGATAGCCCCGGTTGCCTTTGCCATCTTCTCCGGCGCCCTAATTTCTGTGGCTGGGCCCAATATCAAGGCCATCCTTATCAACGCCAACCCACCAGAACATCGGGGCACTGTCTTTGCCCTGCACAATATATTTGACGGTATCGGCAAGGGCCTGGGCCCCTTAATTGGTGGCATGCTCATCGCCAGCATGGGCTTTACCTTCACTGTATACTTTTCTGCCCTAATGTGGATACCCTGTGGTCTACTCTACTTAGGTATCTATTGGACCATCAAGAAGGACCTGAAATATGTGGATGACCATCTGAACAAAAAAGCGGCCGAGTTAGCCGGTTAGGAGGATTAAATTGAAAGGGTTTGAACTGGGAGCAGACTTTCTCATGGGCACCGCCACCGCCTCCCTGCAAATCGAAGGCGGTGACACCAACAACAACTGGTACCGCTGGTGCGAAGAGGGAAAAATCAATGACGGCAGCCATTGCATCCGGGCCAACGACCATTACAACCGGGTGGAACAGGACATCGCCCTGATGCAAGAGCTCAACAACGACACTTATCGCCTGGGCCTGGAGTGGAGCCGGATAGAGCCCTCCTCGGGCCAGTGGGACCAAGCCGGCCTGGACCACTATCGTCGCGAGCTCACCCTGCTCCAGGAGGCCGGCATCAGACCCCTGGTCACCCTGCACCACTTTTCCCACCCCCTCTGGTTGGAAGACATGGGGGGCTGGGAGAACCCAAAGGTAGTTGAGTACTTTGTCCGCTATACCCGCAAGGTGGTGGAATACCTAGGCGACCTGGTTCAGGACTGGATCACCATCAATGAGCCCAATGTCTTTGCCCTGACCAGCTACCTGACCGGAGAATGGCCCCCGGGCAAGACCAGCATCCCCGCCTACCTCCGGGTGCTAAAAAATATGGTCAAGGCACATATCCTGGCCTACCGGGAAATACATTCCCTGCGCCAGACCCACAACTTCCCGGGCCAGACCTTGGTGGGCGTGGCCAACCACATCCGCGTCTTTGATCCCGAGGACAACGCCCGGGCCCGCCGGGTGGCCCGCTGGCTGGACTATATGTTCCACGACATCGTCATCACCGGCATGGTGGAGGGCAAACTATCCTTCCCCATGGGGCGAAATAACCACCCCCTGGGCAAGGGCTTCTACATGGACTTCTTTGGACTCAATTACTACTCTCGGGACATCATCGCCTTTAAGCTCAGCAACCCCGGCATGCTCTTTGGCGAATTAAAAACCGACCCAGGCCTAGCCAAGAACGATCTGGGCTGGGACATCTATCCAAAAGGGCTCTACCGCCTCTGCAAAAAATACCACCAGAAGTACCAGGTCCCCATCTTCATCACCGAAAACGGCATCTGTGACGCCGACGATGACCAACGCAGCCAGTACATCATCGACCACTTGGCCCAGGTGGCCAAACTACGCCAGGAAGGCATCCCGGTCCAGCGCTATTACCACTGGACCCTGATGGACAATTTTGAATGGGTAGAGGGGGAGAGCGCCCGCTTTGGCCTCATCCACTGCGACTTCGAAACCCAGCAGCGCACCATCCGGGACAGCGGCCGCCTCTACGCAAAAATCTGTCGGGACAAATTCCTCTAGCCTAGACTAGGCAGGGTCAAAAGAGAGAAAAAAAAAGGACAAAAGGGACGGTTCTTTTTGTCCTTTTTCTTCAGAACGCACCCAACCTGGCTGCCGCAAGGCCGAGTTTATCCCTGAATTTCCTAACACATATCAGTCCAGTTTTAATAGTATGGTAAACTATTACCCAACGGGACAGCTGTCCCAGATTACGGAGGTGTCGGCATGAATAAAAATAGGGCCCTGGTCATTGGAGCCAACTATTACATCGGACTCAGCGCCATACGCTGTTTAGGTTCCATGGGTGTACCTGTTACGGCGGTGGATTACTCCCGGCAACGGGCCTATGCCTTTAAGTCCCGCTGGTGCCAGGAATCTCTGGTCGCCCCCCATTACCGTGAGGAGCCAGAAGGCTTCCTTCAGTTCCTCCTGGATTACGGCAAAAAACAAGAGCATAAACCCGTCCTGGTCCCCACCGCAGATGCCTATGCAGAAATTTTGGACCAAAATTATTCTGCCCTCAAAGAATATTTCTTGCTACCTAATCCCCAACAGGGTTACTATACCCGTCTCATAAATAAAGACAGCCTTCATGGGGTGGGGGCAAAACATGGTATGCCGGTGCCTGAGTCCCTGCCGGTGGAGCAAGTGGACCGGGTGGAGGCAGAGCTTGGCTACCCTTGCCTGCTCAAGCCCACCAGTTCCCCGGACTTTGTCCGCCATTTCCGGGTCAAGGTGGTGGTGGCCCAGAATCGGGCCCAGTTGGAACAGGCCATCGCCCGAGCCCGGACCCACAACCTGGATACCATCATCCAACGCATAATCCCCGGGTTTGACGACCAAATGCACACCTATGACGCCTATGTGGACCAACGGGGGCAGGTCAGTCATTGGCTTACTTGCCAGAAAAAACGCCAGTATCCCATAAACTTCGGGGCCTCGGTGTTTACTGAACAAAAACACATTCCCCAGTTGCACCAGTTGGGCTCGGATTTTCTGAAGGCCATTGGTTATCGGGGCTTTGGCGAAATAGAATTTAAATACGACCAGCAACGAAAAAAATTCTACATGATAGAAATCAATGTCCGCCTGAGCAATCTCAATGCCCTTCTCCACAGGGCCGGCCTCAATTTTCCCTATATAATGTATCGGGACCTCACCGGCAACCCGTTACCGCCTCAGGCCATCACCCGGGACACTGGACTCCACTTCTGGTCCGGTCTGGAGGACGCCTTTGCCGTGCGGGATTACCTGCGCCAGGGCCAGCTCAGCTTCGGCCAAGTGGCCAAATCTATGCTGGCCCCAAAAGTCCCCTCAATCTGGGATTGGCGCGACCCGGCACCGGGGCTCAACTACTCCCTCAAATTGGTGAGCAAAGCTGGCAAAAAACTGCTGGGTAGAAATTAATCGCCAAAGTGGTAACCTCGATGCTTACCCCACAATAAACCTTAAAAGAAGGCGGCAGGGGACATCCTCCCGGCCGCTTTCTCGCCCTATCCAGACTATTTGCCACAAAGCACCTGCATTTTACACTTAGGAACTTTGTGATATATTAAGTGCATAGATTTAGCAAGAGATTGGAGATGTTAGCATGGACACCATAAAGACCCATCAACTCACCAAACGTTACGGCGCTGTTGCAGTGGTGGACAAGCTGGACCTTGAAGTCAAGGCTGGAGAGATCTTTGGTTTTCTCGGCCCCAATGGTGCCGGCAAAACCACAACCATCCGCCTACTCACCGGCCTACTGGAACCCACCGCGGGACAAGCCTTTATCTGCGGCCACGACATCGTCAAGGAACCTACCCAAGCCAAGGCCCTCTTGGCTTATGTCCCAGACCAACCAAAGATCTACGGCAAACTGACAGCTCGGGAGTTCCTGGCCCTGATGGCTGATCTCTACCGCATACCCCAGGAAGTTTCTCGGGAGCGAGCAGAGCAGCTGTTGGCCATGTTTCATCTGCAGGACCGAGCTGATGAACTGCTGGAGGGTTATTCCCACGGCATGCGCCAAAAAGTGGTCCTGGCAGCAGCCCTGATCCACCAACCCCGGGTAATCCTCATGGATGAACCCACCGTGGGACTAGACCCCGCCAGTGCCCGCCTACTCAAGGACGTGCTCCAGGAACTGGCCCGGCAGGGTGCCACCGTCTTTGTCTCCACCCACATCCTGGAAATTGCCGAACGCCTCTGCCATCGGGTGGGAATTCTGCAGAAGGGCAAACTAATTGCCCAGGGTAGCCCTGAAGAGCTGCGCCATAAACTGGGTGAAAACAACAGCCTGGAAGATATTTTTCTGGAGCTCACCGGTAGTTCTGAGAATGCCGACCTTATCAAGAGCCTGGAGGGGAATGGCAAATGAATCTGCAGGTCCCGCCTCCCCTAGAGCAAGCTCCTCCCCCCCGGGGATTTTGGAAAGATTTTCGCCTCCTAGCTGCCACCCAGCTACGCTTGACCTGGAATAAAATTCGCCACTGGCCGCTGAGGATATGGTTGCTGATTCTACTGCCTTCTCTGGCCTTTTTAGCACTCCTGATTTTCTTATCCACCCTGGCCCATGGGGCTCTGGAATCCGCTCCTCCGGAAATTGCTACAAGTATCTTGGGCATGAGTTTTATGGTAGGAATTGCCGCCCAAATGTTCTTCGGCATTACAGCGGCTTTCGCAGCCTTGTACATGTCCGAGGATCTGGAAATACTCTTTGTCGCTCCGGTCTCCACCCGGGCAGTTTTTGCCGTTAAAACCCTGGTGGTGGCCACCAGCAACCTCTTGGCCGCAGGAGTCTTTATCTTTCTACCTGGACTGTTCTACGGGCTGCTCTTTAATGTGGCCTTGAGTTACTATCTCTGGCTGGTACTGGTATCCTTGGGGCTGCTGGCCCTGGGCACCGCCTTGGCAGAGCTTCTTAACATGGTGGTAATGCGCGTCGTTCCGCCCCACCGCAGCAAGGAAGCTGTGGGCTTCATCGGGGCACTGTCGGGGATACTCATCGCCCTTATTTTCCAATTGCCCGCCATATTGGTTAGCCAAAACCAAGACCTGGATATGACGGACTGGTTGGCCAACCAGGAGATGCTCAGCATGGATTTCCTGCCCTGGACCTGGGGAGCCCGGGCACTGGTGGAAAGCGCAACTAATCATTGGCTACCTGCCCTGGGCTGGACCCTCTTGGTCATCGCCTTGGGGGCCGGGATATTTTCCATTTCCTTTCTCCTGGTGGAACGGGGATTCCGTCGGGGTTGGGTCTCGCTCAGTCAGGGTGGCGGTGGGCGCCGGCGCAAAAGAACTCAGAAAAATGCCGCCCCAAGCCAACCGTCCGTTTCCCGCGCCCTCCCTGCGCTAAACTGGGAGACCCAAGAATTGGCCTCCCCCCTGCAGGGCATGTGGGCGGTGGCCAAAAAGGACCTGCTCTACATGAAGCGGGACACCCGGGAATGGTTTGGCTACCTCACCCCCTTGCTACTCATGGCATTTTTCATCGCCCGGGCCATTTTCCTACCCGGCAACGGCGCTGAATCATCGCTAGTTACCGTTTTAGTTATGTATACCATTATGTTCAGCGGCAACATGGCTTTGCAGTCCTTTGGCCGGGAAGGGGAATCATCCTGGCTGCTCAACAGCGTTCCCCTGGCTGGCTGGCCAGTGGTATGGGGCAAGCTGATTGGCTCGGTTCTGCCCACCCTCATTCTGATGGAAGCCCTCCTCACCGGC
>Ga0079223_10002840_pt1 | contig 10829 bp, 8 predicted proteins | sample Stecom2011_FD_75072 | JGI IMG/M metagenome (GOLD analysis project Ga0079223, IMG submission 75072) | Agricultural soil microbial communities from Utah to study Nitrogen management - Steer compost 2011 | ecosystem: Environmental > Terrestrial > Soil > Agricultural land | place: USA: Utah...
ATCACCGCGATCGACCCGGACCGGATCGGCATGCTGTTCGAGCGCTTCGTCTCGCGCGAGCGCAACGAGCCGCCGGACATCGACGTCGACTTCGAGCACGAGCGGCGCGAGGAGGTGATCCAGTACGTGTTCGAGCGCTACGGCCGCCACCGCGCCGCGCTCACCGCGGTGGCCAGCAGCTACCGCGGCGCCGGCGCGGTGCGCGACGTGGCCCGGGTGCTGGGCATGCCGCCCGACCAGGTCGACGCGCTGTCGGGCTGCATCGGCCACTGGGCCGACGCCCTGCCTTCGCTGGAGCGCCTGCGCGAACACGGATTCGATCCGGACAGCCCGCTGCTGCGGCGGATCCTGGTGCTGGCGGACGCGCTGATCGGCTTCCCGCGCCACCTGTCGCAGCATCCGGGAGGCTTCGTGATCAGCGAGCAGCCGCTGCACGCGCTGGTGCCGGTGGAGAACGCGACCATGGAAGGGCGCACCGTGGTGCAGTGGGACAAGGACGACCTGGACGCGGTGGGCCTGCTCAAGGTCGACATCCTGGCGCTGGGCATGCTGACCGCGCTGCGGCGCTGCTTCGACCTGGTCAGGGCGCACCATGGCCGGATCCTGGACCTGGCCAACATCCCGGCCGATGACAAGCCGACCTGGGACATGATCGGTCGCGCCGACACCATCGGCGTGTTCCAGATCGAATCGCGCGCGCAGATGGCGATGCTGCCGCGGCTCAGGCCGAAGCGGTTCTACGACCTGGTGATCCAGGTGGCGATCGTGCGGCCCGGGCCGATCCAGGGCGACATGGTCCATCCCTACCTGCGCCGGCGTAACGGGGAAGAGCCGGTGACCTATCCGTCGCCGGAGCTGGAGAAGGTATTCGAGCGCACCCTGGGCGTGCCCCTTTTCCAGGAACAGGTGATGGAATTGGCGGTGGTCGCCGCCGACTACACACCCGGTGAGGCGGACGACCTGCGTCGCTCGATGGCTGCGTGGAAGCGACACGGCGGGTTGGAACACCACCGTGAAAAGCTCACTGCCGGCATGCTCAGGAACAGCTACAGCCGCCAATTCGCCGAGCGCATCTTCGAGCAGATCAAGGGCTTTGGCAGCTACGGCTTCCCCGAATCGCACGCGGCCAGCTTCGCCCTGCTGACCTGGGCCAGCTGCTGGCTCAAGCAGAATTACCCGGCCGCGTTTGCCTGCGCCCTGGTCAACAGCCAGCCGATGGGGTTCTACAGCCCCGACCAGATCCTGCAGGACCTGCGTCGGCACGGTCACCGGGTGCGGCCGGTGGACGTGCGCTGGAGCAACTGGGATTGCACGCTGGAAGCGGACGGGGAGGACGCGTTCGCGCTGCGCATGGGCCTGCGCATGGTGCGTGGATTCAGGGAGGAGGACGCCCGCCGGATCGGGGAGGCAAGGGCGGCGCGGCCGTTCGACGGCGTCGGGGAGCTGTGCGAACGCGCCGCGCTCGAGCCTCGCGCGCGCGAACTGCTGGCCGACGCCGGCGCCCTGCGCGGGCTGGCCGGCCACCGCCACCGCGCGCGCTGGGCAGTGGCCGGCGTGGAGGAGCGGCGCCCGCTGCTGGGCGCGGGCAGCCAGCCGCGCGAACGCCAGGTGGCGCTGCCGCTGCCGACCGTCGGCCAGGACCTGCATGCCGACTACGCCGCCGTCGGCACCACGCTGGGACGGCACCCGATGGCGCTGCTGCGCCCGCAGCTGCGTGCCCGCCGCTGCCGCAGTTCGCAGGAACTGCCCGGCATCGAGCCGGGCCGCAACATCAGCGCCGCCGGGCTGGTGGTGGGCCGCCAGCGCCCCCAGACCGCCAGCGGGGTGACCTTCATCACCCTGGAAGACGAGCACGGCATGATCAACGTGGTGGTCTGGCGCCAGCTGGCCGAGCGCCAGCGCCGGCCGTTCCTGGAATCGCGGCTGCTGATGGTGGAAGGCAAGCTGGAAGCCGAAAGCGGCGTGCGCCACCTCATTGCCCGCCGCCTGCATGACCTTACGCCGCTGCTCGGCAGCCTGGACGTGCGCAGCCGCGACTTCCACTGACGCCGGCCGGAGCGCCGGCGCGGGCACGGGGGTCCACTGAACGGGGCGCATCTCACCGCGGTTTCACCGCCCATGACGGACCTTGGATGCCCCCCACATTCCCGGAAGCACCGCATGGCCACCGACAAGGGCAAGGTCCCGCCGCCGATCTCCAAATCCGCCGCGCGCAGCGACAGCGGCCCCGCCGACCCGCGCTCCGCCGAACCGGTGCGGCCCGAAGACGAAGTGCCCGTGCAGATCAACGACCTGGCCTCGCAGCGCAGGTTCAACGCCGACAAGCCGTCCGAACACGGCCGCGCCGGCGCCGATGCGCCGCCGGAGGGCGAGCATTTCGAGCCGCCCTCGCACGCCGCCACCGGCAGCTCGGTGTCCGAAGCCAATGAAAACGACAAGACCGGCCCGGCCGCCGGCCCCGGCGAGGACGCCACCCCCGGCCCGCTGAGCCGGGTGCGCAACGACGGCTCTGGCCAGCGCCTGACCACCAACCAGGGCGTGCCCGTCTCGCAGAACCAGGACAGCCTCAAGGCCGGCCCGCGCGGGCCCGCGCTGCTGAAGGACTTCATCCTGCGCGAGAAGCTGACCCACTTCGACAACGAGCGCATCCCCGAGCGGGTGGTGCACGCCCGCGGCTCGGGTGCGCACGGCTACTTCGAGGCCTACGAGAGCCTGGCCGACATCACCCGCGCCGCGCCGTTCCAGGAGGCCGGCAAGGTCACGCCGGTGTTCGCGCGCTTCTCGACCGTGCAGGGCGAGCGCGGATCCAAGGACACCGCGCGCGACGTGCGCGGGTTCGCGGTCAAGTTCTACACCGACGAAGGCAACTGGGACCTGGTGGGCAACAACATGCCGGTGTTCTTCATCCAGGACGCGATCAAGTTCCCCGACCTGGTGCACGCGGTGAAGCCCGAGCCGCACCACGCCATGCCGCAGGCGGCCTCGGCCCACGACACCTTCTGGGACTTCGTCTCGCTGATGCCCGAATCCACCCACATGCTGATGTGGCAGATGTCCGACCGCGCCATCCCGCGCAGCTACCGGATGATGCAGGGCTTTGGCGTGCACACCTTCCGCCTGGTCAACGCGCGCGGGGAGGCGGTGTTCGTCAAGTTCCACTGGACGCCGAAGTACGGCGTGCATTCGCTGGTGTGGGACGAGGCGGTGAAGATCTCCGGCGCCGATCCGGACTTCCACCGCCGCGACCTGTGGGAGGCGATCGAGGCCGGCGACTACCCCGAGTGGGAGCTGGGCCTGCAGGTCTTCGGAGAGGAGGACGCCGAACGTTTCAGCTTCGACATCCTGGATTCAACCAAAATCATCCCCGAGGAGCTGGTGCCGCTGCGCCCGGTGGGCCGCATGGTCCTCAACCGCAACCCGGACAACTTCTTCGCCGAGACCGAGCAGGTGGCCTTCTGCACCGCGCACGTGGTTCCCGGCATCGACTTCACCAACGACCCGCTGCTGGCCGGGCGCCTGCACTCCTACATCGACACCCAGCTCATCCGCCTGGGCGGTCCGAACTTCCACGAGATCCCGATCAACGCGCCGATCGCGCCGGTGCACAACAACCAGCGCGAGGGACTGCACCGGCAGACCATCAACCGCGGCCGGGTGGCGTACGAGCCGAACTCGATCGCCGGCGGCTGCCCGTTCCAGGCCGGCTCCGCGGGCTACGTGTCATTCCCCGAGCCGGTGCACGGCGAGGAAGTGCGGGCCAAGCTGGAGAAGTTCGCCGAGCACTTCAACCAGGCCCGGCTGTTCTACGAGAGCCAGAGCGAGCCCGAGCAGCGCCACATCGCCGCGGCGTTCCGGTTCGAGCTGAGCAAGGTCACGATCCCCGCGATTCGCGAGCGCACGGTGTCGATGCTGCGCAACGCTTCCGAGGAGCTCGCCGCCGAGGTCGCGGCCGGCCTGGGCATGCCGCTGCCGCCGCCGATGCCGCGGGCGCTCGAGGAAGAGGTGGCCCCGGAGGTGGACGTCTCGCCGGCGCTGTCGCAGATGTCACGGCCGGGCGAGGCCGGAGTGCGCAGCCGGCGCGTCGCCCTGCTGCTGGCCGACGGCAGCCGCGCCGCGGACGTGGCGGCGATCAACCGCACCTTGACCGGGCAGGGCGCGATCGTGCGCCTGGTCGGCCCGCACGTGGGTGCGCTGGTGAGCGAAGAGGGCGATCCCATCGACGCCGATGCCTCGCTGGAGAACGAGCCCGGCGTGCTGTTCGACGCCATCGCCATCGCCGGTGGCGCCGCCGCGGCGGACGCGCTGGCCGCCGACATGAAGGCCCGCGAACACGTGCGCGACGCCTGGATGCACGGCAAGGCGCTGCTGTTCGCCGGCGAGTCGCGGCGGGTCTGGGAGGCGGCGGGGGTGCCGCACCCGGTCGACAACGATCCGGGGGTGGTCGCCTGCGACGCGGTGGACGACGCGGCGCTGGAAGCCTTTGCCCTGGCGATCTCCAGGCACCGCAACTTCAATCGCGAAGTGCTGGCGCAGCCGCTCTGACGGCGGGAACGCCGTCCGTGCGGGCGGGCCGGTATTCATGCGCGCCGGCACGTGGCCGGCGCGCAGAGACGGAGACGTGACATGGATCTATTCGAGAGCCTGTTCGGGACGGCGATTCCGTGGTGGGAGTTCATCCTGAGGGCGGGGGCGGTCTACCTGGTGGTGCTGCTGATGGTGCGCATCACCGGCAAGCGCACGGTCGGCCAGTTCACCCCGTTCGACCTGATCGTGGTGGTGCTGCTGGGCGAGTCGGTGGGCGAGTCGATGGTCGGCGGCGACCATTCACTGGTGGGCGGGCTGATCCTGGCGGCCACCCTGCTGGGACTGAACTGGCTGGTGGGATTCATCAGCGCGCGTTCGCCCGGGTTCGACGCAATGATCGAGGGCCGGCCGGTGCTGATCGCCCGCAACGGGGAGCTGTTCCACGACGTGCTGCTGCAGCAGTCGCTGAACGTCAAGGATTTCGAAACCGCGATGCGCGAAGCCGACTGCGACGACCTGTCCAGGGTGGAGCTGGCGATGCTGGAGACCTCCGGCCACATCACCGTGGTCACAAGGTCCTGAGGCATGAAAAAGCGCCGGGCCTCCTCCTGGAAGCCCGGCGCGCACCACGCCAAGGGGGGGCGCGTGGAGTCGTGGAGTCAGGATCGGGCGGGGGTCAGGCGGCCTTCGCGGCCCGCTGGTTGCCGCCGCCTTCGGCCAGGATGGTCAGCTTCTCGTCGGTGGCCTTTTCTTCTTCCAGCGTGGCCTCGAGCAGCGGGATGGCCTTGTCGTAGCCGAGCTGCCTGGCCAGCGCGCACAGCGTGCCGTAGGCGGCGATCTCGTAGTGCTCGGCCTTCTGCGCGCCGCCGATCAGCGCCGCGTCGCGCAGCGGGCCTTCCTTGACCTGGTCGATCACGTCCTTGCTCTCCTCGACCAGGCCTTCCATCGCCGCGCACTTGATGCGCTTGATCTTGATGCCGAGCACCTCGGCCACCTGGTTCAGGCGCTCCACCTGGGCCTCGGTTTCCTCCAGGTGGGCTTCGAACGCGGCGGACAGTTCCGGGGATTCGGCGGCCTTGGCCAGGCGCGGCAGCGCCTTGGTCATCTGCCTCTCGGCGCTGTGGATATCGGACAGTTCGTGGATGAAAAGTTCTTCCATCGTCTTGACGGCCATGGGGGAGGCTCCGTTGTGGTTGGGGGGAGGAACGACTCTACGGACGGGCGCGAAACGCGCGGTGAAAACGGCGGCGCGGCACGCTCACGAAGCGCGAACGGAACCGGCGCACCGGGTCAGCGCCGGGTGCCGCCGGACGAGCGGCGGCTTGGGGCCGGCACCCGGCTCATGATCGACCACGGCGTGAGCCCCATCCGCGCCAGCCGCCCGTCGACCTCGGTCGCGAACGCGAACCGTTGCTCGGGCTGGACGCGGGCCTCGGCCTCCTCATAGATGTGCCTGAACCCGGTCCAGAAATCCTGCTCGGCCTGGAAGCCGTGGGCCTGGCGGCACTTCTCGACCACGCCGTCGGCGGCAACGCGCGGCGTGGTCCAATCGCGGGAAGGGGGAAGGGATTCGTCGACGGGGGAGGTCTTCATCGGGGGTGGGTCGAGTGGATGTTGAGAGGGGGGATGCTTGGCTTGCGCCATCATTGGCCGAGGCTGGTGTAGCGCGCGCGAAAAACCGCTGAATGCGAACGCCACGCGCACCAACGCGTTCAGCTCCGCAAGGGTTCGCGCCCGGTCCGCGCGGTTCGTTACCTCTTGGCTTCCACGCCATCGGTGGCGTCCCGGGCCATGAACGTCTGGGTGACCTCGGGCAGGTTGTCCATCACCCACTGCGCCATCGCTTCTTCCTGCGCCAGGATCTGTTCGCATACGCGCTGGGTCTCGGCATCGCCGGCCTGCCGGGCGGCAGCGATCAGCGTGTTGTAGGAGGCGATCTCCATGTGTTCGAACACGTAGCTGGCCATCGCGCCCTTGACGATCTCGTCGGAGGCGAACATGCCGCTGATCGCCTGCCCGGCGGCGGCCATCATGCCCATGGTGTCCTTGATCGCGGACGGCGATCCGCCCAGCCGTTCAAGGCAGCCCTCCAGCAGCTTCTGCTGGCCGAGGGTCTCTTCCAGGTGCTGTTCGATGCGCGCCTTCATCTTCGGGTAGTTGTCGATGCGCGAGGCCTGGGCCTTGAGCATCTGCCCGGCCTGCTGCTCCATCGCGTGGGCGTCGCGCAGCCAGTCGAGGAGGTGTTCGCGTGGGTCGGCCATGGTGCTGTTCCTGTGGTGTGGGGGAGCCGCACCCTAGCCGGCGTGGCGTGAGCCCGGCGCGACGCTGCGCCGGGGGCGCGAATCCACGCGCCGTTCACGGCCGGCTGCTAGATTCGACCGTTATTTCCGGGGGTGCAATGGACGAGCGGTACGCCGCGCTGGACGACGAGACGCGGCAGTACGCGCTGCTGCTCCGAAGCGTCACCGACTACGCGATCTTCATGCTCGACGCCGACGGCTGCGTGCGCAGCTGGAACCCGGGCGGCGAGCGCATCAAGGGATACAGCGCCGAGGAGATCATCGGCCGGCATTTCTCGCGCTTCTATACGCCCGAGGACATCGCCAAAGGGGTTCCGGCCCAGGGACTGGCGATCGCGCGCGAGCAGGGCAGGTTCGAGTCGGAGGGCTGGCGCCTGCGCAAGGACGGCAGTCGCTTCCGCGCCAACGTGGTCATCGATCCGGTGTACGAGCACGGGCGCCTGATCGGCTTCGCCAAGATCACCCGCGACATCACCGAGCGGTACCAGGCCCAGCAGCAGCTCGAGCAGGCCCAGAAGGCGCTCGCCGAATCGCAGAAGCTGGAGTCGATCGGCAAGCTGACGCTGGGGCTGGCCCACGACTTCAACAACCTGCTGACCATCATCGTCAACAGCCTGGAAACGATTGCGCTGCGGCCGGGCGCCGACGAGCGCACCCGGGAGCTGGTGGAGACGGCCGCGCGGGCATGCGACCGGGGCGCGCTGCTGACGCGCCAGTTGCTGGCCTTCGGCCGCGGGCAGCCGCTGGCGCCCGAGCCGTGCGAGCTGAACTCGCTGCTCGAGGATTCGATGAACCTGTTCCGGCGCGCGTGTGCCGGCACCGTGGAACTCGAGCTGGACCCGGCGGCCGGCCTGCCGCCGGTGCAGGTCGACCGGGCGCAGTTCGAGGCCGCGATCCTCAACCTGGTCACCAACAGCTGCGACGCCATGCCGGGCGGCGGCAGGATCCGCCTGCACACCTCGGTGGCCTGCCGGCGCAATCCATCCGCGCCTGCAGGCGAGGAGCGCCTGCACGTGTGCGTGGCGGTCACCGACGATGGCGAAGGCATCGCCCCGGATGTCCAGCGGCAGGTGTTCGAGCCGTTCTTCACCACCAAGGAAGTCGGCAAGGGCAGCGGGCTGGGCCTGAGCCAGGTGTTCGGCTTCGCCGCCCAGTCCGGCGGCTTCGCCGAGCTTGAAAGCGCCCCCGGCGTCGGCACCACCGTGCGCATGTGCCTGCCTGCCGGCGGAGGGGCGGCATGAGCGCGGGCAGGCGGGTGCTGCTGGTGGAGGACGAGCGTGCGCTGCTGATGCTGGTCGGTGACGCGCTCGATGACCGCGGGTTCGAGGTGACCGCGGTGGGCGACGGGCGCCAGGCGCTGCAGGCGCTGGAGGGCGGCCGGCGCTTCGACTACGTGGTCTCGGACATCAGCATGCCCGAGGGCGTGTCCGGCCTGGACATCGCCGCGCGCGCGATCGATGCCGACCCCGATGCCCGCGTGATCCTGGTGTCGGGGCTGGCCCGGTCGCAGCTTCCGCCGCTGCCCGAGGGCGCCACGTTCCTGCCCAAGCCGTATCGCGTTTCGCAGCTTATGGAGCTGCTGCGGTAGGCGGGGGCGACTTCCCCAAGGCGCCTCCCGGCATGCTATGCGCTGCGCGGGAGCGCCGCCGCCGCGCTGTGCCAGCGCCAGGCGCTGGACAGGATTGATTCGAGTTCCGGGTAAGCAGGTGCCCAGCCCAGTTCGCGGCGGGCCAGGCTGCTCGCCGCGACCAGCACCGCCGGGTCGCCCGGGCGCCGGGGGACGACCGACCAGGGGATGCGGTGGCCGCACACCGCTTCGGCGGCGGTGATCACCTCCCGCACGGAAAAGCCGGCGCCGTTGCCCAGGTTGAACGCGTGCGCGCCTGGATTGAGGTCCATCCACTCCAGCGCCAGCCGGTGCGCCTGGGCCAGGTCGTCCACGTGCACGTAGTCGCGGATACAGGTGCCGTCCGGGGTGGGCCAGTCGTCGCCGAATACCTGCAGCGGCGGGCCCGCGCCGAGGGCCGCGCGCAGCACGTTCGGGACCAGGTGGGTCTCCGGATCGTGCATCTCGCCCAGCGCGCCGTCCGCGGCCGCGCCCGCGGCGTTGAAGTAGCGGAAGCTCACCGAGCGCAGCCCGTACGCGGCCGCGGCGTCGGCCAGGATCCGCTCGACCATCAGCTTGCTTGCGCCGTAGGGATTGATCGGCTCGCGCGGATGGTCCTCGTCGATGCATGCCGCCCGCGGTTCGCCGTACACCGCGGCCGTGGACGAGAACACCAGCCGGTCCACGCCGTGGCGCTGCATCGCCTGCAGCAGGTTGAGCGTGCCGGCCAGGTTGTTGGCGTAGTACGCATACGGCGCCGCCACCGATTCGCCCACCAGCGAGCGGGCGCAGAAATGCATCACCGCATCGAAGCGCTGGCCGCTGAAGGCGCGCTCCAGCGCCAGCGGATGCAGCAGGTCCGCCTCCACCAGCGGTCCCCAGCGCACCGCAGCGCGGTGCCCCGTGGACAGGTTGTCCAGCACCGTGACCTGGTGGCCGTGGCCGGCGAGCTGCCTTGCCATGTGGCTGCCGATGTAGCCGGCGCCTCCGCAGACGAGTACATGCATGGGGGATTCCGGGCGCGCGGGGCGTGCAGCATCTGCCGGCAACCGTGCAGGCGCGGTGAGGCGCCTGCGGCTGAACGGTTCACCGGGGCGGGCGCCAACGAGGGATTTCTTCACCGGATGTGCAAGGGGCAGGCGCGGAGACTCCTCTCCCCCCTCCCGCAGGATTCACCATGGACAGCCCGCCCCAGCCATCCCGCCCGCACGCAACCCGCCCGCACGCGCCGCTTGCCGCCTCCCTGCCGGCACGCTCGCCGGCCCGGCACTTCCCCCTGGTCGTGCACAGCCACCTGCGCTGGGACTTCGTCTGGCAGCGACCACAGCAACTGCTCTCGCGCCTGGCGGCGGACCACCCGGTGCTGTTCCTGGAAGAGCCGCTGCCCGGCGGCAGCGAGGTGGGCCTGGACATCACCGCGCCGCTGGCCAACGTCGTGCGGATGGTGCCGCGGCTGCCGGACGGCGCGCCTCCGGGCGTCGACGACCAGTGGCGGCTGCTGTTGCCGCTGATCGAGCGGGCGCTGCGGACACACGCGCTGCTTGCAGGGCGCTTCGAGCGCCCCGTGCAGTGGTTCTATTCGCCGATGAGCGCCCCGGTGCTGCTCGGCCGCTTCGGCGCCTGCGGCACGGTGTACGACTGCATGGACGAGCTGGCGAACTTCCGCTTCGCGCCCACCGACATCGCCGCGCGCGAGCGGTTCCTGCTGGCGCGTGCCGACGTGGTGTTCACCGGCGGCTGGCAGATTCACGAGGCAAAGGCGCGCCACCATCCCAGGGTCCACTTCCACGGCTGTGGCGTCGACGCGGCCCATTTCGGCCGCGCGCGCCTGGCCTCCACCCGGGTTCCCGACGCGGTGGCCGGGCTGCCCGGGCCGGTGCTGGGCTACGTCGGCGTGGTGGACGAGCGGCTGGACTGCGCGCTGATCGAGGCGCTTGCGCGCGCCTTTCCAGGCGCCTCGGTGGTGATGGCCGGGCCGCTGGCCAAGGTGGGCCCGGAGGAGATCCCGTACCTGCCCAACATCCACTGGCTGGGCCAGCAGCCATACGATGCGCTGCCGGCGCTGGTGAAGGGCTTCGACGTGTGCCTGATGCCGTTCGCGCTCAACGAGGCAACCCGCTGCATCAACCCCACCAAGACCCTGGAGTACATGGCCACCGGCAAGCCGGTGGTGTCCACCGCGGTCGCCGACGTGGTGCGCAACTTCACCCCGGTCGTGTCGGTGGCCCATACCGCGGAGGAGTTCCTCGAGGCCGCCGGCCGGGCCGCGCGCGAACCCGATCCGGCGCTGCTGCGCGAAGGCATCGCCAGGGCGATGCAGTCGTCGTGGGATTCCACGGTCGCCACCATGCGCCAGGAGCTGCTCGACGCCGTGTTGCCGGTACGCGGCGGCAGCCGGG
>Ga0079223_10002842_pt1 | contig 10825 bp, 11 predicted proteins | sample Stecom2011_FD_75072 | JGI IMG/M metagenome (GOLD analysis project Ga0079223, IMG submission 75072) | Agricultural soil microbial communities from Utah to study Nitrogen management - Steer compost 2011 | ecosystem: Environmental > Terrestrial > Soil > Agricultural land | place: USA: Utah...
ATTAAGTTTACTCACGGGTTCACCAAATTTTAGGAAGACGATTATGAAAGTTAGAGCTCAGATTGGCATGGTGTTAAATCTGGACAAGTGTATCGGCTGCCATACTTGCTCCATCACCTGCAAAAACGTATGGACTTCGCGCGAAGGAGTCGAGTACGCATGGTTTAACAACGTTGAAACCAAGCCTGGCGTTGGTTTTCCGAAAGAATGGGAAAACCAAGAAAAGTGGAATGGTGGTTGGGAACGTACTAAAAAGGGTAAGTTGCGCCTTAAAATGGGTGGTAAATTACGTATTTTAGCGAACATCTTTGCTAACCCCGACCTACCGCAAATTGACGACTACTACGAGCCGTTCGATTTTGACTACCAACATTTGCATACCGCAGGCGACAGTAAGCACCAACCCGTGGCGCGTCCGCGCTCGTTGATTACTGGCAAGCGTATGGAAAAAATTGAATGGGGCCCGAACTGGGAAGAAATTCTTGGTACCGAGTTCGAAAAGCGTAAAAAAGACGTGAACTTTAACGACGTGGTGCAAAAAGACATTTATGGACAGTTTGAAAAAACCTTCATGATGTATTTGCCACGTTTATGTGAGCATTGCTTAAACCCTGCATGTGTTGCTGCTTGTCCTTCTGGCGCTATTTATAAGCGTGAAGAAGACGGTATTGTACTTATCGACCAAGACAAATGTCGTGGTTGGCGCATGTGTGTTTCAGGTTGCCCCTACAAGAAAATTTACTACAACTGGAAAACTGGTAAATCAGAAAAATGTACTTTCTGTTACCCACGTATTGAAGCGGGTTTACCTACAGTTTGTTCAGAAACCTGTGTAGGCCGTATTCGTTATCTAGGTGTTTTACTGTATGACGCAGATAAAATTGAAGCGGCAGCAAATACACCAAACGAAAAAGACTTGTACCAAGCGCAACTCGACCTTTTCCTTGACCCGTTTGATCCAGAAGTGATTGCTGCGGCGAAGAAAGAAGGCATTGCGGATAACTGGTTAAAAGCAGCGCAGCGTTCGCCAGTTTATATGATGGCAATGGACTGGAAAGTTGCATTACCACTGCACCCAGAGTATCGCACCTTACCAATGGTTTGGTACGTGCCACCACTGTCGCCAATTCAAAGTGCGGTAGAAGCAGGTCACGTGGGTATGAACGGTGAAATACCAGACCTGAAGTCGTTACGTATTCCATTACGTTACCTTGCAAACTTACTCACTGCAGGCGACGAAGCACCTGTTGAACGCGCACTAGAGCGTATGATTGCTATGCGTGCTTATAAACGTTCACAGCAAGTAGACGGTGTAGAAGACTATGAAGTGCTTAAGCAAGTTGGCTTAACACCGAACCAAGTTGAAGAGATGTACCGTTATATGGCACTTGCAGATTTTGAAGACCGCTTTGTTATTCCTACTAGTGCACGTGCCTATGCAGAAAACGCTTACGGCCTGAAAGGCGAATGTGGCTTCTCGTTTGGTAACGGTTGTAGCGACGGCGACAGCGATTTGAATTTGTTCGGTGGCGACAAAAAAGGCGTACGCAAAGTCATTCCTGTAGTAATGAAGGACTAACCACAATGAAAATTGCTCAAGTTATATCTTTGCTGCTCGACTATCCAACAGAAGAGTTGGCCGAGGCAAAGCAAGATTTTTTAGACATCATTATGGCGTCTAAACTGGCGCCCGAACGGAAGCAAAACATGGTCGACTTTGTTGAGCAACGTTTTAGTGGTGATTTAATGGACTGGCAGTCTGAATACAACGGCCTTTTTGAACGTGGCCGTTCGCTTTCCTTGCTGCTGTTCGAACACATTCATGGCGAATCGCGCGCGCGCGGGCAAGCTATGGTTGACTTACTAAACCAATATAAAGAAGCCGGTTTGGACATAGGGGTACGTGAATTACCTGACTATATTCCACTTTACCTTGAGTTTTTATCAACCCAGGGTGAAGAAAATCTAGTGCTTGGTTTACAAGAAGTTGCACATATTTTAGCAACCCTTACTGCCCGTTTAGAACAACGCGAAAGTAACTATGCCGCGCTGACGAATAGCTTGCTGAACTTGTCGGGCGTAGAAGTAGATATGGCCGACATTCACAGCCAAATTGCTACAGAAGCGCGTGACGACACCAATGAAGCGCTCGATAAGGTGTGGGAAGAAGAAATGGTTACATTTGGGCCTGACTCCAGCGCTGACGGTTGCAGTACAGGTACGAATAAACCGGCTGAAACCCAACGTAAAGACCAATTTGTGCCTATTCAGTGGGCTGAAGAGCTGTTGAAGAACAGCGAACCAGCAGCGAAACGAGGAAATTAACCATGAACTTAGATCTGTTGATGTTTGGGATCTACCCCTATATCGCCTCAGTCATTTTCTTTTTTGGCAGCGCGCTCCGTTACGACCGCGAGCAATACACTTGGAAGGCACAGTCAAGCCAAATGCTGAGCAATAAACACTTCCGTATTGCGAGTGTGTTTTTCCATGTGGGCATTATCATGATTTTTGCTGGCCACTTTGCTGGCTTAGTCATGCCTTACGAATTGTGGGAACTGCTTGGTATTAGCTTACCGCAAAAACAAATGGTGGCCATGGGAGTAGGTGGTTTCTTTGGTGCGATTTGTTTTATAGGTTTAACCATGCTGGTGTGGCGCCGCCTATTTAACCCGCGTGTACGAGCAAGTAGCTCGACTATGGACACCTTAATTCTACTGGTTATTTACTGGCAGCTTATTTTGGGTATTTTCACTATTTTTGTGTCAACGGGGCACATGGACGGACACGTTATGCACGACTTAATGAGTTGGTCGCGTTACTTGTTAACCTTCCACCCAGACAAAGCCGTTGAATATATGTCGAATGTACATTGGATCTATAAAGCGCACGTATTCTGGGGTGTGACACTGTTCATTTTGTTCCCATTCAGTCGATTAGTGCACATTTGGAGTGTTCCGGTGAAATATGTTGGTCGTAAGCACCAAATCGTTCGCCGCCGTTTCCCGAAGTCGTAGTTAGAGGTTGTTATGATTCACGTAAACGAAGCTACAATTGAAGACAAAGCAGTGCTTGAAGAAATGCAGTATCACCCAGCTACATCGCAGCGCGAGGCTATGTTTAAAGCGGCTGAAGCGCTTATTATTGGTGAACTGTTGAAGCAGCGGGCGACAGAGTTAGGTTTTGAAGTCACGGGCGCAGAAGCGCCCGTCACAGAAGAAGACTACCTCGATAAGCTAATTGAAACCGAAGTTTATGTACCAGAGGCTTCGGAAGAAGAGTGTCGTACGTACTTTGAGCAAAACCGTGACAAGTTCACCACATCGCCCCTTATGGAAGCGCGGCATATTTTACTTGCTGCACCGTCTGGGGAAGACAAGCCACGTATGGAAGCGCTAACGATTGCTGAAGAACTTATAAAGCAGCTGAAGCAAGGTGGCGACTTCGCTGGTTTAGCGCGCGCGCACTCGGCTTGCCCGTCAAAGGAAACCGGTGGGAGCTTGGGGCAATTAAGTAAAGGGCAAACTGTACCTGAGTTTGAACGTGTCGTATTTGCGCTTGAACCGGGCCTTTACGACGCACCCATAGAAAGCCGTTATGGTTTCCATATTGTTTCGGTAGAACGGAAAGTAGCAGGCTTACCACTTGAATTTATGGATGTGCGTGAAAAAATTCGCGACTACCTAAATGAAAAAGTACGCCATAAGTCTATTGCTCAATACATTCAAACACTTATTGCTGGTGCGAAAATTGAAGGTTTTGACTTCTCGGTGTCGACCTCACCGCTCATGCAGTAAAGAGTGCAATAAAGTAGGCGTCTACTAAAAAAGCCTGATTTTGGTCTAAACCAAGTCAGGCTTTTTTTGTATTCAATGTGTTATACATTCTCTTGGAAACTAACTGGTTTTGCGGAGATGAGGAATAGTGAAAAGTTTTTGTATCGTTGCTGCTTTCTTTGTTTGGGCTTTTACACCAAATAAGCTTGCAGCAGAAGAAAACAATAACAGTCTAGAAACACGCTTTATTTTTCTGGATGTGTCAAAAGGCTGGGATACAAAATATTCAGGCACCTTCCCTCAAATAAACCCTATACCCTTGCCCGGCATTGAGCAGCAGATCAGCTCCAAGTGGTCTATAAGATTACGGGTTGTGGGAAGTCTTTTTTATGATGAAGCGAAACTTGATAGCGTTCCACTGGAACTAAAGTATCGTTTTACAGCAGCGTCCAAATCGTTTTACCTCAAGGGAGGGCTGCATCACTATAAATATAAGCTTGCAGAAAAAAACCTTCCTTTCCGTAAAACCAAGGGAATCGGGCCCAGCTTAGCTTTAGGCTGGCAAAGCCATAACCCAAGCGGGTTTGGTTATAGCATTGAAACTTGGTATCGGCCCTTAAAACACTCAGACGTTTACGGTGTTTCTGCCATGCTCAGTTATGGTTTTAATTAGAAGCTAGGGCGAATATTTTAATCATCCGAAGTGTTGCTTATGCAGGTTATAGATCATAAGGACCAGCGGCCAAAATTTACTTTTATATACATTTGATATAAGTTGTGCTTGCACGTTGTGTGCAAATTTTCAACGTTCTCACACAAGAGAGGCTTACAATGAGAACAATACTTTATGCTTTTTTGTTAGCGTTAACTTTGAGTTTTTCAGCAACAGCGGAGGAGTGTTCCGCTCCTGCTTATATTAAGGCTATGGCGGATAGTGTGAATAGGTTTTCCGCCGCTGACAGCCTTATTATTACCGAGCAATTGGCCAGTAGTTTACCTGCTGACGAGCAACTTGCGTTTTTCGCCTTACTGAGCGCAGAAAATAAAATACTCTTTTGGCAAGGGCGAACAGAAAGGTTAGCAAGAACATACGATTTTTCACCAGAGCAACTCGCTTTTATTGAACAAGTGAGGCAAGTAGAAATTAGTTTCAGAAGGGGAGAAATCGATCAAGATGAAGTTCAAATGCAAGCTGTCTATTTAGAGCTTGAAATGGAAGCCCTATTTCAGCCTGAGTTGGCACAACAGCTTTTTTTCGTTTCTTATTTTAAAGAGGCTTCTTTAGAAGAAGCTCCTCAAGCTTAAAATAATGAGTTTAACAGCATGAATGAATTTAGTCTTCCCCCGTGTAATTGTAATACCACAAGCAAACAGAAGTGTTCAGTTTGCCAGTTGGGGGTGGGTAATACCTGCTCATGGAGGAATGACGGTTGCGGATATCGCGCTCGTATATGCAAGCGACCAGTTGTTATTACGCATTGCAGCTAGTACTTTCATCTTGAAAGTAAAAGAGTATGGATATTCTGAATGCAGGAAGCTCTTTAGACCGTGAAGTTGGTACACGGATGACCAGTATTTAATTTGGCCCAATGACACCTTGAAAGTGCGACTGAGCTCAATTCGGCTTTCTTCCTGAGCACGTTTAGCTAACTCAAGCTTAAAACTTCGTTCATATCTAGACATAAAAAAACCCCAGTAATTGGAATGTCCAACTATTGGGGGTCACTTCAAAACAGTAAGAGAGCTTTTTTTGTTCACCTCGCCCCGAGTTACCCCTAAAACCACTAACTACTCCCGCCGGGGTAACAACCGCTGAACGAATGCGGCTTGCATACTTGGTGAAACCCTCAGTTGCCCTTTCGGTTGATTTAGATCAACGCATAAGGCTGGCATAACCTTATGGTATCCACTATATCTAGTGTCACAAGCAAGTGGCCAGCACAATATATGGTGTTTTGATGAATTCAGTATTGCGATACAGCAGCGAAGAAATTGTCTGGCAAGAAGTGCCTGGCGAAACCTCTTTAGCTTATACCATTACGGGTTGCCCTGTGGGTTGTAAGGGCTGCCATAGCGTCGACACCTGGCCCGTAGGTAGTGGTATTGAATTACTACCCGATTACTTCTCAAAACGTTTAAACGACTACCAAGGGCTTATTACCTGTGTGCTGTTTCTAGGTGGCGAATGGCACCATGAAGCCTTGCTGCAGCTCTTGAAGTTAGCTAAATCACAGGGTTTAAAAACTTGTTTGTACACGGGCTTAGAAAGCATTCCGAGTGAAATTACAAAACAGCTCGACTATTTAAAAACTGGCCCATGGGTTGCGGCTCGCGGTGGCCTCGATAGCCGCGCCACCAATCAACGATTTATGAACTTACGTAGCGGCGAGTTATTAAATGTTCGCTTCTGGCAATAAAAAAAGTAATAAAAGGGGAACGTCATGTTACGACTAACGAAGGATCAAATTAGTAATAAACTTCAGTTTATTGAAGACTATTTACACGCTGAAAACGCAGCCGACGGTTCAAAAATGGATGCGAACGCCAACGTTACACATAAAAACGTGGCGACGTTAGAAGCTGAGATCATGAAAGACTTTTTCGTGCAGGTCAATCGTGCGCAAGTGAGCAGCAAAATAACTGAGTTATTTGGCGACGAATTAGCAAAGGAGTATGTGCGCCAAATTGAAGACCATGAAATTTATGTACACGATGAAACCAGCTTAAAGCCTTATTGTGTGTCTGTGACTATGTACCCATTCTTGCGTGACGGCTTAACCAAGTTGGGTGGTGAGTCGCTAGGCCCGAAACATATTGAGTCATTTTGTGGCACATTTGTTAATTTTGTATTTGCCGTTAGCTCGCAGTTTGCAGGAGCTGTGGCCACAGTAGAGTTCCTAACCTACTTCGACTATTTTGCCCGTAAAGACTATGGCGACGACTACTTGAATACCCACCGCCACGAAATTGCCAACCACTTACAGCATGTGGTGTATGCACTGAACCAGCCGGCTGCAGCCCGTGGTTACCAAAGTGTGTTTTGGAATATTTCTATTTACGACCAATTCTATTTTGACAGTATGTTTGGCGAATTTGTTTTCCCAGACTTCAGTAAGCCAAGTTGGAAATCGGTGGCACAGCTACAAGACTTCTTCCTTGACTGGTTTAACGAAGAGCGCAATAAAACCATTTTAACCTTCCCAGTGGTAACCGTTGCTATGTTAACCGACGACGGCCTGTGCAAAGACACAGCCTTTGCGCGAGGCATGGCCAACCACATGGCAAAAGGCAGTTCGTTCTTTGTTTATTTGTCAGACAACGCCGACTCATTGGCTTCCTGCTGTCGTTTGCGTAGTGAAATTGCCGACAACACATTCTCGTATACCTTAGGCGCTGGTGGCGTTGCTACGGGCTCCATTAACGTGATTACCATTAACATGAACCGCCTCGTGCAAGACGGTCGAGATTTAAACACTGAGCTAAGCAAAATACATAAATACCAAGTGGCATACCGTAGCCTAATGGAAGACTACTTAGCGGCAGGCTTACTCACTGTATACGACGCGGGCTTTATAACCCTCGATAAACAGTTCCTGACCATTGGTATTAACGGTATGGCGGAAGCGGCAGAATCGCAAGGCATTACCGTTGGTAACAACCAAGCCTATAAAGACTTTGTGCAAAAACATTTAAAAGTAATTTACGACGGCAATAAAGTGGCGAAGAAAGAATATGGCTATATGTTTAATACGGAGTTTGTTCCGGCAGAAAACTTAGGTATTAAAAATGCGAAGTGGGACAAAAACGACGGCTATTTTGTACCGCGCGACTGCTATAACTCTTATTTCTACACGGTAGAAGGCGACGAAACCAACGCACTCGATAAATTTATTTTACATGGCCGTGAGCTGGTCGACTTTCTCGATGGCGGTTCAGCATTGCACTTGAACTTAGAAGAAAAGCTTAGCCAAGAAGGCTATTTCTCGCTGTTTAATATTGCGGCTAAAACTGGCTGTAACTACTTCTGTATTAACGTAAAAATTACGATTTGTAATGAATGCGAGCATATCGACAAGCAAACTTTGTATGCTTGCCCAAGTTGCCAATCGGAAAACATCGACCATGGTACACGGGTTATTGGTTACTTAAAGCGCGTGTCGGCGTTTAGTGCAGGGCGGCGTAAAGAGCATGCTATACGCCACTACCACCGTGAAAAACACACGCATAAAGTGCTTAATGAAGAAATGGCATAGGCTTCAAAAAGCAGTTTAACTCACTTGTATATAACCCAAAAGGGGGAGGGCATCCCTCTTTTGGTTCAAACGCGATAAGCTCTAGCTTTGTTACACTGCAGCCTGTTGTATAAGGAGCCAAAGCCATGTTGAGTAGTTTCGACGATTTTTTGAAAGCAGCAAAAGAACAAGACGAACCGCAACGCCTGTTGTTCGTATTTACCCGTACAGAAATGCCTGAAAAAGCAACCGAGGAGCAGCGCGATAGGTTCACACAAGGTGAAGGCGGTAATTTAGATCCAATACTGTGTGTCGATAAATTACCAGAAGAAGTAGCCAGCTTAGAGGCTCTTATTAAAGAGTCGGAAGAAACGGGACTTACCTGGGATATTGCTTTTGCTGCTGGTATGAGTGGCCTACTGGGCCACGCGCCAACAACGGAGCAAGCAGAACAACCATTAACCATGATGGTTGAAAGCATTAAAGGTGGCACAGTGGCTAACTTTATCGCCTTCAACCGGGAAGGCAAATTGCTGCAAATACTGTAATCGCCTTACTTTATAAAAGGCTAGAGTGGCTGGCGCTCAGCAAGAGCGCCGGCAATATCTAACGACCACTGATGCACGCTGTTTGGTAAGCGTGTTTGCAGTTCGATGGTATCGAGAAAATTCTTCAATTCTAAGCCCAGCTCAGTGTCGCCACGCAGTGTCAGGCGTCGGCGAAAAAAAAGTGTGTCTGGGTCCACATACTGTGTCATCAGTAAAAACAAATCGTTCATGCTGCCCGCTAAAGCTACATCTGCGGTCGCTAGGTTGTGGCTAACAGCCAAATAAAAATTTCCGCGTTTCACTTGGCCTGAAACATAAAAGCTAAAGGGCAAGTCGGTGACAGTTATTTGTACAGAGCGTTGCTGCATAAAGTTGAGCAAGCCGGCACTTAATTCCTGTTTAAAAAAGTAATTAAGAGCATGTTCTATAGTGAGCTGGGAAAAAGCCTGTGGCACAAAAGGAACAGCTTTAACTGCCACCGTAGGTAGCTTGTCTACCAACAACTGAATAACCCTATTTTTACTTAACATTCAATAACTTCCGTTCATGATTGGCGTAGAATTATAGTGCCATGAAACACTGGGGAAGTCAGCTAGCAAGTGTAAGCTTTCCCTCAAAACTGAAGAGGCTTATATGGAGTTGTTATGTCCTGCTGGAAGTGTTCCCGCCCTAAAAGCTGCTATTGAAAACGGTGCCGATGCTGTTTATGTGGGGTTGAAAGATCAAACCAATGCGCGCCATTTTGCGGGTTTAAACTTCGACTCGGGTACGCTAGCTGAAGCCGTTACTTATGTTCACCAACACGGGCGAAAACTGCACGTTGCTATTAATACGTTCGCTCAACCCGATAAATATGATCAATGGACTGCAGCAGTTGATGCCGCCATCAAAGCAAAAGCCGACGTACTAATTGTGGCCGACATAGCTTTGCTTGGTTACATTGCTGAGCGTTATCCAAAACAAGAAATTCATCTTTCGGTACAAGCGTCGGCAACCAATGCGGCGGCCATCGATTTCTATCAAAGCCAGTACGGAGTAAAACGTATTGTACTGCCGCGTGTATTGGCCATGAACCAAGTGCGTGCGCTGGCGCATACCACCAACATAGACCTTGAGGTGTTTGCCTTCGGTAGCCTTTGTATTATGGCGGAAGGACGTTGTTACCTTAGCTCGTATATGACAGGCGAGTCGCCAAACACAGCCGGGGTATGTTCACCAGCGGCCCATGTGCGTTGGGAAGAAGAAAATGGTGTGCTCGAATCACGTTTAAATGGTGTGTTAATTGATCGTTTTCAGCCGGAAGAACGCACTGGCTACCCAACCTTATGCAAAGGACGTTTTGAAGTGGCAGGTGAGGTGTATCACCCCCTAGAAGAACCCACCAGTTTAAATACCCTCGACTTGTTACCCCAGCTGTATAAAGAAGGTATTAAGTCATTAAAAATTGAAGGGCGGCAACGTTCACCGGCCTATGTAGCACAAATAACGCGTGTGTGGCGAGCCGCAATAGACAGTGTTTTAGCGGCGCCGGAGTCTTTTACTGTTGATGCAGATTGGCAACGGGTGTTGGCCAACCTGTCGGAAGGTAGCCAAACCACCTTGGGCGCATATCACCGAACTTGGAAATAAATATGAATATGAAATTCTCCCTTGGGCCAGTGCTATATTTCTGGCCAAAGAAAAAAATGCAGGGTTTTTATCAACAAGCAGCCGAAAGCAATGTTGATATTGTTTACCTTGGCGAAGCCGTGTGTAGCAAACGCCGTGAGTTAAAATTCGACGACTATATGGAAATTGCCCACATGTTACGGGAAGCCGGTAAGCAAGTGTGTTTGTCGACCATGACCTTACTTGAAGCACCCTCAGAGCTGCGCGAGTTACGCCGCTATTGTGACAATGGCGACTTTCTTGTGGAAGCGAACGATGTGGGTGCTATTGGTGTTTTAAATGAAAATAAACTGCCGTTTATTGCCGGTGCTGCTATTAGTATTTATAACCACCATTCGCTGCGGCGCATGGTTAATTTGGGCATGAAACGTTGGGTAATGCCGGTTGAGCTTTCTGGCGACTGGTTAGCGGACTTGTTAGCCAAGGATATTATTAAAGACGTTCGTAGTTGTTTTGAAACCGAGTTATTTTCTTTTGGCCACATGCCTTTGGCTTGGTCTGCTCGCTGTTTTACCGCCCGCTCAGAACAACGGCACAAAGACCAGTGTGAACTTTGTTGTATTAAATATCCCGACGGAAGAGTTGTGGATAGCCAAGACGG
>Ga0079223_10002843_pt1 | contig 10825 bp, 9 predicted proteins | sample Stecom2011_FD_75072 | JGI IMG/M metagenome (GOLD analysis project Ga0079223, IMG submission 75072) | Agricultural soil microbial communities from Utah to study Nitrogen management - Steer compost 2011 | ecosystem: Environmental > Terrestrial > Soil > Agricultural land | place: USA: Utah...
GCTATCACTCATCGTTGCACTTTTGCTATTTGATTTGAGTAAAAAGATAACAACAGTATATCAGACTGTTCTGTTTGTTCCATATTTTGTTTCTTGGGTTGTTGTGAGCTATGCTATTTTAGCCATATTGGACTATAAACGTGGTTCACTTAATCACTTGATCGAGTCGCTTGGTGGGGATCCGATTATGTGGTATAACTTGGCGGAATATTGGCGGCCATAAGTGCTGCTTCGATAGCAATGGTTCCTGATCCTGTCATGGCATCCAGAAGTCCTTCCTCGGAAGGATTCCAACGGGCAAGTTTTAATAATCCTGCGGCAACGTTCTCTTTAAGAGGCGCCTCTGTTTTGGAAATACGATAACCTCTTTGACTAAGAGGGGCGCCACAGAGGTCGAGCATGATAGTGACAGAGTAGGGAGCTTTCTCACCTTTTTCGATACGAGCTAGAAAAACCACATCCGGGTTTTCCTTATCAATGCTTGGCCTTTCTCCAACATAGTGACGGAAATAGTCAACAATAGCATCTTTTAGTTTGAGGTTACTAAACTGTGAGTTACGAAATTCTTCCCGCTCTCTTGGAAGATCAGCAAAAATGGTATTCAAGCGGAACGTCTGATCCACGCTCATTAAGCTCTTCCACTTAATGTCTGTCGCTTCCAGATAGTAATCTTTCTCATTTCTCACTTCGAACTGATATAAGTATTTGTAAACCCGAGAGGCTAGGCGAGTATAGAGAATGACTCGTAATGCAATTTCGTGAAAAGCTTCAAAGGCTACCCCTCCACGATGGATGGTGGTGTTTTTGGCACCAAATTCTTTTATTTCTTCTGCAAGAAGCTCCTCCAGGCCAACGGGGCAAGAGGCGAAATATTCAAAGCGAAATTTGTTCATTACTAATCCTGAGGGTAGGGCGCATTTGTCTATTCTCCTTGAGGAGAGAGACAAAGAATGCTAGTTTAAGTTCATAATTTGAATTCATTTACCAGACCTCACTGGTACTGCAAAAGGATTTTTTATATGAGCGAAAACTTTTCAACAGGTTATTACGGAAATTCAAAGGTGCTTAAATATAAAGTAAGAGATATTTCTCTTGCTGATTGGGGACGCAAAGAAATTAAACTTGCCGAAGCAGAAATGCCAGGACTTATGAGCCTGCGTGAAGAATTCGGTAAAACGAAGCCGCTTAAAGGGGCTCGCATTGCTGGTTGTCTTCACATGACTATACAAACAGCTGTTTTAATTGAAACTCTTGTAGAGCTTGGTGCTGAAGTAACTTGGTCAAGCTGTAACATTTTCTCTACTCAAGATCACGCAGCTGCAGCGATGGCAGCAGCAGGAATTCCTGTTTATGCCTGGAAAGGGATGACTGAAGAAGAATTCATGTGGTGTATTGATCAGACTGTTTTCTTCGGCGAAGAAAGGCAGCCTCTCAATATGATTCTTGATGATGGTGGAGATTTAACTCAACTCATCCTTGATAAATATCCTGCCCTTTACGAAGGGACTAAAGGAATTTCAGAAGAAACAACTACAGGAGTTCTTCGTCTTTACGAACTAGAAAAACAAGGAAAACTTCCTGTTCCATGTATTAACGTTAATGACTCTGTTACAAAATCTAAATTCGATAATAAGTACGGATGCCGTGAATCTTGTGTTGATGCCATCAGAAGAGCAACTGATGTGATGATTGCTGGTAAAGTTGCTGTGGTTGCTGGTTTCGGTGACGTAGGTAAAGGTTCCGCTGAATCTCTACGTGGAGCAGGGGCTCGTGTGATCATAACTGAAATTGACCCGATTTGCGCTCTTCAAGCAGCAATGGAAGGTTACGAAGTTAAGAAGATGGATGATGCAGTAAAAGAAGCTGACATCATTGTGACGACAACTGGATGCCGTGACATTATTGTTGGCCGTCACTTCGAGATGATGAAAGATAAAACTATCGTATGTAACATTGGTCACTTTGATATTGAGATTGATGTTGCTTGGTTGAATAAGAACTACGGGAATACCAAAGTTACTATTAAGCCTCAGGTAGATTTATATAATGTAAATGGTAAAGACATCATCCTTCTTGCAGAAGGTCGTCTCGTAAACCTTGGATGTGCTACCGGTCACCCAAGCTTTGTAATGAGTAACTCATTCACAAACCAAACTCTTGCTCAAATCGAACTATGGTGCCACTCTGAAAAATACGAGAAGAAAGTTTACGTTCTTCCTAAGCATCTTGATGAAAAAGTGGCCCGTCTACACCTGGCCAAGATTGGTGTAGAGCTGGATACTCTAACTGATGTTCAGGCCAAATACCTAGGGATTAATCCTGAAGGTCCATTCAAGCCAGAGCATTACCGCTATTAATAAAAAGAATAAAGGCGCTCTTTTGAGCGCCTTCTTTTTTTGAGGAGAAGATGATGAAAGTTTTTATTGCTTCTGACCATGCTGCTTACAATGAAAAACAGGCCCTCATCGAAGAGTTAAAGAGTCGCTACGAGTTGATTGATCTTGGTACTCACAGTAGTGAGTCAGTGAACTATCCAGACTTCGCTTTTGCCATGGTTAAAAAAATTCAGGAAACAGGGGAGAAGGGAATCCTTCTTTGTGGTTCTGGTATTGGGATTTCCATTGCGGCCAATCGTTTTAAAGGAATTCGAGCTGCTCTCTGTCGTGATGAGGAAGATGCAAGACTTGCTCGCCAACATAACGATGCTAACATCATTACTTTCTCTGGAAGAAAAACTCCGGTACATGAGATGGTGAAAATGGCCGACATTTTCTTCTCAACAGAGTTTGAAGGTGGAAGACACCAGAAAAGGATCGATATTTTTAATGACCTCGGAGAAAGCTCACTCTAAGGCTTGAGCTTTCTCATCGAGTCTTTTCCATGTATGACGGTACCTATTGGAGATAATATCAAAAATAGGTGTATCCGGAGTGTTACTTACATCGGCATTACTTACAGCTCTCTCAGCAAAATTCATAATTTCAACACTAGAGCTAGCAGGTGCTTTCTTCTGATTTAAAAGATTAGGCATCGTAAATCCTTTCTCTTTTTTCGGAGAAGTATTCGCAGCTACACCTGTTTTATACTTTCCTTTCACTCCTTTAGCTTTCAGACCTTCTTCTTTCTTCTCTGCTAGAGAGAGAGAGGCTTTTCCATCTCCTGGATTAGCAATGGAGTTTTCGGGATAGTGAGGCTCGGCACTTGCAATTTGAGCCGCCAATTCAGGAGTCACAAGACCAGCAAGTTCTTTTGCAACTTTCTTTTGGTCTTCAGTAAGTTTTACTGGTTGTGGGTTAGGGTTTTCTATTTGACGAGCTAACTTAGATCCCATCGCAGCAGTTTGAGTGGAATAAGCTTTTAGCTTAGCTTCATCGTAAAAACCAGAATCAAGAAGCTCAACACCCGATTTCATTTGGTTCATGAGATTTGTAGCTCCACTTAAAGTCGGAGTAAAGGCCGAGATCTTAGCACTTACACAAGTATTGGTTTGCTTACAGTGACATTGCTCATCGTAGGTGACCTTTCCATTTGCATCGGTAGCGGCACATCCCATGGCCATCTTCGGAGTATTAAAGTCTCCACCGTTTAAGACACAAACTTCTTGGAATTCTGCTGGATAACGATCTCTTGAAGTAGGCTCTTCACAGAAGCAAGATGATTGAGTCCATGGGTTACATTCTCCTGACTTGGGAAGAGAATTAATAACGGTTTGAACTTTATCAGCAAGTCTATCGTGTTTATCAGCTTTTTTCATATAAAGAGTGGTTAAGAGGGCTGCACCACCCATCTTAATCCCTGTGTCCCAACCCCAAGTGAGTCCTCCTCCCATAAGCATAAGGGCATAGCAACCAGTCACAACTCCATAAGCTGTTGCCTGATAGTTTGCAGATTTCTTTCTGGCTTTATGAGTCTCACGCAGATTCACCAGTGTTCTTAATTGAGAATCAGGGATTTCTTCAGCAGATTTAGATTTCTCTTTTTGCATTTTTTCCTGAAAAATCATGGCATACATTTCGTATCCCATGGCTGCAATCATACACCAGTCGGTTTGATCCTTGGCTTCTTCCCCTTGAGGGGCCTGGTTTTCTTTGGGAGCCTCTTTATTGTCTACGACCTCTTTATTATTTTTAACCTCTTTATTATCTTTGACGTCTTGAGTAGGTGTATCCTTTGAACTCTTAGTAGAATCGGATTTAAACTCCTTTAAAATGGCGGGAAGGGCAGTGGTATAGACCTGACCAATGACTCTTTCTAATTGGCTATCATCTTCAACCTGACAATTATCCAGAGACTGACATCCTTCGGTGACAATCTTATCTTTAATACCTTCGTGGACAAACTCTCTGGATTGCTGAACTTGCTGGTCGGTGAGATTTCCGGCCTCACTAAAATGAGAGTTAAGATCATTGGCCCATAAAGCGGGGATAAAAATGATATTTAGAATAATAAGCAAGTTTTTCATATAACACCTTTAATAACGATATTTTAACATGTGCAGGAAGCGATAGAAGAGGTGAAGAAGTTTCCTTATATTTTTTTATATGAATTCCAGTACTTACAAAAATCGGCCGGAAAGCCTCCTTTTCGAAAAGTGCAACAAATATTTATCGTTTGACTCTCGTGGGGGGGGCAAGTAAGTTAGTAACATGTCAGAGAAAAAAGCGATTCAACACACACATGATAATGATCTAACTCACTCAATGGTGCACTACCTACTAGCTATCCATAAGTTAAAGGAGAGCAAAGGGTATGCCCGAGTCACAGATATTGCTCATGAGATGAGTTTAACCAAAGGTTCTGTTTCCACGGCCCTCTCAAACCTAAAGAAAAGAGAGTTAGTGCTGGAAGATGAAAGTAAGTTCCTTTCTCTTTCCCATGCTGGGCACGAAGCGGTTCATGAAATTCTATCTAACAGAACTCTACTTTTTTATTTCTTCAAAGATATTCTAGGAGTTTCTGAAGAGACGGCCCATAAAGATTCGTGCTTAATGGAGCATTTAATGAGTCCCGAGACTCGTGAAAACTTCTTCAAATTTATGAAGAATCTATGTAGCGAGAACCATAAGGCCATTGACTTTACGACTTCATTTGATTTCTCTCAGTTTGAGCATCAGCACGAGTTTGAAGAAATTCAAAGTGGTGACTCCTATCTTAAAAGTGAATGAATCTATTAAAATCCCTTAAAGGTTTTACTTACGAGCAGAAAGAGAGCTTGAGCTTCTTTCTGCTTTCTTATTTCTTCTCTCTCTTTAATTATCCTTTAGTTCGAGCTTCAACCACCTCAACCTTTTTGGAAGTTTACGGTGCCAAGTCTTCACCTATGGCCTGGCTCTGGACGGTGATTTTTCTTTCACTGGCGGTCAGTTTAAGTAACTGGCTTCAAGCAAGACTTTCCGTTCAGAGAGTTTTTTTTCTTATTTCTTTTTTTAGTTCTCTGCTCTTTCTTTTTACGGAACAGCTAAGCGGACTTTCTTTTTTAGGATACTTTCCATTTATCTGGAAGGATATTTACATCGTTCTTCAAGTTCATCTCTTACTGGCCTTTGTAAACCAGGCCCTGAATAAAGAGTTGTTTAAAAAATTAGTTGGACCTATTGGTGCCATTGGAAGTTTGGGAGGAGTGCTGGGAGGACTTTTAACAAGTTACCTTAGTTCTACCGGCCCCATTAATAATGTCATTATAGCTTCGAGTTTCTTTGTCTTAGTACCGGGGTTTGTTTTCTTCAAAACGCAGAATGTTTTATCTGAAAAGAAAGAAACAAAAAAAGTTTCACCACTTAAGAGCTTTACCCCAGAGGTAAAGAAGTATGTTTTCTATATTGCCTCTGTCGTTGCTCTCACTCAATTCGTTATTAATCTTGCTGATTTCCAATTCAACCTGTCTTTTGAAAAGAGTGTTGTAGGAAAGGAGCTGCGAACAGAATATTTGGGTCACCTCTATAGTCTGACAAACTTTTTAACTCTTATTTTACAGTTCTTTTTTGTTCCCTTTATTTTGACAAGAGTGAAAGAAAAGAGCTTTCACTACTTCATACCAACAAGTTACTTTGTGGGCCTACTTTTACTGATTGCTCTTGGAGGAAGCTTTTGGGGGATCGCTGGATTTTATATTTATATAAAAGCAAGTGATTACTCATTTTTCAGCTCTGCAAAAGAATTACTTTATCAGCCTCTCACATCTACTCAAAAATATGGTGCAAAGTATGTTACAGACATGCTTGCTTACCGATATTCAAAAGCTTTGATCGCGTTAATATTGATTTATGTCCAGTCGCTTTTCATGATCAATACATTAATGGTAATATTTCTTATCTTATGGGGCCTGGCTATTGCTAAATTATTTCAGGCTTATCCCAAACAATATTCTCACTAAAAAGAGGTTGTTATGAATTTACTTTTACAAAAACCAACAGCAAGTTTTGGTGCTTATCCTTTAGATCAAGTGAAGCCTGATCATTTTTTACCGGCCATTAACGAGGCGATTGCTTCGGCAAAGAATAATCTAGAAGCTTGGAAGAAAGATCCTAGAACAGACTTTCATCACGTTATTACTGAGAAGAACTTTATCACTGAGCAAGTCGATTATATTGCTTCTGTTTTTTACAATCTTCATTCAGCAGAGTGCAGTGATGAATTAGAAAAAATCTCTCCAGAAATGATGGAGACTCTAACTCGCTTCTCTAATGATATCTCTCTTGATCCTGTGATCTTCCACAAAGTGAAGGCCTATTATGAAACCAGAAATGATCAAGGTCTTGATTCAGAAGAAATGATGATTCTTGAGCAGGCCTACAAAGGCTTTGTTCGTAACGGGGCTCTTCTTGCAGATAGTGAAAAAGAGGAGATGAGAGAAATTGATGAGAAGCTAGCTAAGGCCGGATTAACATTCTCTCAAAACGTTCTGAAAGCAACTAATCACTTTACTCTTGATATTACAGATAAAAATGATCTGGAAGGTTTACCTGAAGCTGTTATTGAAGCAGCTGCAGAACTAGCTGAGAAAAATGGAAAGAAAGGGTGGAGCTTTGGATTACAAATGCCTTCATACCTTCCATTCATGACTTATGCAAAGAATAGAGAACTCAGAAAGAAACTCTTCTTAATGAATGCTCAGAAAACATTCGGTAATGAGTTTGATAATCAAGAGTGTATCAAAGAGATTCTTCAACTTCGTTCTAGAAGGGCCAAGCTTTTAGGATTCAATACACATGCTGACTATGTTCTAGAAGAAAGAATGGCCATGTCTCCTAAAAAGGTGATGGACTTCTTGAACGAGCTACTGACTAAGGCTAAGCCATTTGCCGAGAAAGATATTGAAAGATTAAAAAAGCTAGCTCTTGAGCTGGACGGAATTAATGATTTTGCTGCTTACGATACTGCTTATTACTCAGAGATCTTAAAGAAGAAAGAACTTGAGATCGATGATGAAATGCTTCGTCCGTACTTCAAGCTTGAGAATGTGATCGATGGTGTCTTTAAAGTGGCCAACAATCTTTATGGTCTAAGCTTTAAAGAAGTGAATAATGTGCCTAAGTATCATGAAGATGTTCGCACCTATGAAGTTTATGATGAGAATAACAACTTCACCGGCCTTTTCTATGCTGACTTCTTCCCGCGTGCGACTAAGCGCCAAGGTGCTTGGATGTCGCCATTAAAAGAGCAGGGGACATACTCTAGCGGTAAAGTTGAAAGACCTCATATCATGATCGTTTGTAACTTTACGAAGCCAACTAAGACTAAGCCTTCGCTTCTAACACTGGATGAAGTTCTTACTCTTTATCATGAATTTGGTCATGCTCTCCATGGTCTTCTTTCGAACTGTAAATATAGAGACCTGGCCGGAACAAACGTCTTCTGGGATTTCGTAGAGCTTCCGTCTCAGATCATGGAGAACTGGGTGCTTGAAAAAGAGTGTCTGGATCTCTTCGCTGTTCACTATGAGACAGGTGAAAAAATTCCTGCACACTTAATTGAAAAAATTAAAAAAAGCGGAAGCTTCCTAGAGGGAATGGCAACTTTAAGACAACTGTCTTTTGGTTTCCTGGACATGGCCTATCACATGGCGAACCCAGATGATGTTAAAGATATTAAGACTTTTGAAGATGAAGCCATTAAGGACTGCGTCCTTCTTCCATCATTCCCTGGAACAAGTACCTCAACTTCATTCTCTCATATCTTTGCAGGTGGTTACTCTGCAGGATACTACTCTTACAAGTGGGCAGAGGTTCTTGATGCTGACGCTTTCGAATATTTTAAGAACTCAGGTATCTTTGATAAGGAAGTTGCTCGTAAGTTTAAAGAAAATATTCTCGAGAAGGGTGGTACCGAGCATCCAATGGAACTCTATAAAAAGTTCAGAGGACAAGAACCGAATGTTAATGCTTTATTAAAACGCGCGGGACTCCAATAACCTAGGAGTCCCGCCTTAAGCATATATTAACTTTACTAAAGCTCAGTGTTAGTTCAATCTATAACGAACCACGCTGAGTTTTTTTATGCCTAAGTCCCATCATTATTTTATTGTTCAATCATGGTTAGTTCAGAACAAAGAATTGTTTGATGGGGAAAATCGTTTCAAGAGTTTACAGATCATCTGTAAGAAAGTGTCTGAAACGCTCAATATACCACGCGTCGGAGTGTGGTTATTCTCAAGTGATCAAAACGCCTTAATCGAAGAAATTACAGTTATTCAGGGAAAAGCTCCTACTCAAGGTCATATTCTCTTTGCAGATAAATTAAGATCGTATGTGGATGTGATGGCCGGAAGTCGGGTTGTTCACTTTAAAAATCGTGAAGAAATTGAAAAGGTCCTGGGAGATTACGAAGAAAGTGTCATGTGTATACTTGATACTCCCATTTATTCAGATGGAGTTATGGTAGGAACTCTTTGTGTAGAATCTTTTAAACTAGAAAACTGGACACAGCACGATGAAATATTTGTTGCGACCTGCGCAGATTTAGTCGGGCGTGTTTTGGAAGCAGAGAAAAGACAGATTTACAGTAAAGAGCTGAATCAACGAATTATCTTTCTTGAACACAACTTAAAGAAAAGAATCGCAGAACTTCATGAGGCCAATAATGATCTAGAGTTTGCTTTGGAATCAGCAGAAGCGGGAAGATGGACTTACGATTATAAGACTGGAGAGTTATCTCTTGATAAACACTGGTTTGAAAAAGTTGGTATTAAAGGACAGGAACTTCCTCGTACGATGGAAGACTTTGTAAAAATTGTTCATCCAGATGATAGAGAAAGAGTTTTTAATGAGGTTAATTATTTTAGAACTGGCTCTGGTGAGTACTACGAAACTCGTTACCGTCTATTAACTAAGAATGGTATTCAATGGTGTATGGAAAGGGGACGACTTACTCGGGATAAGGACGGTGGACCGGAAAAACTCGCAGGGATGAACTTTGACATCACCGCCCTTGTACACTGGGAGCGAGATCTTTCTGTTTCAGAAGCTCAATTAAAATCTATGATTCAATCTATTCCCTCTCCAATGGCGATGCTTGATAGAGACCTAAATATGGTAGCCTATAGTAATCGTTGGGTAGAAGAGTGGAGTGATTATATTGACCCCGATACTTATGTTCCTAATAGGACTTTTCATTCCCGAGACTGGATGGGGCTATTTAAAAAAGTTCTCGATGGGGTTTCTCTTCAAAGCGATGAGGAGTGTCTGGAGTGTGATGGGACTTCTTTGTGGATACGCTGGTTAATTAAACCGTGGAGAGATTCAGATGGACTTATCTGCGGTGTAGTGATCATGCTTGAGAATATTACCAGTAAAAAAGAAACGGAGATGAAGCTCTCTCATGCTTCTAAACTATCTGCTCTAGGTGAGATGGCCGGAGGTATCGCTCACGAGATTAATAATCCTTTGAGTATCATTAAAGGGTATCTGGATCTCATTAAACGTCACCATCATCGTGGGACTTTAGATAAGGAAATTTTAGATCTTTATCTTGGAAAAATGGATGTGACTGTCGGAAGAATTTCAAGAATTGTTAATGGAATGAAACGTTTTTCTCGAGAGTCTTCGATGGATGAAAAAAACGTCTATTCAATCATTCGTATCATTGAAGATACCTTTGATATTTGTCAGGAGCGAATTTATAACAACGGTATTCTACTTGAGTTGATAGATGAGAGTGAAGGAGCACACGATATCCTTTGTCGTCCTATAGAAATATCCCAAGTGATTCTGAATCTGATTAACAACTCTTTCTATGCAGTCAGTGATCAAAATCATCCTTGGATTAAAGTGAAACTTCTAGAAAGAAATGGCTATCTTATTATCGAAGTTAGCGATTCCGGATCAGGTATTGACTTTGCTACTCAACAAAAGCTTTTCCAGCCTTTCTTTACTACTAAAGAAGTTGGGGAAGGAACAGGACTTGGACTATCTATTTCGAAAGGAATTGTGGAAGAACATGGAGGGAAAATCTATTATGACCCTTCCCGCGCTAATACAACTTTTGTTATCGAACTTCCTCTAGTAAACACGGAAGATATTCAAACCTCGCAGAAAAATCCCAGTCAGCTAAATTCCTAACTTCTTCAATATGTTCTTGTTCCTGATCAATAAATGAAAAGAAATTGATTTGAGTGTAGTTTTCAAGCTCTCGGATAGAGAGAGTATAGAGGGAGAGATTGCGATGAGGAACACTGGTAGGAACGAGGAAAGCAATTCCTTTATATTCCTGATTCTCTTTTCGTAATAGGACTTTGAAGTACTCTTCCGGGACACTGACGCGATTGTCCTGCCCAATAGTCGGAAGACGATCATGGAGAACGGGGCCGGTGATAATCCAAAGTTTTCCA
>Ga0079223_10002844_pt1 | contig 10824 bp, 10 predicted proteins | sample Stecom2011_FD_75072 | JGI IMG/M metagenome (GOLD analysis project Ga0079223, IMG submission 75072) | Agricultural soil microbial communities from Utah to study Nitrogen management - Steer compost 2011 | ecosystem: Environmental > Terrestrial > Soil > Agricultural land | place: USA: Utah...
ATTTATTTCAGGGGCTTTATACATTTTAGGACTGCAAAATTCAGACCCCAGTATGATAAAATCTAAGTTGCGGGCTTTTGCATTAACTGCAGCAGAAAGACCGGCCGGACCACAACCTACAATCGCTACATCATAAACTTTTTTTTCTGTACTCATAGTTTTCCTCCTTTGTTGTAAATATTGTTAGTTATCTGCCTATAAACTATATTTTTTACAACAAATATAACATTTATTTATTTACTGCGAAAAACCTCTGTTATTTTTTACTCTGGTTCAACCTTATCCAGATCAAGAAAGTGACTTATTACAGTTCGAATAGCTACAATACTGGCCAGAATAGCTATTTCTTTTAATTCGGGATTTTTGATTGTTTTTATAATATCTGCAGCGATTAATATTTCAAGTCCCAGTAAAAGATAAGAACCGAGTGCATGACGTAAACATTCATTTTTTATACATGATTTATTATTATCATTATGGTTAAATTCTTTCATCAAATATTTAGCAAAAGTCAAAATAACTCCCCAGACAATGACAAATATCCCCAGAATACCGATTATAATTGATATCCAATCTAAAATGTCAAGAAACATCAATATCCCTCCCGCCTGATTAATGACCTGACTGAAGTCATGCTGTTTGAGAATACTGACAGCAAGGCTGGAACGATAACTCTTATTTTAAGAGTATTTTTTACTAATTTCACTTAAATCAAGTAAATGTTTTTTTTCCTCGACAATTAACTGTTCAATCATCCGGGCTGTCTTCCCCTCATTTACTTCCAGCAGCTCCCTGTAAAAAAGGATGGATTCCTTTTCAGCCATAATTGCTATCAGTAAAATTTCATCAGCTGCCTTTAACTTTAAAACTCCTTTTCGTGATACCGCTGGCGGGAAAATAGAATACTCCACAAGTATCCTCAAATATCCGATAACTTCCGGTTGTTTAAGATATTCATAGCTCTCTTTACTTATATCCTCTATGAAATCCTTTTCAATATCCTGGAATTTGCGGTAATGCTCTTTTTCTTCCTCCTTTAATCTTGAGAATAACTTTCTTAATTCTTTCTCTTCAGCACTGTTAACATGTTTTTCATAAAAATCAATCCCGTTCATTTCTATCTGTTTGGCCATTTCAATTATTTCCATAGGGTTAAAATTTTCTTTTTGCACTTTGATCAGCCCCTGTGATAGTTTTTATTTATTTAAATATTCATTTACCCTGAGTGCTGCTTTTGCCCCTTCAGCTGTAGCTACTATTATCTGTTTATCCTTGATGTCAGTTACATCTCCAGCTGCCCAGATGCCTTCAACACTAGTTTCATTATCGTTATTAATTACAATTTCATTCCTATTATTAGTTTGAACTAGATCGCTTACAAAACCACTATTTGGAATTAAACCTATTTCTACAAAAACAGCATTTACATCAAATTCCCTGACCTTCCCGGTATTATTATCTCTTATTACAATTGACCTTACAGTGTCTTTACCTTTTATTGCTTCCACATTATTACAGGTATAGACATTAATTAAATCTTCTGCAAACACCTTTTTCTTTAGTATCTGATCTCCCATTAAATGATCTGCAACTTCAATTAAATTTACCTTGCTATTAAGCCTGGCCATATCCAGGCTGGCTTCAAGGCCTGAATTGCCGCCTCCCACAACTGCTACTTCTTTACCAGCATAAAGAAAACCATCACAGATTGCACAATAGTGAACCCCTTTTCCTTTTAATTGTTTTTCTCTAGAAACCCCCAGTTCTCTTTTGTGAGTTCCGCTGGCAACAATAACAGTTCTGGTTTTAACATTATAATTTTTGGTTTCAATGACCTTTAAATCATCTGCTAGAGAAATATTATTTACCTTAACACCTAAGTCATTTTTTATATCATATTCCTGACTATGATTCCAGAAGGAATCCATAAGCTCAGGACCATCTATACTGGATATTCCTATATAATTTTTAATAATATCCGTCTCTATGACCTGTTCTCCCAAAGCCAGAGACAGGACTAAAACATCCAGACCCTTTCTGGCACTATAAATGGCTGCGCTCAAACCTGCCGGACCTGCTCCAATAATGACTACATCCCATATTTGATCAAAGTCCTCAGGCTTAGAAAGACCCAGTAAATCAGTTAATTCCCCTGTTTCTTTTGCTTTTATTAGCTCATCATATCCCCCAATATATTTATTATCAATAAATATCATAGGAACCCTTTTTTTTCCACCACTTCTCTCCTGCATTTCCGCCTTTTTACTCTCATTATCATCAATCTGATATTCTTTATAAGATATTCCCTTGCTTCGAAAAAAAGCTTTAGTTTTTTTGCAGTAAGGACACCATGACAGGGTATATATTTCAGTTCTGGATTGTTTTTTACTCATTAATATTTCACTCCTTTATTTTTTTGATATACAAACATTTTTCTTATTTTCTTAACTGGAATATAGTTTAACATAAAAAATTTCGTTATTTGTCATTTCTCACTTTACTGATAATTTTATATCGTTAGTATCCCACTATTTCAATAACTAGTAAGAACAAGATCAGAATAATTGATGATATTGCAACCATCTTCCAAGGTTCGATATCAAATATCTCCGGTAAAGTTAATTTATTAAATTTACCGACTTTAAGAATATTATCCTGTAAAAAAGGATAAACTCTGGCATAAACTCCAGCTCCAACAATTATCCCGGTAGTACCACCAAATAATGCATCAAGATTTCCCTGTCCTACTGCTCCGGCTAAAGTACCCGGACAATAGCCCAGAAGTCCAAATCCTACCCCAAACAATAAACCACCAATAACTACAGAACCAATAGAACCGGGTTTGGGATGCAGCTTAACAAGACCTCTGGCTTTCATAAAATAAATGCCTATCATCCCGGTAATAATAGCAGTTACAATAATTTTTATTACGGTAAAATCAGTCAACAATAACTGGCCGATTAAAACTTCATAATTTGTAACTCCACCCTTTTGCAGTAAAAACCCAAATACTATACCTGTTAACAGACCTACAAATAAATTTAACCTGCTTTCTGGTTTGATTGTACTCACCCTTTCTCAGTAATAATAAAAATTATTGATCCATAATATGTATTTTCCTGTATTTTTTCTTAAGAATTAATAATTTTGCTGCCGGCTGTATTCCTGCCTGTTGCATATTAATAAAGGAGAGATGCTGTAATAACACCACCGACAAAGAAACAAATAACAGCTATCCAGCTGCTAATAGATAGCTGGAGTGTGCCGCTGATTCCGTGCCCACTGGTACAGCCTCCTGCCCATCTGGCACCAAACCCCATGAAAAATCCACCTATTAAAGAGATAACTAATCTCAGTACCACAGTATTACCAAAGTTTGCAACCCAGAAATCCGGAAGGAATTGAATTTGAAATTGTCCTGAAAGGGTAGCAGAAATAAATGAACCGATAATTACACCCAGCACTAACATCCATTCCCAGTCTATAACTGGTTTATATTCCTGATAATAAGGGTTTTCCAAAACCCTATCACCAGTTAGTAATTTTTCCAGCATACCGCTGGTACGGGCAAAAGCCGTAGAAGCTCCCAGAGGTCTATCTGAAATCCAGAAAGATAACCAACTTAAAATTCCAATAAATATTCCAACCAGATATGGTGACCATCTTACAAGATTAAATCCCATTTTTTATACCTCCTCCAAATTATTATAGGCTGTCATTCCGCCTGCCAGATTAAAGACCTGACTGAAGTGATGCTGTTTGAGAATACTGGCAGCAAGGCTGGAACGGTGACCTGTATTACAATATAGTAAATACGGCTTATCTCTATCCAGCTCCTGATACTTACTCCTTAGCTCAGGTGTGGGGATATTAACAGCTTTCTCAATATGTTTTTCATCATATACCGTTTTCCTTCTTACATCTATTAAAGTAGCACCATCTTCTTCCAGCATTTTCTCTGATTCGATAATTGATACCTGCTGAATATGTTCAGTTCTATACCCCATATTTGACCAGGCAAATAACCCTCCTTCAAGATAACCTGTAATATTATCCAGACCTACCCTTCGTAAATAGACACCAGCTCTTTCTGCCTGCTTTCTATTTTCAGCTACCAGCAATATATTTACATCATAAGGAAGAATCCAGCCGGCTAGAGTAGGTAAATTACCGCTAAAATCAAAATTATAAGAACCAGGTATAAACTGGCCGCCAAAAGCGTCATAGGGCCTTACGTCAACAATCAGTACTTTATCATTTACCGCTTTCTTAAATTCTGCCGGTGACATTGATTTCATATCAGGCAGCTCATCAACAGAAACCGGCCCTTTAGCATTAATAGCACTACAGCGGCTAAAATGATCGGGAGCCGGCGGCATATCAACTGTTAATTCCTGAATAAACTTATCCTTATCTTTTATCTGCAGTACTTTATTGTGTCTTTTCTCATACCCAATTGTACTTTTTCTTTTAGCCCCTACAGCTTTACCGCAGAGTGAGCCTGCCCCGTGAGCCGGATATACCTCACAGTAGTCAGGTAATTCCATTAATTTATTAAAAAGACTATTATACAGTTTTTCGGCCAGTTCTTCTGCCCGGCCGGGAAATAAGTCAGGTCGGCCAACATCTCCCACAAATAATGTATCACCACAAAAAACACCAACCGGGTCATCTGATCTGCCTAAATCTTTAACCACATAAGATAAATGTTCAGGAGTATGTCCCGGTGTTTCCAGAACACTTAACTCCATATCCTCCAGTTTGATTTTATCCCCTTCTTTTAAACCGATATGTTTAAATTTACAGTCAGCAGATTCAGGAACATAAATAACTGCTCCCGTCCTTTTGGCCAGATCAATGTGACCGGAAATAAAATCAGCATGCAGGTGAGTTTCCAGAATATGAGTTATTTCTACCCCAAACATTTTTGCTTCATCCAGATATATCTGGATGTCTCGGCTGGGATCGATTACCGCACAATTTTCCTCCCCTGCGAGAATGTAAGAACTATGGGCCAATTTTTCGTTATGATACTGTTTTAATAACATTTTTTGCCTCCTTTTTTTATTTAACATAGAATAAGTAAACAAAACCTACAACAAAAATTATGAAAATGATAGTCAAAAACCCTCCAGCCTTAAGATAATCTTTATTATGATATCCTCCCGGGGTCATAAGTAGAGCATTCACCTGATGGGTAGGTAATACAAAAGAATTTGAAGCACATACAGCAACCAGTAAAGCCAGACCCCTTGGATTAATTCCAATCCTTTCACCAATTATCATTACCAGTGGTACAAGAACCACCGTTGCCGCTACATTAGACATAAATAGTGTAAATAAAGTGGTTAAAACTGCAATAGCAAATAAGATAAGTATCGAATGGCTCCCCTGCATCAATAGCATTATTTGATTGGCAATATAAGAAGCTGTCCCGGTATTATCCATGGCAATTCCCAGGGGAATTAAACCTGCTAGTAAAAAAACGGTTTTCCAGTCTACAGCCTTATATATCTCGTCCGGAGGTATAACCCCCATAAAAATCATAATTAAAGCCCCGGTAAATAAAGATAATGATAATTTAAATCCCAGGAGCACCAATATCAAAGCTGTCATAAAAGCAAGAATAGCAAATATAGATTTACTTAAATAATTTTTTTCTGTATCTATTAAATGGGTTACAAGTATGAAATCTTCATTTTTATCAAGTAACTGAAGATTTTCGATAAGTCCATAAACTATCATTGTATCCCCGGATTTTAGCTTAATATCTGAAAAATCATCACTTATTACCTGTTCACCACGCAGCAGGGTGATCGGATTAATATTCAAATTTTTACGGAGTTCAATCTCTCTTAAAGTTTTACCATTAACTTCAGACCGGGGAGGTATAATCATTTCAGCAAAAGCGCTGTCTTCAAGCCACTTACTTTCCTGAAATTTTTCAACTTCTTTCTCATATTTCAAACCATATGCAGCGGCAAATTCACTTATATTTTTTTCTTCTCCCAGCAGTATTAATTGCTGACCTGCTGCAAAACGGGTATATCTCCAGGGAGCATACAGGATATCATCTTCCTCTTTTAAGACCAGTAGATTTAAATTGAAATCTGGCCACAGGCGGGAAGTTTCATAATTTTCCCCGACCAAACCGCTTTCTTCCGTAATCCTGCAGTGATAAACAGCTGTCGGCAGCTCCCAGGTTTCTATTAATTTTTTTTGAATATTTTGAGTATCTTTCTCTTTATCATCTTTTGAGGGAAGTATTTTATTACCAAATATAACAAAATATATGATTCCACTAAATAAAAGTATGAATCCCAATGGAGTTACACTAAGCAAACTAAATGGCTCCTGATTTCCCTGTCTCAATAAATCATTTAAAATAATTAAGGGACCGGAGGCAACCATGGTTAATGTACCGCCGAGTATGGCCGCAAATCCTATCGGCATCAGCAATCTAGATAATGAAATATTAATTTTTTTTGATATTCTCGTAACTGCCGGTAAAAATAAAACAGTAGCCCCAATATTTTGCATAAAAGCAGATGTAATACCTGCTGATGCGGAAATCACTGCTATTAATCTTTTCTCACTTGTTCCCGCCAGCTTAATAATTGGTCTAACTAATTTCTTCATTATACCGGACCTGTCCAATCCATAACCCAGTATCATCACCGCAATAACGGAAATTACCGCATTACTTGCAAATCCGGAAAAAATTTCTACCGGTTCAATAATTCCCAGCCAGCCTAAACTGATCATTATGATAATTGAAATAATATCAATCCTGAAGGCCTCTGTAATAAATAAAACAATAGTAACTAATAATACCAGTAAGGTAAGTAAAATATCCAGAGTCATTAATATCACCCCCCATAAATCTTAAATCTATTTAAGTTTTTAATACCATTATTTTTTATCAAATTTATTATATTTTATTTTTTTAGTCATTCTTCTTATAATGATTTATGTTTCTCATAAATACTATCTGCTAGATGATCAATCATTCTATAATCTTCTTCTGCCGGCTGACCTTTTATAAGCACCGGTTTTAATAATTCAACATCCAGATTTGTTAATGTTCCTTTAATCATATCCACCATCTTCCCACCCCATCCATAGGAACCAATAATTGAAGCAAATCTGGCTTTAGGCTGTAAAACATTTGTTAAATATGCAGCATAAAATGCTTCGGGATGAGGGCCTTTTAAAACAGTTGGTGAAGCTATAATAATGGTAGCTGTATCTACCAAAGCTTTGGCCAATTCTCCTAAATCAAGCTCTGTTAGATTAAAGGGTTTAACTGTAATGTCTTTTTTAATTAAAATATCTATTAAATAATCAACCATCATCCGGGTACTTCCGTGCATTGAGACATAGGGGATTACTACTTCATTTTTCACACTATCCCCAACCCATTCTTGATAAGCATTTAAAATAAACTGAGGCTCCTGGTAAATAGGTCCATGACTGGGGGCTATTAGATCTATCTCCAGTTCACTTATTTTCTCTATATTCTTTTTAATAATTTCCCGGAAAGGCATCATTATTTCCGCATAATATCTTTTTGCAGCTTCGTAAACTTTAGCTTTATCACTGATATAAGGACTACTTTGAGCAAGATGAGACCCAAAAAAGTCACAGGAAAATAATATTTTTTCTTCTTTAAGATAGGTGACCATAGTCTCCGGCCAGTGAACCCAGGGAGTTTTAATAAACTTTAAATGTTTATCTCCTAAATTAATTTCACCCTGAGTCTCCATTATTTCAATTTTGTCTTCAGGAATTAATAGCAATTCCTTTAAAAACTTTTTCCCGAGTTTCGTACAAATTACATTTGCCTCAGGAAATAAATTTAGAATCTCGGGAATTGTGCCGGAGTGGTCCTGTTCAGCATGATTGGCAATAATATAATCAATTTTTTCTATCCCTGATTCCCTGATATCTTCAATTAATTTATCACTTTTCTGGGGGTCTGTTGAATCAATTAAAGCATTTTTTCTGCTTCCCTGTACAAAATAGGAATTATAGGTGGTACCGTCAGGTAAAGGGATTAACTCATCAAATAATCTTCTATCCCAGTCCAGTGATCTGAAAGTATAAATCCCCTCTTTAATTCTGTTTGTAGTCATTTTTCAATCCCTTCTTTCAATAATTTTTTGTTATTTTAATAAAAATCATTTATCAATTTCTTGCCTGTTTCCGGCTTGCTTTCTTTTTCAATAAGCGGGGTGTCATCTAAATGGGAAAATTTATCCCGAAAAATTTCTTTTTCTTTCTTATAAAAAATCCCTACAGGTATTTTATCTCCCCACTCCCGGGCCCGGTGGAAAGCAGCTTCATAATCAGTTACATCATGATCTTCCCCCAGTTTATATACTCTTTTCTTATACCACTGAAAGGTATTAATCTTATTAAAAGTAACACAGGGCTGCAGAATATCAACCAGGGCATAACCCCGGTGATTAATGGCTGATTTAATTATATCTTTTAAATGCTCCATCTCCCCTACAAATCCCCTGGCTACAAAACCGGCCTCCATACCGAGGGCAAATTGAACCGGATTTAAGGGTTCAGAATTTACACCATCTGGCTGTATCTGGGTCAACATTTCTACACCGGTAGTAGGTGCAGCCTGTCCCTTTGTTAAACCATAGATTTGATTATTATGCACCAAATGGGTAATATCAGGATTTCTTCGAATATTATGGAGTATATGATTACCACCCTCTCCATAAGTACAGCCATCTCCTGATTCCACAATCACTTTCATTTTATGATTGGCTATTCTCATCCCCAGGGCAGGAGGTAATGCTCTGCCGTGTAATCCGTTAAAACCATTAACATTTATATAATGAGGCATTTTAGCAGCCTGTCCAATACCGGTAAACATAACTACCTGTTCTGGTTTAAGTTCAAGTTCATTTAAAGCCTTAACCAGAGACGTACGAAGGGGGAAATTCCCGCATCCAGGACACCAGGCTGTCTCTTTTGTCTCCTTAAATATATTTTTTGCTACCATTTACACCACCTCTTTTATTTTTTGATATATTTCCTCACCACTAAAAGGCCGTCCATCATATTTTAATATTTTCCTGTCGATAATTATACCAGTTTCACTGCTCAACAAACGGGCAAATTGAGCTGTAGCATTTTTCTCTACTATGATCATTTCTACATCACGGGAGGCCCATTTTTCCAGTTTTTTTCGAGGCAGGGGCCAGACATCAGCAAAAGAAAGCAGGCCTGTATTAACTCCTTCTGCAGTTAATAGCTTTTGAGCTTCCAGTAGTGGTCCATAAGTAGAACCCCAGCCAATTAGTAAATAATCAATGTCACTTTCTCCTGTATACTCAGGTTCATTAAGATCTTCATCGATTAATTTGTTACTCTTTTTCATCCTTTTATCCACCATTGTTTTTCTAAGTTCAGCCGATTCTGTGATATGTCCAGCCTGATTATGTTCATCACTATCAGCTAATACTACCCCTCCTGCAATCTGTCCGGGATATGCCCTGGGGGAAATACCATCATCTGTTATTTCATATCGCTTGTATTCTTCATTTTCTTCCTCCCCAGAAAGCAGGTATCTATTAATACTTAATCTAGCAAAATCAAATTCTTCCATGGTTTTTGCTGAATCTGCCAGAAACTGATCTCCTAAAATCACTACCGGTATTTGATATTTGTCTGCCAGATTAAAAGCGCGAAAGGTCTGATAAAAAGCATCCTCCTGATCTCTGGGACTTATAACCATCAGGGGAAATTCCCCCTGGGATACATTAACAACAAACAATAAATCACCCTGTTCGGTTCTGGTGGGCAGCCCGGTCGCCGGTCCGGGGCGTTGAATCTCAGCTATAACCAGTGGAGTTTCAGTTATTCCGGCAAGACCCATTCCTTCTGCCATCAGGGCAAACCCACCCCCGGAAGTACCGGTCATGGCGCGAACGCCGCCAAAGGAAGCCCCTAAAGCCATATTAATAGCCCCTATTTCACTCTCAGCCTGTTCTACAACAATCCCCGCTTCTTTCTGTTTTCCTGCCAGGTAATTCATAATCCCGGTTGATGGTGACATAGGATAAGCCGTATAAAACTTAACTCCGGCGGTAATAGCACCTAAGGCAATAGCAGCTGTCCCATCTATAAGTATTTCTTTCTTTTTTTGGTCAAGTTCAGTTTCATTGAAGTTATAGTACCTTTCAGCTTTCTGATAACCATTATTTAACAATTCAAGATTATCTTTAATGATCTTTTCCTTCTCAAAGTATTCTTTGATTACCTGCTGACAGGATTCAATTCCCAGACCCAGTAATTTGAGAACAGCACCAATATAAACAGTATTTACCCCTTTAGGATTAATCTCACCGGCAATATCTGCAGCTGGAATTACTTTCAGATTACTAATTCCTTCCTGCTCGTTTTCATAAACAACTATTCCCTCCCTGCTTAATTTATCTTTATGAATATCGATTGTTTCTTTGTTTAAAGCCACAAGAATATCAACCCTGTCTCCAGGAGCTGTAATTTTTTCTGTGCCAAATCTTATTTTAACAAAATTATGCCCTCCCCGTATGCGGGACATATAATCTTTAGAACTAAAAACCTGATAACCCATTCTGTAAAGGGTTTTATCGAGAATATAAGCCATAGTCTCTAACCCCTGACCCGCCTTACCACCAATTAACATATTTAAATTCATTTTACCGCCTCCTTTTCTATATAAACTTAATCCTTTTCAATATTTATTCATAGCCAACCATCTCCTATTGGATATGTCCTTTTTTAATATTCTTCCATATGGTACCATTCTGCATCATC
>Ga0079223_10002845_pt1 | contig 10823 bp, 14 predicted proteins | sample Stecom2011_FD_75072 | JGI IMG/M metagenome (GOLD analysis project Ga0079223, IMG submission 75072) | Agricultural soil microbial communities from Utah to study Nitrogen management - Steer compost 2011 | ecosystem: Environmental > Terrestrial > Soil > Agricultural land | place: USA: Utah...
AAAATGTACTTTTTCATTGTAATTAATTTTATAATTTATGTACAATTAATACTCTAAAGGTTTAAAAAGTAACCCAAGAAATAAAAATTATTTTAATAATTTTTGAAGCAAAGTCACAACTCATTGGTTATCAATGAAGTTTAGAGGATATTAATTTCAAGAATTCTGTTCTTGTTTCTTGTTGAAGGAAGGATCCACTAAATGCTGAAGTAGTTGTACTGCTGTTTTGTTTAGAAACTCCACGCATCATCATGCACATGTGCTTTGCTTCAATAACCACACCTACACCTTTAGGATTTAAGGTTTCCTGAATTACTTTTAAAATTTGATCTGTCATTCTTTCTTGTACTTGCAGTCTTCTTGCAAAACAATCTACCACACGCGCTAATTTACTAAGACCTGTAATTTTTCCATTAGGAATGTAAGCAATATGTGCCTTTCCAATAAATGGAAGTATATGATGCTCACACAAGCTATACAGCTCAATATCCTTTACAATAACCATTTCACTATAATCCTCGTTAAACAAAGCTTGTTCGATAATAGCTTTTGCGTCCATTTCGTAGCCTTGAGTTAGATATTGCATGGCTTTACCAACACGATTAGGTGTTTTTTCAAGCCCCTCTCTCTCTACATCTTCGCCTAGTAGTTTTAGTATTTCACTATAATGATGTGCTAATTTTTCAGTTTTTTCTTGATCGTATTCATCAATTCTATGATAACTCATTAGATTGTTATTAAAGTCAAATAATTAAGATTCTCCGTAGTATTCTACGTAAATATTAGCAGTTTCAAAGATTTTTATACAATGTAGTTGAGCACCTAATTCGCTAATTACATCATGTAATTCATTCCAAATACCTATTGCTAAGTTTTCAGAACTTGTTAATTTTCCCTTTAAAAAAGGAACGTCAAGATTTAAGTTTTTGTGATCTAACTGCTCAATCACTCTTTCTTTTATAATCACGCCTAAGGTTTTTGCATTGAATACAAAACCTGTTTCAGGACTAGGTGATCCTTTTATAGTAACGTGTAATTCATAATTATGACCATGCCAATTAGCATTTGAACATTTTCCAAATACTTCAATATTTTTGGCTTCATCCCAATTGGGATTATATAATTTATGAGCAGCGTTAAAAGTTTCTACTCTTGTTAAATAAACCATGATTTACTTTCTAATTTAAGCAAAGATAGTACCTTGTCATTCGATTTAAAAATCTTTATAGGCTTTAACTATTGATTGTTTATAATTTTACGAATTTTTTTTTATATAAAAGCAAGTATATTGCAAGATAAATTTTTAATTTATGAATGTACCTATTCCAATTTTATTTGTTGCTGCTACTACCATGGAAATGAAGTTTTTTAAAAGCTGGTGGGATGATCACGCACATGCTTATCCCAACATTCGCTTATCCTTTTTGGTGACTGGAATAGGAATGTCTTGGACTGTATTTAATTTAACAAAAAGAATATTAGAAGAAGAGTATCAGTATGTTGTGCAGATAGGTATTGGAGGTGCATATAATAGAGATTTAGAAATAGGGAGTGTGGTTGCCGTTTTGACTGAAGTTCATGGAGATTTAGGCTTTGAAGAACTCGATGGTTCTGTGACTCCTTTAGAAGAATTTAGTGGCATGAACGACAGAATTATCACTAATAAGCAACTTAATAAAGAGTTTACATTTGAAATTCCTAAGGTAATTGGTGTTACTGTTGACACAACCACAGGTAAGCTAGACACAGCAGAAAGAAGAAAATGGCAATATAATGCCGATGTGGAAACAATGGAAGGTTTTGCTCTACATTTAGTAGCAAGTCAATTAGAAGTTCCATATTTGCAAATCAGATCTATATCTAATTTTGTAGAACAGCGAGATACGAAGCGTTGGGATGTGAAATTGGCACTGAAGTCCTTAAATCAATTTTTAACCGAAGAATTTATTCCTTCTCTATAGTTTTTAATATGATGTCAGAAAACAATAATTATATTTTCTATCGAAGGTTTCCAACTTATTTTGATACGCATGTTTTTGTGCAACATTTGGACTCTAAAGATATCCCTTACATCATTAAAAATGAAGCTATAGGTACTTTAATGCCACAAGTCTTTGGAGGAGTGGAAATATGGATATTGTCCAAAGACCAAGAAGAAGTAGAGGAACTTATTAACCATTTAGAAGAAACAAACGAAGCGATGGCGGATACTTTAGGTTTTGAGGACGATGTTTCTGAATTTGATCCTGGAAACCGAGTATGCATTCATTGTGGAAGTAAAAATACTCGTATTTTTGAAAAAGAAGAAGACTATTCCTTGTTTCATAAAATGTTTAAAAAGAAAAGTTCAGTACAAACCAAATGGTATTGTTTTCATTGTAGGCAAAAGTTTTAGAGAAAATGATTATTGATATATTGACCTTACATCCCGAGCTAATAAAAGGTTCTTTTGAGCATTCAATTATGAAAATTGCTCAAGAAAAAGGTTTAGTGAAAATCAGATTACATCAATTGAGAGATTATTCTACGCTGAGGCATGCTCAGGTGGATGATTATCAATATGGCGGTGGAGCAGGGATGGTAATTATGGTAGAGCCTTTAGCTAAAGCTATTGAAGACTTAAAGTCTAAAACAGATTATAGTGAAATCGTTTTTTTAACTCCTGATGGTGAAATGTGGGAGCAATCTATAGCTAATCAATGGTCAGTTAAAGGCAATTTATTGCTTATTTGTGGACATTATAAAGGGATTGATGAGCGAATTAGAACGCATTATATCACTAAAGAAATTTCTGTCGGAAATTTTGTTTTAAGTGGTGGAGAGCTTGCTGCAGCGATATTAGTGGATAGTATTGTTCGTTTAATTCCAGGAGTTTTAGGAGATGAAACTTCTGCGTTGACAGATTCTTTTCAAGATGAGTTGTTAGCCCCACCTGTTTATACGCGACCTGCGGATTATGAAGGTTGGAAAGTACCGGAGGTTTTATTGAGCGGTGATCATAAAAAGATTGAATCCTGGCGCTTAGAACAAGCCATGACGCGAACTAAAGAAAGACGTCCTGATTTATTGAAAAACAAATAAAATATGAGTGCAAAAGCTAAATACATTGCCCTTTTAGTCATTACAATTCTTGGGATTGGTATTTTCTTAGGAGTGAAATACTATATGGTCTGGAATCGAGCGAATGTGCAAAATGAAGGAAAATTATATATAGGATCTCAAGCTACTTGGACGGATTTACAAGATTCGATCAAGCCATTTATTATACATTGGGATGACTTTTTAGAGGCTGCAGAAAAAGAAACATTATCTAAACATATTCGTCCGGGTAGATATTCCATAGAAAAGGGATGGAGTAACAAAGAATTGATTAGGTTTTTAAAATTAGGTGCACAAGATGAAATTCCTATCAGGATAGGAAATTATCATACAGTAATGCATATGGCGCACAGAATTACTCCTTTTTTAGAAATGGATTCTTTAGCATTAATGGAAGCTTTAGCAACATCTACCATGACGGATGGCTTAGAACCATATCAATGGCAGTATTTTATCATGCCGAATACCTATAATTTTTTCTGGGCAGTAAATCCGGAAGATTTTGTAAAACAAATGGAAAAAGTCTATACTAATTTTTGGACAGAAGAGAGAAAGGAAAAAGCTAAAGCAATAGGCTACACTCCTTATGAAGTGATGACTTTAGCCTCTATCGTTCAGTTGGAATCTTATCAAGAAGAGGAGCAGCCTACTGTTGCTGGCGTGTATTTAAATCGATTAAAAGTAGGAATGAAATTGGACGCAGACCCAACAGTTATCTTTGCTTGGTCTGTAGCTCATCCACAAGAAGATCCGCTAAAAAGAGTGCTTTTTAAGCATTTAAAAGTAGTAAATTCTTATAATACTTATGTTTATAGAGGTTTGCCCCCAGGGCCGATTTGTATACCTAATCCTTCTGCAGTAGAAGCGGTATTGAATGCAGATGATCACGATTACTATTATTTTGTAGCCAATACAGAAAAAGCAGGTTATCATATTTTTGCTAAAACCTATCAAGAGCATTTAGTGAATGCTAGAAAGTATAGAAGTACATTAAATTAACACGATTAGCTTACTTCGTTTTTCATGTTAAACATTAATATGTTGTTGGATACTAATTGATTTTATATTTCACTTATACTCTTTTGAATTAGGTAGCTTAGTTATCCTTTTAAGTAAGACAAAATAAAAACTAAAAGCTCATGAACAAGGTAACTAAGTTCATGAGCTTTTAGTTAATTGAAATAAATATTCTTATAGCTGAGGTGTTGCAAATTTTTTCAAGCAGTCTCCACAAATACAATCAGCAGCCTTTAATTGTAATTTTCTTTTTGCTTCTGCTGTCAATTTCACTTGAAAACAATGACAATTTTGAATGTCATTTGCTAGACAAATTAAGCTTTGTTTACATAATTTACATATTTTATGCTCAGCCATTGATTAGAATTTAAATTGTAATCTGCAAGTCAATAAATCGTCTTTAAAATCTTGACTGGCATTGATGATACCTGTCTTTTCATTCCAAATACGATCGTAATAAAGGGTCACTTTTAATTGAGTATTGATGTGGTAAATATAGCCTAACCCTAAAGTATGATAAGCAACATCTGCCATAGAAAAACCATTATCTTGACTGAGTTCCATACCATTCACTAATCTTTGTGGGTTATACCAATCATATTTCACCACTACCTGATGATTCCAACTATTTAAATGTTGAATAAAATAAAAATATGCCCCATCAAATTGTCTGCTGTAAAGAGGGTAGGGTTGCTTAGTTCCAGAATGATAAATACTTCTTGGTGTTACCGAAGAATTTGCGTTAGCAGTTTGTGTACCCCGAATATATTCAGCCCTGAACTGTGTATTTCCAACCTTGTTTGGGATAAGGAGTTGTGCATCTAAACCGAAATATCGTTTTATTGCTGGACTTGAATTGCCTGAATCGTCCAATACCATTTTTTGATTTTTTAAGATATAAATGGAATCCGTTGGACTGTCGATATGTCCCCAAAGTATTGAAGCTCCAAATGAAAAAGTAGCTTTTTGATTGAAAAATGATAGGTTTTTAGCACTTATTCTTCCGATAAAATCTTTGTAGGAATCATATTCTATTGGTCCTGAAATACCTTGTCCATTATAGACGCCAGCTTCAATAGCTAACCACTTCCACTGACTACTTTCAGCTCTAGGGTTGAACGTTAGGCTAAATCCTAAATCTCTTTCGGAATTCATAATGATTTGTGACATTCTTCCACGTTCTGGACTTTCACGAATGCTTGAGGATCGTTGAATTTCATCTCCAAAAGGTCGGGGCATCATACCAATTTTTACATGAAATAACTTCCATTTGTTTTCTGAATATCTACCCCAAAAATCTCGAATACTCACTCCTTTTTCATTTCCATCAAATTGCAAAACAAAATAGCTTACTTCTTCTCCTTTCGAGTTTTTATTCGAGTATTCTGCTTTAAGACGTCCACGTCTGATTTTAAAACGGTTGTTTGAATTAGGTTCGAAGTCCCCACCTCCAAAGCTTGGAGCACCTTTACTTTCAATCCATTGGAATTGTGGTTGGAAATATCCACTAAATTTCAAATCCCCATATTTGCTGGTAATAATAAAATCTTTGTTTTCAGCGTCCGATGAGGATTCTTGTGGTTGCTGTAAGTCAGCACTGTTGGAGTAGCTCAGCTTACTGAAAAAGCTTATCAAAAAAAATGCAAAACTAAGGCAGTAGATTTGTCGCATAATTTATTTTATTTTTCACAAAAATAAGCTAATCATCTTTGGGATGTTGAGCTCTAATGTTACGTTTATATAAAATTTTTGAACGCTGAGGCTCTGGAACATTTATATAATGAAAAGGGCAATGACGACAGCCATTGCCACAACAGTTTCCTTGTTTAAATAAGTATTTTGCTGTTAGAATCATTCTACCTTTTTCATCGAAGTAAAAATCCTCTCCTTCTGTAATTTCCATGATTATCCTGGTAATCTTGAAATATGTTTTTTCATTTCTTTCAATTGCGCTAAAATTTCTGGGTTTTTAGCTTTTGAAGAGTTCGCTTTTTGATAAAATGCTTTTGCACCTCTAAAATCTCTACGTTGCATACAAATAGAAGAAAGCTGTAAATAAGCAGTTGCTTTACTATCTTCATCAGGCAATCCTGCCTTAACAGCCGTTTGTAAACTACTATAAGCTTCTCTTAAGTTACCTTTTCTAAAAGCAATAGAGCCTAATTGTAAATGAGCTGTACCTTGAAAATCCTTATCTTTCCCACCTGTTGCAATACTTTTTCTGATATCAGCTTCAGCCGAGTCGAAGTCTTCGTTCATAGTCGAAAAATTCGCATTTAACATGTAATAGGCTGATCGAATAGGCTTCAGTAATAAGTTAGGATGTTTTACTTTTTTAAGCAAGTTTTGTGCACCTTCCACATCTCCTTCCTCGATGTATTTTTGCATTAAAGAAACTGGGCCAACCATGAAATGGGCCATTATCGTTAATATACCTATTAAGATAGGTAACCAACCCAACCACCATGATACTTCTATTCCTGACCAAATTCCCAAGGCGATAAAAAGTAATCCTATGGGTATTCTAAATTGAACTAAAAATTTACGAAATCCAAACATTTTTTCTATAATTTATGTAGGCAAAGGTAATTAATATTAAATAAAGGGAAAGCTGAAAATTTAAATTACCAAATTTTCCAAGGTGCGCCCTTTTCCCACATTTCTTCTAATGATTCTTTTTCTCTGAGGGTATCCATGCATTTCCAAAAGTCATGATGTCTGTATGCTGCTATTTCTCCAGCTGCCGCTAAGTTGTCTAAGGGGTCTTTTTCCCACATAATATCATCAGCATCTTCTGGTAAATAGTCTTTGATTTCAGGATTAATCACAAAGAAACCACCATTTATCCAAGTACCGCTATCCTCAGGTTTTTCTTCAAAAGAAGAAATGTGTCCATCATCATTCATTTTAATGACTCCAAAGCGACTTGATGCTTGTATGGCAGTCATAGTACAAATTTTACCATGTTTTTTGTGAAACTGAACTAACTTGTCAATATCAATATTACTTACACCGTCACCATAAGTCAGCATGAAAGGCTTGTTATTTGTATAAGGAAGTACACGTTTTAATCTCCCAGCTGTCATAGTATCTAAACCTGTATCAATTAAAGAGATTTTAAAAGGTTCTGCATTGTTTTGATGTACGTCAACTGTATTGTCACTTAAGTTTACAGTTAAATCAGCATTGTGGATAAAGTAATTCACAAAATATTCTTTGATCATCCATCCTTTGTAACCTAAACAGATGATAAATTCAGTATGACCGAATGTTTGATAAATTTTCATGATGTGCCACAAAAGTGGTTTTCCACCAATTTCAATCATAGGCTTAGGGCGAAGTACAGATTCTTCTGATATTCTTGTGCCACGTCCACCTGCAAAAATGACTACTTTCATAGAAAAGTATTATTTGTTAAAAAGTATATTCCAATGTTCTTGATATAATTTGTTGTTTTTATCATAAACCAAAGCTTGACGAATAGCATCTTGTGCAGCCTTGATTTCTCCTGCTTTATATAGAGCAACACTTTGGTAATAATAGGCGTCACCAAAGTTGATTCTAGTTTGACTTGCTAAATTAAAATGCCTATAAGCTTTTTCTAATGAATCTCTCGACAAATAGATTTTACCTAAAGACATATATGCTGGTGTGAAATCCAAATCAGTTTGTATGCATTTTTCATAATATACCATAGCATCATCAATTCTATTTTGACTTTCATACCACTCTCCAATTTCAAAATAAGGTCGAACATCTAAAGTATCTAATGCGAATGCTTTTTCATAGATTTCTATAAATTTTTCATCATTTTGATTCGCTTTAATTTCTGCTCTTAATATCCACCCTTTATAATAGTCTGGATAGGTATCCGTTAATTTAACTAAATACTCTTCTGCCAACGTGGTGTCTTTAGTCATTAAGGCCCACTCTGACTTTAAGTAGTAAACTTCAGGATGCGTTTGATCTATATTGTCAATTTTAAGGAAAGTTTTTTCTAAAGCATCAAAGTCTTTTAAAGCGATGTATGCTTGTGCTAAAAATAAATGAGCAGACAAATGATGTGCGTATTCATCGATAATCTTTTCTAAAATTTCACTAGATAAAGCTGGTTCATCATTGTACATATATAAAACAGCCAATGTATATTGGTATTCAACATTGTCAGGATCTAAAGCTATGGCCTTTTTTAAATCAACGATAGACAAAGAATTCATTTCTATTTGTAGCAACGCCTCTGCTCTTTGATAATAAAGTATAGCGTCATCAGGATCATCATTAATCTTTTGTGTAAATGGTAAAATAGCTGGGTTGCTATACGCAGGGTGTTGATCTTCAGTAGTGTTACTACAAGCAGTTAAAAGTAAAAATAACCCTATAAATAAAATGTAAAAGAAGTTCTTATGCATTTGATGCTAAGATTTGCATGATTAATGAGTATAATAAACGATAAAATTAAACAAAGTTAGAGGATTTAAAAATTCTTTAAAGTAATTCAACTATTCGTATGTTTTGAATGAATTACTTAACTTCGATATTTAATATTCATGAAAATTATGGCGGTGCATCAAGAGAGTTTAAGAGTTATAGAAAAGTTGTTGGATAAAGATCCAAAAAAACTGAATGCCCTTGACGTTGCAATGGCAAACAAACACTTATTGAATATCTATGAGTTTTTTCAAAACATAAATCCTGTAAAGGATGCCGTCAACGAAAAAGTAACCGAAAAAAAGGATATCGAATCTGGAAAACCTAAGAAATCTCAGAAAATAGAAAGTTTGGGTTTGTTCGAAATTAATCTTTTAGACAAAGAGGTAGAAGAAGAACAACTTTCGCAGCAAGAAAGTAAGGATATTGGACCTCTAATAGAAACGGCTGAGGATGAAAACGCTGAAATTCAACCTGTTGAGGTTGAGGGAACAAAGTCGAATCCATTGGTAGATGATATTAAGATAGAAATAAGAGAAAAAGCTCGAGTTGAAGAAAATGAGGTTGAAGATACTGAAGCGGAAAACTCTGAAATAAATGAGGCACTAGAGGAAACTGATGTTGTTGAACTTGAAGAGGGTTTAAAATCAGAAATGGAGGAGTCTGAAGATGAGAATGTTTTAAATAAATTGAGCATAGCTTTTGAACCACCTGTATCTCATGAAGATTGGGTGCCTACTCAAATGTCCTCTATATTTGATGATAACACTAAATCGGAATTCACGTTTATTGAAAAAGATCTGCAATTAGAGAAAAAACAAACTGGTAATTTTGATATTAGAAATATGATTGGCTTGAATGATAGATATTTATATTCTAACGAGCTTTTTTCTGATAAAAAAACATACGAGAGTGTTTTAGACCAATTAAATACTTTTACGACAAAAGAGGAGGCAATTTCTTATCTTAAGCCATATTTAGAACGAGAGGTGGAGGATGTTGATGAGGAGAAAAATATTGATGAAGTAAGAATGTCTTTTGATAAGCTTTTAGATAGCTTTTATAAAAGGTAGGATAAATTAGAAGGGTATAGTTACGATATTTTATTATTTAATAAGTAAACGGCTGTCTCATGAGACAGCCGTTTACTTATTAAAACAACCTTTAAATTTGTAATCAACTAACCTAAGTAAGACTTTAAAGCAGAGCTATATCTTTCTTTTTGTAAGCGTTTTACTGCTCTTTCTTTAATTTGTCTAATTCTTTCTTTAGTTAAATCGTATTTTAATCCAATTTCTTCAATAGATGGCCCTTCATCTCCTTCTAATCCAAAAAACGCAGATACAATTTCAGCTTCTCTCACACTAAGTGATTTCAGTATTCTTTGAATCTCTACTTTTAATGAATCTTCCATTACTTCTTCATCTGTAATGCTATTACCTTCTAATAAGTCACCTCTTGCAACATCTTCTGCTTCATGAACTGGTGCATCCAAGGATGTGTGTCGCGTGTTAGTACTAAACACATTCGCAATTTCAGCTTCTCTCATATCTAATATGGAAGCTAATTCTTCTGTAGAAGGTGCACGTTCGTTTTCCTGCTCAAAAGCAATATATGCACGGTTTGCTTTGTTGTAAGTGCCAATTTTGTTTTGTGGTAATCTTACAAGTCTTCCTTGTTCAGCTAATGCTTGTAGGATAGATTGACGAATCCACCATACAGCATAGGAAATAAATTTAAATCCTTTTGTTTCATCAAAGCGTTGCGCCGCTTTAATTAATCCAAGGTTTCCTTCGTTGATTAAATCACTCAATGAAAGTCCTTGGTGTTGGTATTGTTTAGCAACAGAAACAACAAATCGTAAGTTAGCTTGAACTAATTTATCTAAAGCTGCTTGGTCACCTACACGAATTTTTTGTGCTAAGGTTGTTTCTTCTTCAGGAGCAATCATTGGAATTCGACTGATCTCTTGTAGGTATTTCTCAACAGCTTGAGAGTCACGATTGGTTATTTGGGTTGCTATTTTAAGTTGCCTCATATGTAGTTTTTTATTTTTTTTATGGTTAGTTGTATAATTTATAGTAAGTTTATCATTGACTACTTACATACTTTAACGGATAACAAATAAAAAGTGATATAGTTCACTTGTTAAGATTGTGTTATCTGGAATTTCTGTGTTTGTCAATTCAAGTGGTATAATACAAAAATCAATCCGGTTTTCATAATATTTTCCACGATACTTTAAGGAAACTCAGAAATACCTCTTATTCAAGTATCAT
>Ga0079223_10002846_pt1 | contig 10822 bp, 11 predicted proteins | sample Stecom2011_FD_75072 | JGI IMG/M metagenome (GOLD analysis project Ga0079223, IMG submission 75072) | Agricultural soil microbial communities from Utah to study Nitrogen management - Steer compost 2011 | ecosystem: Environmental > Terrestrial > Soil > Agricultural land | place: USA: Utah...
AATTCGTCCTGGTTTAAAGCTGACAGGCCGGCTGTCAGGGTAAGCGAATTGCGTTGCACCTGGAGGCCTGAAACACTAAAAACCTGGCGCGACGCTTTAGCGGTAAAGAAACATTCAAGCCGATTTGGCAAATGTGTATCGCCCCGCAAGTTGTCGGTTAACTCAGCGATAGCCGGCATTTTAAGCGAAAATGCCCGTTTCACCCAATTGTCTTTGTAAACAGAAAGGTTATTTGCTTCATGCTCCTGGTGTTGTTTCGCGCGCTGGCCGCCCTGCCCCTGCCACTGCTGCACGCAACCGGCCGGCTGCTGGGCATGTTCGTGTATGTATTTCCCGGGCGCTACCGCATTCGGCTGGACCGCAATGCCAAACAAGCCGGCTACATGGACAAGCGCTTCGCGCGGCGAGCCTCTGGCGAAACGGGTGCCATGATCCTGGAAACCCCAAAGGTATGGCTGGATGTCGACGCCTGTCTGGCCAAAACGTTCAGCGACGACGATGACGTGGTCGCCCGGGCCAAAGCCGAGGGCCGCGGCATTCTATACCTGACGCCGCACCTGGGTTGCTTTGAAATCACGGCACGTTACATTGCGCAGCACAGCCCCATTACCGTGATGTACCGCCCCCCGCGGTGGACACCGCTTGAACCCGTCATGGCGCAAGCACGCGAAATTCCAGGGCTGACCGCCGTGCCCGCCAACATGAACGGCGTGCGGCAATTTGTGCGGGCGCTGCGCCGGGGTGAGTCGGTCGGCATGTTGCCCGACCAAGTTCCACGGGGTGGTGAAGGTATCTGGACCCCGTTTTTTGAGCGGCCCGCGTACACCATGACCCTCGCTGCCAAGCTGGCCGTGCAGACCGGGGTGGCGGTCATACTGACCGCGGGTGAACGCCTGCCCAACGGCAAGGGATGGCGCATCCATTACGTTCGCCTGCCCGAACCGCTGGCCAATGACGTCAACGATCTGGTGCCCGCCATCAACCAGGCCATGGAAGCGTTGATCCGCCGGTTTCCCGAGCAATACCTGTGGAGCTACAGCCGATACAAGCGCCCTGATGGCGCACCGCCCCGGCCAGACTTCCCCCCGTTTCCCAAATGATGAACAAAGACACCCTGCTACGCGCACTGTTTCGCTATTTTGGCCGCGCTTCATTTCGTGTGCGGCGGCGTTGGGCCCAGGTATTGGGTTGGTTGGCGGCGCGGCTGCTGCGCTCGCGCGCGCACATTGTGCGCACCAACTTGCGGCTGGCCTTCCCCCAATTATCCGAGCGCGAACGCGAAGCTATGCTGCGTCGCCATTTCCACCTGTTGGCGCAATCAGTCGTGGACCGCGGCCTGCTATGGTTTGGCCCTGCCTCCACCATCATGAACGCCACGCCCACACAGGGCTTGGAACACCTGGACGCCCTGCTGGCCCAGCAACGCTGCATTATTTTGTTGGCCCCGCACTTCATCGGGCTTGACGCAGCAGCCACCCGCCTGACCTTGTTCTTGCGCGAATCGGCCACCATGTATACGCCGCAAAGTGATGCGGCCATTGATGATCTTGTACGTACCGGTCGCGGCCGCTTCAACACGGTGCATCTGGTGAGCCGCAAAGACGGCATCCGGGGCTTGCTGCGCTATCTCCGGCGGGGCGTACCGGTGTATTACCTGCCCGATATGGACTTCGGGCGCACCGGCGCCACCTTCGTCCCGTTTTTTGGTGTACCGGCCGCCACCCTGCTGGCCACTGCCCAGATTGCCCGCAATCAGGACGCCGCGGTGGTGCCCATTATCAGCCGTCTGGACGAAGACACGGGCAAGTACCATGTTGAGGTGTTGCCGCCAATTGACGATTTTCCCGGCGACCAGACCAACGAAGAGGCCACCGCCCGCCTGAACGGCCTGATTGAAGAATGGGTGCGCACCGACCCTGCCCAGTACTATTGGGTGCACCGACGCTACAAGACCCGGCCCGACCCTGGCGAACCCAAACTTTATTAGTATTAGATCACCTCGTACAATGCCTCGTAACGGCCACTTCACAAGAGCAAAATGACAACCCCTTCCCTTTCTGCGCAAGACGTAGCACGGTTTCTGCAAAAGAATCCAGAATTTTTTTCAGAACACGCGGGCGTATTTGCAGACCTGACCGTTCCGCACCCACACCAGACGCGCGCCATTTCGCTGGGCGAGCGCCAAATTTTGACGTTGCGTGCACGCACGCGCGACTTGGAATGGCAACTGGCCGGCCTTATTCAAAATGCCACTGGCAACGAGCGCATCAGCAAACTGCTGATCGACTGGTGCGCCGGCCTGCTTGCCGAGAAAGACCCTTCCCGACTGCCGGACGTCATGATCCAGGGCCTGTCGCGCCTGTTTGGCCTGCCCGACATCGGTCTGCGCCTGTGGGGGTTGCCTGACAACGCCGTACCGGCTCAGTTTACCCAAGACGTCAGCGACATCCTGCGTCACGACACTCAAGAGCGCAGCAAACCGTTCTGCGGCCCGGCCGGCAACCATGAAGCGACCTCATGGCTCGACAACGCTCCCGAATCGATGGCTCTCATCCCTCTTTCGGCTGGCACACCGCCACGTACGCTGGGTCTGTTGGTGTTGGGCTCGCCCGATCCTGAGCGTTTTACGGAAGACATGGGCACCGAGTTTCTGGAAACCATTGCCACGCTGGCGGGGGCCTCCTTATCCCGCTTGCTTCCGCCCGGCCACGACGGCGGCTGACCGTGCGCCATGGCTCATCTGCCCGACGCCATGGAAGAATGGCTTCAGTACCTCGAAGCCAATAAGCGGTATTCTGCACACACCCTTCAGGCCTACCGCCAAGACCTGAAACACTTGCTTGCCAGCCAACCCGATAAGCCCTTGCGCGACATGACTGAAGCGGACATTCGGCGCGCCGTTGCGCAACTGCACGGCCAGGGATACAAGCCCCGCAGTCTCGCTCGTGCCCTGTCAGCCTGGCGTGGCTTTTACCAATGGTGGGCCCCCCGCGCCGAGCTCGAGAGCAACCCGGTTGCCACCGTGCGGCCCCCAAAAGCACCACGGCAACTGCCACGCGCCTTATCCGTAGAGCAGGCCCAGGCACTGCTAGACCGGCCCAGTCTTCCCCCGCCCCACACCCCGCTCCAGCTGCGCGACCAGGCGATGTTTGAAATCTTGTATTCAAGTGGACTGCGCCTGGCGGAACTTGTCAGTCTGGATTGGCGATACGTGCGGGAACGCGGCTATGAATCAACCAGTTGGCTTCAGTTGGACGATGCCGAAGTACATATTCAGGGAAAGGGGGGGAAACGGCGTACCGTACCCTTGGGGGGCAAAGCCATTGACGCCACCCGACAATGGTTGGGCGTGCGCCACCAGTTTTTAAAAAACGACCCGCTGCAAGACAGCGAGGCCGCCCTTTTTCTGGGCGTGCGTGGCGCACGCATTACACCACGCGTCGTGCAATTGCAGTTGGACAACCTGGCCACCCAGGCGGGGTTGCCGGTACACGTACACCCGCACAGCCTGCGCCACAGCTTCGCCAGCCATCTGTTGCAATCCGCGCAAGACTTGCGCGCCGTGCAAGAACTCTTGGGCCACGCCAATATAGCGACTACCCAAATCTACACCCGCCTGGATTTCCAGCACCTGGCCAGCGTGTATGACAAGGCCCATCCACGCGCCGGCAGGAAGAAAAAAGACTGACTTGTCCGGGGTGCGCAGCGCCTGTGCCCAACAGACACAAGACGATCCGCAGGGTGTTCTACTGCACCGCAGGCGAGGGATTATCCGGACGTAGCGTGGAAATCAACTGTCCGGCATTCCAGTGGAACATGCCCAAGTACGACCCCGCCGGATCGTCCGAGGCGGCCAGCGCATCGGAGTACAGCGGCCCGCCCACCAGCACGTCGGCTTCCCGCGCCAATTGCTCAAGCAAACGTGGGTTGCTTATTGTTTCGGGAAAAACGCCAACGCGGTCAAGCGCACGCACCCGATCGATTACCCGCGCGATATCTTGGGCAGATGGTTCGGCGGCATCACCCAGCGCCGCCAGCGGGATAAAGGTGACCTCATAAGCGTCGCCAAAATAGCCGAAGGCGTCATGCGCCACCACCGCCTTGCGATGCTCCACAGGAATCACGCTTAACGCGTTACGGATTTCAGCGTCAAGCTTTTCCATGGTCGCCAGGTACTTTTTCACGCGCCGCTGGTATCGGGGTGCACGCGCCGGATCAGCCTTGGACAGCCCATCGGCAATATTGCGAGCGTATACCATTCCATTGTCAAGATTTTGCCAGGCGTGCGGGTCAATATCGCCGGCGCGGTGTTGATGCGCGGCATCAGCCGTACCATGCGCCCCGGCGTGATCGATTTCAGCGTGGACCGCCTCGCCATCGCCGTCTGCTCGTTCATGCGCATCGTGCGCATGGGCGTCAGCATCTGTATGCGCGTGAGCACCGCTATAGGCCCGTAACGTAGCGCCCTCGCTGGCGACAATATGTACGCCGGAAAACCCCGATGCGGCAATCAGCCTCGGCAGCCACGTTTCAAAGCCCAGTCCATTCGAAACAAGCACTTGGGCTTGCCCCAAGGCTTGCACCGCCTGGGGTGTCGGTTCAAAAGAATGCGTGTCGGCATTGGGACCCACAATGGTCACGACATTGACATGCGACCCACCGACCTCCTTAACCATATCCCCCACCACCGAAAAGGTGGCCACGACGTTCAAGGGGGGCAGATCGCCTGCCTTGGCCAGCCCCGCCCCAGCCAGCAGCAACGCCCCCGCCAGTATGCCCAGCACGGCGTGCGAAACCCGCCCTAAAAGGTTTGCGATACGACGTTGGATCATTGAACACGCTCCGAAACGGCAGACAAGCGACGACGTCTGGCATACGCTTGCTGCGCGGCATGGACCAGGCCGTCAAGCGGGCCCACAAGTACCGACAAAAAGTAAATGGCGCCCGCCGACAGAATAATTGCAGGCGACGCGGGCACATTAGCATGAAATGACAGCAGTAGCCCGAAATACGACGCCAAACAGCCCAAAATCGACGCAAAAACCATTTGACCGCCTGCCGAACGGACCCAAAACCGGGCCGTTGCAGCCGGCAACATCATGATCCCCACCACCATCAGCGTGCCCAAAACCTGAAACCCGGCCACCAGCATGAGGACCAGCAACACAAGAAACAGCATATGCACCGCTGTTCCCATGCCCCGGTTATGCCGCAAGAAAAACGGGTCCAGGCACTCGACCACCAATGAACGATAAACCACCGCCAGGACGACCAACGTGACGCTGGACGCAGAAGTGACTAACAGCAGCGCGGCATCGTCGAGCCCCAGCACGGTTCCGAACAGGACGTTGATCAGATCCATGTTTGACCCGCGCAACGACACCAGCAATACCCCCAAGCCCAAAGACACCAGGTAAAACGCAGCAAAGCTGGCGTCTTCACGTTGTGGCGTCAATCGAGACACCAACCCCGCCAACATCGCGACCAAAAGGCCCGTTACCACACCGCCCAACGCCATCGCACCCAAATGCAAGCCGGCAGTCAAAAAACCAACCGCGACGCCAGGCAAAATTGCATGCGCCATGGCATCGCCCATCAGGCTCATGCGGCGCAACACCAGCAACACGCCCAGCGGGCCCGCTGCCAGCGCCAACGCCAGCGAGCCGGCCAGCGCGCGCCGCATAAACCCATACTCGATGAACGGCAAAAACAGCCACTCAATGACCCCCATCATAGATAATCACCTGCACACAAATGCCGCGCCAAATGTAGATTATCGGGGGTCAGAACTTGTTCTACCGGGCCCCAGGCCACCACCTGCCCTGCCAGCAACAAGGCCTCAGGAAAATGCTGGCGTGCCGCCTCCAAATCGTGCAACACCACAATAATGGTGCGTCCGCGAGCATGCCAATCCGCCAGAAGCCCCAGCAGATCGTCGGTGGTGGCGCGGTCTACTGAGGCAAATGGCTCATCCAGCAACAGGACATCGGCATCGTGCATCAGCAAACGCGCAAACAGCGCCCGCTGCAATTGCCCGCCAGACAGCGTGCCAATAATGCGTGACGCGAAGTCCGCCAACCCCACTTGAGACAAAGCATCCAGCACCCGGGCGTGCTCATCGCGACAGAAACCACGCCAATGCCCCGTCCGGGGCCAGGCTCCGAGCGCCACCAAATCGTACACCGTAATAGGAAAATTACGATCGAGCGAATCGGCCTGCGGCATGCATGCTATTTGGGTGACCGCATCGACGCCCAAACGGATATGGCCGCGCACAGGGCTGATTTGGCCCATAATCCCCTTGATCAGTGTTGATTTGCCGGCACCATTTGGCCCCACCAACGCCGTCATTGAGCCCTTTTCAAAGCGACCGCTGACATCGCGCACCGCAAGGCGATCGCGCCAGCCAAGGTAAACCTGGTCGAGCTCGATGGCGGGCATGGACGTTTCGATTTTCACGACACTAACCACCAATCCATAGCCCAGCCGGCCATCAGCCACATCAGTGCCACGACCACCAGCACACGGGCTACGCGCTGTATCGACGAATACAGCAATGCCGAGCCCTGATAACGGTGCCGTGGCGAGCCCTCTCTTGGCTGCGCGCCGGAGCCCTTGTGTTTCAGCATATATTTAACGTGTTCTGTCCCGACCCGGGCCCCATGCCCCGGCACAAAGTGTTATGTTATAACATACCAAGCTTCTTAGATAAACGCTTGTTCCATGCCGATTTTGCCCACCCCCGATCCGGACACCGTCCTTGCCCGCCTGCGCACCGCCGAACAGCTGTGCAAACAACGCGGCAAGCGGCTTACGCCCATCCGTCGGCAGGTGCTGAAAATCTTGCTCGAACAACAGCGCAGCGTGAAGGCGTACGAACTCCTCGAACAAATACGGGCCAGTCATCCTAATGCCGCGCCCCCTACGGTGTACCGCGCGCTGGACTTTCTGGTTGAACAAGATTTGGCGCATCGGCTGGATGCCACCAATGCCTGGATCGCCTGCCATGACGCGGGCGGTGCACCGCATGACTTACTGGTGGTATGCACCGAATGTGGCATTGTGGCCGAAGTGAGTGATCCGTCCCTGAGCCGGCAATTGGCGGCCAGGGCCGCACAAACGGGGTTTCGGTTATGCGGACATGAAACCGAGTTGCGGGCGTTGTGCGAGCGGTGCCAGGATTGACATCGCCTAAGCACTAAGCCAAGGCGGCATGCGCGGCTCCCGCCCAACGGTACGGGCACAAATCTTGCGGTAAAAAACCCTTGGCACGAAGGGCATTTACGTCATCTCTCTACGCCCGTAGCGCGCAATCGTTAAACAGTATATATTCATTGTCTGTTCAAATTTAACCGCGGGCAGGATCAGCTATGAAAGCCGCCAGCCAACTCGACCGCATGGTGCCGGTTACCGTACTCACAGGTTTTCTGGGGGCAGGTAAAACTACCCTCTTGAAACGCATCCTGACCGAGTTTCACGGCAAACGCATCGCCGTTATCGAAAACGAGTTCGGCCCTGAAAACATTGATAATGAGCTTCTTGTCCAGGACACCGAAGAGCAAATCATCGAGCTCAGCAACGGCTGCGTTTGTTGCACCGTACGCGGTGACCTCATGGACACACTCAACAACCTGCGCCAACGGCGGCAGGCCGGCGAGCTGGATTTTGAACGCGTCATCATAGAAACCACCGGCATGGCCAATCCCGGCCCCGTATGCCAAACGTTTTTTCTTGATGACGCCATTGCCGATTATTACCGTCTGGACGCCGTGGTCACGGTGGTGGACGCACATCACGGCATGGCCACGTTAGACCGTCAAGAAGAGGCGCAGCGGCAGGTCGGTTTTGCCGACCGAATTCTCGTTTCCAAAAAAGACCTGGTGTCCGACACCGACTACGACGCCTTGCGCGCCCGGCTGGTTCGCATCAACCCACGCGCGCCGATCACAGCGGTCCATTTTGGCGAAACAGACCTGCACGCCCTGTTGGATATCAGCGGATTCAATCTGGATACCGCGCTTAATCTTGACCCCGACTTTCTGGCCGATAGCAATGGCCAGCACCATCATGGCGGTCACCACAACCACAAACAGCACAAGCACGCACATCATGGTCACGACCACAGCCACGCACATGGCCACGATGATCACGAATGCGGACCAGGCTGCGATCACGCCCACCCCATCTTGCATGATGATGACGTCACCGCCATTGCATTCAATTCTCGCCGGCCGTTCAACCCCGAACGGCTCGAGGAATTCCTAAGCGGCATTGTGCAGGTTTATGGTCCGGACTTGTATCGCTACAAAGGGATCCTATATATAAAGGGCGTTAATCGCCGATTGCTGTTCCAGGGCGTCCATATGATGATGGCCGCGGAACCCGGCAAACCATGGTTATCCAGTGAAAAGCCTAATACCAAGATGGTATTCATTGGTCGTAAACTTCCCCGGGAAATACTCACCCGTGGGCTGGAACAATGTTTGGTCTGATGGTGAACCCCCGGTGTGAAGCACCGCTCCGCCGGGCAACAGTACCAACACAACACAAGAGGAACACATCATGACAAACTCTGAGAACGCGAATGTGCAGCCCGAGCTGCTTACTGAAGAAGAACTTCTGGCAATGCCGGAATCCGATTACATGAATGACGCACAGCTCGCATTCTTTGAGCATCGGCTCAGGCAGCTCGAGGCCGACATCCTGGCCAACGCAGGTGCCACCACCGAGAACCTGCGTGAAACCCAGTATGTTCCTGATCCGGCGGATCGCGCCACCATCGAAGAAGAGCATGCGCTCGAACTGCGCACACGTGATCGCGAGCGCAAGTTGCTGAAAAAGGTGCAGCAATCGCTGAAGCTGATCGAAACCCGCGAATATGGCTGGTGCGAAGAAACCGGTGAGCCCATTGGTATTGCGCGCCTGCTGGCTCGCCCCACGGCCACCCTATCTCTAGAAGCCCAAGAGCGACGCGAGAAGCGTCAGAAGCTGTACGGCGACTAACCCGCCTGTTCATTCGCGTCTCGGTACGCAAGGTTATCCCGGGTACTGTGCCAACCAGTATCCGGGATTTTTTCTGCCCGGCGCCTGCGCCCTGATGGGCCTCTTGAAGTTCCAGCCGAACGTCCCCATCTAGGTGGTCTTACAAGGGAAAAGATTCATGGAACAATTTCACGCTACAACTATCGTTTGCGTCCGTCGTGGCAATGATGTCGCCATGGGTGGTGACGGCCAAGTCACAATGGGCAACATCGTTGCCAAGTCGTCTGCTCGTAAATTGCGACGTCTTTATCACGACAAGATTCTTGCCGGCTTTGCGGGTGCCACGGCCGATGCCTTCACGCTTCAAGAGCGCTTTGAGGCCAAGCTCGAAAAGCATCAGGGTAATTTGATGCGCTCGGCCGTTGAGCTTACGCGCGATTGGCGTACCGACCGGGTGTTGCGTCGCCTTGAGGCCATGCTTATTGTGGCCGACAGTGAAAATACGTTGATCCTGACGGGTAACGGCGACGTGCTTGAACCCGAATACGGTCTGGCCGCCATTGGTTCCGGCGGCGCTTATGCCCAAGCGGCCGCGTTGGCCATGTTACGCAACACCGAACTGTCTCCTGCCGACATCGTCAAGAAGTCTCTTGAGATTGCCGGTGAAATGTGCATTTACACCAATAACAACCACGTCATCGAAACGTTGCCGGAACACGGCTGAACGAGCGTGCACTCGTTGTCACCAAAAACACGTTGACCGGTGCCCACGCAGGGCCCGGTAGCCGGCGCCATCGCCGGCCCCTATCGTCAAAACAGGTTTAACTATGTCTGCACAGAATATGACCCCCGGAGAGATTGTCTCCGAACTCGACAAAAACATTGTCGGTCAAAACGCCGCAAAGCGGTCCGTGGCCGTGGCTCTGCGCAACCGCTGGCGCCGTCAGCAAGTGCCCGAGCCACTGCGTAACGAAATTGTTCCCAAGAACATCATGATGATCGGGCCTACCGGCGTGGGTAAAACCGAAATTGCGCGCCGGCTGGCAAAACTCGCCAACGCCCCTTTCATCAAGGTGGAAGCGACTAAATTCACCGAGGTGGGTTATGTAGGACGCGATGTCGAGACCATTATTCGTGACTTGGTCGACGCATCGGTGAAACAAACACGCGACCTTGAAATGCGTCGTGTGCGTACGCATGCTGAAGACGCTGCCGAAGATCGCATTCTGGATGTATTGTTGCCGCCGGCCCGTGACGGACAAGGCCAACCCATTCGCGAAGAAACGGGCACGCGCCAGACCTTCCGCAAGCGTTTGCGCGAAGGTCAGCTTGATGACACCGAAATCGAAATCGAGCTTGAGCAGCCCACTGCGCACATGGAGATCATGGCGCCCCCGGGCATGGAAGAAATGACGGAACAGCTGAAAAGCATGTTTGCCGGCTTGGGCCGCGAGCGCAAAAAAGCGCGCAAGGTGACCGTCAAAGAAGCCTTCAAATTGCTTACCGAAGAAGAAGCGGCACGGCGGATCAATGAAGAAGAACTGCGTGCCGCCGCTGTACAGAACGCCGAACAAAACGGCATTGTGTTTCTGGATGAAATCGACAAAATCGCCACCCGCAGCGAACACAGCGGTGGCGACGTATCGCGTCAGGGCGTGCAGCGTGACTTGCTGCCCCTGGTTGAGGGCACCACAGTTAACACCAAGTACGGGGTCGTCAAAACGGATCACATCCTGTTTATTGCCTCCGGCGCATTTCATTTATCACGGCCATCGGACCTGATCCCCGAACTTCAGGGGCGCTTTCCCATTCGCGTCGAACTCGACTCTCTGACTGCCGC
>Ga0079223_10002847_pt1 | contig 10820 bp, 7 predicted proteins | sample Stecom2011_FD_75072 | JGI IMG/M metagenome (GOLD analysis project Ga0079223, IMG submission 75072) | Agricultural soil microbial communities from Utah to study Nitrogen management - Steer compost 2011 | ecosystem: Environmental > Terrestrial > Soil > Agricultural land | place: USA: Utah...
AAAGGAGAAAACGGCGTGCATCGTTTGGTACGAATTTCGCCTTTTGATTCAAACGCTAAGCGGCATACTTCTTTTGCTTCAGTTTATGTTTATCCTTTGGTAGATGAGAGTGTTGAGATTGAAGTTAATCCTGCCGATATTAGCTGGGATACTTTTAGGTCTGGTGGAGCAGGTGGACAAAATGTGAATAAAGTTGAAACTGGAGTTCGTCTGCATCATAAGCCAACTGGTATTATAATTGACAATACTGAAAGCCGTTCGCAGTTAAACAATAAAGAAAAGGCGATGCAACTTTTAAAATCGCAACTCTATGAAATTGAAATGCGAAAGAGAGAAGAAAAGCGCGCTTTAATTGAAGCCGATAAGAAAAAGATTGAATGGGGGTCGCAAATTAGAAACTATGTTATGCACCCATATAAAATGGTGAAAGATGTTCGCACTAACTACGAAACTTCAAATGTAGATGATGTAATAGATGGGGAAATTGATGATTTTATTAAAGCTTACTTGATGGAGTATGGCGACAATCAGTAAGCTGTGTTTTGAATTTTTTAAATAAGTACAATGAAAATATACCATAATCCAAGATGTTCAAAAAGCCGAGAAACACTTTCTTTAATTAGAGAAGCAGGGCAAGAACCAGAAATTATTGAATACTTAAAAACTGTTCCTAACAGTGCAACAATAAAAGACTTGTTGATGAAGTTGAACTTAAAGCCCACTGATATTCTTCGAAAAGGAGAAAAGGTTTATAAAGATAAGTTTAAAGGAAAAAACTTTAATGATGATGAGTGGATTCAAATTATGATTGAGAACCCAAAGATTATTGAAAGGCCAATTGTAGTTAAAGGAAATAAAGCAATTTTAGGTCGCCCACCTGAGAATGTAAAAGAATTACTTTAAATAGTAATTTATTGCACTTCTACTTCTTCGCCTTTTTTGTTGCGATTTTTTATTTTATCAATTGCCCAAACAGTCATAGCATAAGGAAGTGCAAAGGCAGATAAGAAAATAAGCACCCAAAATGCAAGAGTGAAAATTGCTAAAAACAATAAGAAACCAGCTGTGTACATAGCGTAAGATTTAATTACCATGCAATTTTACGCAAATTTTAGCTAAAAAAACAATCAAAAATCAAAATAAAATAAATCAAGATGGAATACAGAATTGAAAAAGACAGCATGGGAACGGTAAAAGTTCCTGCTGATAAATATTGGGGAGCACAAACAGAACGCTCGAGAAACAATTTTAAAATTGGAGATTACAAACAGCAAATGCCCTTAGAAATTATAAGAGGTTTTGCCTATTTGAAAAAAGCAGCAGCATATACCAATTCAGAATTGGGAGTGTTAACTATAGAAAAGCGCGACTTGATTGCCAAGGTTTGTGATGAAATTCTAGAGGGGAAATTAGATGATCAATTTCCTTTGGTGATTTGGCAAACTGGCTCTGGTACTCAGTCGAATATGAATACCAATGAAGTAATCTCTAACCGAGCGCATGTGCTAGAAGGAAATAAACTTGGAGAAGGTGAGCGTAAGGTTCATCCGAATGACGATGTGAATAAGTCTCAATCTTCTAATGATACTTTTCCAACAGGAATGCATATCGCATGTTATAAGATGGTGGTTGAAACTACCATTCCTGGGGTAGAAAAGCTGAGAGATGTTTTAGATGAAAAGGCAAAAGCTTATATGAATGTTGTGAAAATTGGAAGAACGCATTTGATGGATGCAACGCCATTGACATTAGGTCAGGAGTTTTCAGGATACGTTGCCCAATTAAATCACGGATTGAAGGCATTGCACAACACCTTAGATCATTTGTCGGAAATTGCTTTGGGTGGAACTGCCGTTGGAACTGGAATAAATACACCTGAAGGTTATGCAGAAAAAGTGGCTAATTATATTGCAGAATTTACTGGCTTACCTTTTAAAACAGCTGAAAATAAATTTGAAGCTTTGGCTGCTCATGATGCAATTGTTGAAACCCATGGGGCTTTGAAGCAATTGGCAGTTAGCTTGATGAAAATTGGGAATGATATTCGTTTGTTGGCCTCAGGACCTCGTTGTGGGATTGGAGAAATCGAGATCCCATCAAATGAGCCAGGCTCTTCTATTATGCCCGGAAAAGTAAACCCAACACAAGCGGAAGCACTTACAATGGTTTGTGCAGAAGTTGTAGGAAATGATGTTGCGATTACTACAGGGGGCATGAATGGCCACTTTGAACTGAATGTATTTAAGCCAATGATGGCCAAAAATTTGCTGGAATCAGCAAGGCTAATTGGTGATGCTTGTGTTTCTTTTACAGATAATTGTGTGGTAGGGATTGTGCCAAACGAGAAAAATATTACAAAGAACTTGAACAATTCTTTAATGCTTGTTACTGCACTGAACACTCATATTGGTTACGATAAAGCTTCAGAGATTGCCAAGACTGCTCATGAAAATGGCACTACACTAAAAGAAGAGTCAATTAACTTGGGTTATTTAACTGCTGAGCAATTTGATGAGTGGGTTGATCCTTCTAAGATGATTGGTTCTATAAAATAAACAATGATTTAGATTAAAATTAAAGAGGTGAAATTACTTCACCTCTTTAATTTCTTTATCGGCAAAGTAAGTTTAAATAAACTTTTCTCCTTTATTCAGTTTGATGTCCGTAACGAATTGTTTTATCTTTTGTTCGTCTTCCTTTTTACAAACCAGAAGAGCATTGTCAGATTCAACAACAATATAGTTATCCAAGCCTTGTAGCACAACAAGTTTATCTTTAGGAGCACTTACAATACAGTTGCTAGAGTCGTATAGCATTATATTCTTACTTCTCACAGCATTTTTGTTTTTATCTTTTGGAAGATGCTCATAAATGGAACCCCAAGTACCTAAATCAGACCAGCCGATATCGGCACTAATCACATAAACATTTTTTGATTTCTCCATTATGCCGTAATCAATACTGATGCTTTTTGAAACGGAATATATCTTTTCAATGGCTTTCTTTTCTTCTGATGTGCCAATTTTGTTTTCTTTTTCTTGAAACAGGCTGTCAATTTCTGGCAATAGTTTTTGAAAGGCTTTGTTAATGCTTTTCAAACTCCATAAAAACATGCCAGAATTCCAGCTAAAATCTCCACTATCTAAAAATTGTTGAGCAATCTCTAAGCTTGGCTTTTCAGTAAAGGTTTTTACCTTCTTTATATTTTCATCATTACTGTCGTCAAACTGAATATAACCATAACCAGTATCTGGTCTACTGGGTTTGATACCTAAGGTTAGTAAAGCGTCATTTTGAGAGACAAAGTCTATGCCTTCTTTTACGACATCAAGAAAGCGGTCTTCTTTTAGAATTAAGTGATCTGCAGGCGCCACTAGGATGTTTGCATTTTCGTTCAGCGACTTTATTTTGTAATTGGCATAAGCTATACAAGGTGCGGTATTTCTTCTAGAAGGCTCTAGCAATACCTGACTTTCATCAATCTGTAATTGCTCTAACACCAGGTTCTTATACTGTTCGTTGGTAACAATTAAAATATTTTCTTTTGGCGCAACTTTTAACAGTCGTTCAAAAGTTTGTTGAATCAAGGTTTGCCCTGTTCCTAAAATGTCAATAAACTGTTTTGGAAAAGCAGTTCTACTCATTGGCCAAAATCGGCTGCCAATTCCCCCCGCCATTATTATACAATAATTGTTTTTTTTACTCTGTGCGCTCATCTTGATTTGTTCTGAAATTAACTTTCAAAGATACGGATAATACAAGCCTCAATAGTGGAGTGTTTGTAAAGAAATACTTGATTATTGTTCAGTCATAATTTGTACTTCGGCATGTGCACTTACATAATACATTCGCTTGTTGTTTAGGCAAATGCATTCATATCTGCTTCTTCTTTTTTTGCCTTTTTTAAAAATTCTTTTACCATCAAGGCTAAAGTGAAATCCATGTTCAATGTCTTCTAGGAAAACTGTTGAATGACCATCTTTATCGTATTTTTTTAAAGCTCTGTATAGAATTGGATCACTGCAGCTAGATGCTTTGGGACGATCGAGATGCTGAAAAATGATGTCGCTAAGTTCTTTTGGAAAATGCACTTCTTCCATCATTTCTAAAAGCATTGTTCTAAAGGTGTTTTGCCATTCTACGCCATGTGGCAACACACGACTACCATGTTTTTTCCAAACTGCAGCATGGGCAACTTCATGGCTTAAAGTAACTAAAAAGTGATAAGTATTAAGATCGCCATTAACTGAAATGCGGTTTGGCTTACCTTGGTAGGCCGGACGAAAATCGCCCAATTTGCTTTTTCTACTTTTGCTAATGGTAAAATGCAAACGATACTTTTTTAACCATTCGGCAATTAGCGGAATGGCTTCTTGAGGAACATATTTTAGAAGCGTCTTTGACAATTTTATGAAAATATTTGATAGACAATTAAGCTTGAAAAGTAAGCTAATACTCTCATATAAACCAATTGTAATCCAAGGGATTTCTCTCCCTTGGATTCTTTTATAACAATGGCAACAGTAGCCATGCATTGTAGTGCAAAAGTAGTAATGATAAGCATTCCTATTTTTCCAATCAAAACCCAAAGGTTTTATGGTAGGTTCAATAAATTTGCCGAATTGGCTGGCATAAAAAATTTCTAACTTTTCATTGTTAATTTGATCTAGGTCGCTTAGATCTGCTGTTGTATTTTAGCTTTAGGAAATAAATGTTTAGCTAAGTAGAATATTCCAGGCTTCTTCTATTTTTGCATCTGCTAGGAATGTTTGAGCTAATTTTTGTTTTTCTTCCCAACTGTTTGGCACTTCATTTGATTTTAAGTATTCAGCAATCTCTTCTTGAGTTGGTAGCTTTTCTACATTTCCAAGCATGCCTAAATCATTTCCGCTAAGGATTTTGCTTGTTCTTACTTTTTCTGGTAATTGATCTACTCCAATCCCTTTTGTGCGAATCGGTTTAGGTACTTCAAAAAGTGCATCACCACTAGCTTTCACATAGTAGTTGCCTCCCATTCTGCCAACAAGTTCTATTTTTGTTTGGTCAATGCCCCCATCTTTGTCCAACATTGCCTCGTCTATGTGCATGAGCACCACTTCTGCAATAACCAAGTTGCCCGAACCGCCCTCATCTCCTAACTCAATTACTTTTTTTACTTTACATTCTAAATGGATTGGAGATTCTTTAACCCTTGCTGCTTTTACTATAGTAGAATCAATTGGGGTTAAGCCAGATTTAACAAACTCATCTACCCCTTTGTCGTATGCAGTACTTGCAAGAGATATTTGTTGAACAATTGGATAGTTAACGATATTAATGACCACCTCCATTGTTTCTTTAATGTTATCGTATGTGTTTTTTTGTGTATTGGTCACTCCACTTTTAGCTGGAGAAAAAACAACTATTGGAGGGTTAGCACTAAATACATTGAAAAAACTAAATGGGCTTAAATTTCGATTTCCATCTTTGTCAACTGTTGAAGCCAATGCAATAGGACGTGGCCCAATTGCGCCGAGTAAGTAATGGTGTATTTTGCCTGTTGAAACTTCTTTTGGATCTACAATCATGGTCTTTTTCTTATAATTTAATGCAAAATTACGAAGAATATAAAGGCTTTCTGTCCTGCTAGCTTATTGAGGAAAATGCTTGGAGGGTTTTAAACGAAATCAATTTTGTGTTAAACAATAATTCATTAATTGATTTGCTGAAGATTAAATAGGTCGTTTTTGAAAGTACGATTGAATAACTTTAAATGAAATCAATTTTCTGTTCTGCTTGCATATATTGCCCACAACAGAAAGCACTTCAACCATGCAATATAAACTCCTAAGAATAAGCTATTGCAACTTTGTTATGCTTTGAAAAATGTGAAGTATCTTTTATACTACTCCATGAAGGGCAGTCACAGTTTTTTTTGGTCTTCTTCCGTTTATACCCTTTTGCACTACTGCTACAAGCAGTTAGAAACAGCATAAAGATAATTGGGATTAAAAAAATCTTTTTATTCATCGTAAAGCAAAGGTAATATCATTTCATTCAAAAAATGAGAATCTTTTTGAATATAAAGAATGGTGGCCTTGCTTGCTTATAACTTTTATATAGAGGATAAAAAAAAGCCCTCTTTCAAAAAATTGGAAGAGGGCTTTGCATTAATTTTTTGTTGTAGGTTTATCCACACTTGCTATAGCCACAATCAGAGCAGGTTAAGCAGCCTTCCATAAACATTAGGCTGTTTTCTGCACTACAATCTGGACAATCTTCTCCTTCAACTTTCGTTCCATTTGGAATGTATTTTTTCAGCGCTCTTTGCACACCATTTTTCCATGTGTTCAAACTTTCGTCGCTCAAGTGTAAGTTGGCAACCATTTCTACCACAAAAGAAATCGGCATACCGTGGCGAAGAACACCTGAAATTAGTTTTGCATAATTCCAATACTCTTGATTAAAGGTTCTTGAAAGCCCTTCAATTGTAGTTTTATAGCCATCTTTATCCTCATACTGGAAATCGTATCGCGCTCTGCCATCTTCACTTTTGTTTCTAATAACCCAGCCTTTATCTACATGGCTCAAAATGGCAAAAGAATCTTCTGCCCTACCTGTAAAAATCTCATAAGGTCTACCGTCAATTAATCCAACAACTGCAATCCACTTTTCTTGGTTGTTGTTGAATTTAACAATGTCTGCTTCTAATGATTTAGGTCGTTTGGGTGCTTGAGTTTCCATAAAGGTTACTTTCTCAGTATCTTTATTTTTTTCCTCATTGCTTACGAGAACTCCCGAGCGTGACCCATCGCGGTATACTGTAATTCCCTTACAGCCACTTTCCCATCCTGTCACATATATTTTTCCAATCATTTCTTCTGAAATGTCTTCTGGAACGTTTACAGTCACACTAATAGAATGGTCTACCCATTTTTGAACAGCACCTTGCATTTTTACTTTGTTTACCCAGTTTACATCATTGGCTGTTGCTTTATAGTAAGGTGATACCTTGATGATTTCATTGAGTTTTTCTTCTGGCAATGCTGCAACTTCTTCTACGTTGTAACCTTTTACTTCTAACCATTTTTTGAAGTTGTGGTGAAATACATTGTACTCCTCCCATGTATCTCCAACCTCATCAGTAAAATCAACACGGCTACTTATATCATTTGGATTTACCTTTCTTCTTCGCTTATAAGAAACCATAAATACAGGTTCAATACCTGAAGTGGTTTGTGTCATTAAGCTCGTGGTGCCTGTTGGTGCAATTGTAAGTAAGGCAATGTTTCTTCTTCCGTATTTCACCATCTCTTCATAAAGCGCAGGGTCTGCGTCTTTAATGCGGTTAATCATCGGGTTTTTTTCTTCTCGAATGGAGTCGTAAATAGGAAATGCACCTCTATCGCGTGCCATTTCTACAGAAGAGCGATAAGCTTCTAAAGCCAATGTTTTGTGCACTTTTACTGAAAAATCTAAAGCTTCGTCTGTTCCATATGTTTTGCCTAATGCAGCAAGCATATCACCTTCTGCAGTAATGCCTACTCCAGTTCTTCGACCTTCAATACATTTTTGCTTGATTTTTTCCCAAAGGTTTAATTCTGTGCGCTTGATTTCCATATTTTCCGGATCATTTATGATCTTTTCAATAATGGCATCAATTTTCTCCATTTCTAAGTCTACAATGTCATCCATAATTCGCTGTGCATAAGCAGCGTGCTTCTTGAATTTTGGCATGTTGAAAGTAGCTTCTTCTGTGAAGGGTTGCTCTACATAACTAAATAAGTTAATTGCCAACAAACGACAACTGTCGTATGGGCATAGCGGAATTTCTCCACAGGGATTTGTAGAAACAGTTTTGAATCCTAAATCTGCATAGCAATCTGGAATAGACTCTCTCTTTACAGTATCCCAAAACAATATACCTGGTTCTGCAGATTTCCATGCGTTGTGAACTATTTTTTTCCAAAGCTTTTCTGCATTGGCTTCTTTAGTAACTGTTGGATTGTCGCTATCAATAGGGTATTGCTGAATAAATGGTTTTCCATCAACTATGGAATGCATAAAGTCATCTGTAATTTTTACTGAAACATTTGCGCCGGTTACTTTTGTGCCGTCCATTTTGGCATCAATAAATCCTTCTGCATCTGGATGTTTGATTGAAACACTAAGCATCAAAGCGCCACGTCGTCCATCTTGTGCAACTTCTCTTGTAGAATTTGAATAGCGTTCCATAAAAGGAACAATACCTGTAGAGGTAAGGGCAGAATTCATTACTGCACTTCCTTTTGGTCGAATATGAGAGAGGTCGTGCCCAACACCACCTCTACGTTTCATAAGTTGTACTTGCTCTTCGTCAATTTTCATTACGCCTCCATAAGAATCGGAAACGCCCTTGTTGCCAATTACAAAGCAATTTGATAAAGAAGCGATTTGATGGTTGTTGCCAATACCAGTCATTGGACCACCTTGAGGAACGATATATTTAAAGTCTTTAAGCAAGTCGTAAACCTCATCTTCACTCAATGGACTAGGATATTTGCTTTCAATTCGAGCAATTTCTTTTGCCATTCTGCGGTGCATATCATCTGGAGTAGATTCATAGATGTTACCCGCAGAATCTTTCAAAGCATATTTATTTACCCATACATTGGCTGCAAGTTCATCACCTTTAAAATATTTAGTTGATGCACTTACTGCTTCATCATAAGTGAAGGTTTTAGACTGTTCTTCATTTTGTATAAGCTCACTGTTGGACTTTTTACTCACTTCATTTTTCAATTTTTGGGCTGTGTGTTTCATATTCAATAAATTGACGCTTAATCTCACAAGAGAAAGTTAATAGATAATTTCCTTGACTAAAGTAGCAATGTATATTGCTGACTTTACCTCATAGCTTGTCTAATTTTCAACAATGCGTTTTTAATTTCTTTCGCTTGAGTTCATCAAAGGTGTACCCATAATTGCATTTAATTTTATCAACAATTTGAAGTTTGGCATTGATAGTTCGGATTTTTTGTATTATAAATAACAACATTTAATTGGACAAAATGTTGTTTGGTCGATAATAACTATTCTACTTGACTTGCAAGGCTAAATGTATAAGTTATGATTAACTTTGTATTTCAAAGTGGTAGCCAAAATAGATGAATAGAATTGTAGGAATTGAGTTAAGTCATCGATATGCACCGATTGCTATTCGAGAGCAGTTGGCATTCAATAAAACCCAAACTAAAGAAGCACTTAGCAAGCTTAAAAAGCACTATCAAGAAGTGTTTATCATTTCCACTTGCAATCGACTTTCTTTATATGCTTATGGAGAAAATTATTTTAAACTAGAAGAGTACCTCAACCAATTTGGCGATTACAGTCAGTATTTAACAGTTTTGCCAGATACTAGGATTGCCGTTCAAAACCTTTTCTCCACAGCTGCAGGATTAGAATCTCAAGCCATTGGCGAGCATCAAATTGTCGGTCAAATTCGAGATGCATTGAACTTGGCGCGCAGTGAAAAAACCATTGGCCCTTTGTTGGATGAGTTTATTAGGAAAGCTGTTCATGCAGGGAAACGCGCACGATTAGAAACCAATATCGGAAAACATTCTGCCTCTTTGGCAACTGTTGGCTTTGAATTGATTAACAAACACAATTACAACTTAGAAGAAGCTTCCATTTTAGTAGTAGGAACTGGAAATATGGCCAATTTGGTGAATACCGTATTGGATCGCTCTAATGTAAAAGAACTTTATGTTGCAAGTCACGATATGGAAAGGGGCAACAAAATGGCAAAGGAGTGGGGTGGAGAAGCAGTTCACATTTCGAAGTTGCCTTACTTATTGCCTAAGGTAGATATTATTGTTGGTGGCACACAAGGCGAAGTAAACCTGTTAAGTGAAAAGGAATTGGCAGATAGCCAATGTACAAGAGCTCAGTTTGCCTTTGATGCTGAAAAGCCAAAACTTTTGATAGACTTTGGATTGCCACGAAATTTTAATCCGGCACTTAAAAGATTTGAAAACGTATTTCTTTATGATTTAGATGACATTAAACGCATGACTTTTGAAGGATTGCTCAAACGTTATGAAGAAATACCACTTGCCAAAGAAATTGTAGATGATGAAAGCGAAACCTTTATGGAATGGTTTTATCATCGGAAAGCCTCTCCAGTAATTGAAGCTTATTGGAAAGGTTTGTTGAATGCCAAAGATGAAGAGCTTCAATGGCTGATACCAAAAATGGGAGAGGTTTCTGATAGCCAACAACGTTTATTAGAGCGATTTGCACATCGTTTGATTCGTAGAATTTCAAAGAATCCATTGAGAGAAGTAAATAACTTTGCTCAAAATCTCCACCATAGGGATAACCCGATCAACACAGTAAAAAAAGTTTTTAATTTGGACGAAGTAGATATTTTTGTACCCAAGAAAAGGGTTATCGTTGGAACACGCGGAAGTAAATTAGCGTTGACACAAACTCAATTCATGATTGAGTATTTAAAAGAAAAAGAACCTCAAAATGAATATGTAATTAAGGTGATTCGCACCAGTGGAGATGATGGAGATATTTCTGTTATGGGTGCTTTTACTACAGCTATTCAACGTGCCTTGCTTGCAGGGAAAGTAGACATTGCTGTGCACAGTTATAAAGATTTGCCCATAGAGCAGGTTCCAGGTTTGCGAATTGCAGCAATTTCTGATAGAGAAGATGTAAGAGATGTTTTGATTTCTAAAAAAGGAGAGCGATTGAGCGATTTGCCTAAAGGAGCAATTATAGGAACAGGTAGCTTGAGAAGAGAATTGCAGTTGAAGCAATTGCGACCAGATATTGAAGTGAAATTTATT
>Ga0079223_10002850_pt1 | contig 10811 bp, 8 predicted proteins | sample Stecom2011_FD_75072 | JGI IMG/M metagenome (GOLD analysis project Ga0079223, IMG submission 75072) | Agricultural soil microbial communities from Utah to study Nitrogen management - Steer compost 2011 | ecosystem: Environmental > Terrestrial > Soil > Agricultural land | place: USA: Utah...
AGCCAGTGCGAGAAGAAGGTAAAATCGCGTTGTTGCGCCAGCCGGGCGAGGTGCGCACCCGCTTCGGCGCGGCCATAGACGGGCGTGTCAGAATACCCTAGCTCGCCGCGCCAGCCCTCGCCGGTCCAGTCCGGGCTCATCGCGGTTCCGGCGTACATTTCGGCTTCGGTGAAGATCGGCAGCCCCGCGCTGAGCACTGCTTCCTGATAGGCGGAAGGCAAGCGTTTGCCGCTGTCGATCACCTGGTGGAAGCGCGGCGGATAAGCGTTGATCAGCGCGGCAGTTCGCTCGGCGCGGACCAGCCGCAGAAACAGGTTGTCCTCACGGACGAGCGCGCGGATCGCCGGGTTTGGGCGCGGGCCATAGTGCTCCTGGATCGCCGCCGGGATATTGCGCCCGGTGAGGATCGTCGCCTGCCCGCTGGCGCTTTGCGGGCGGCCCGGCACGCCCAGGCGCGGATCGGTCGGAATGAAGACGGCGCGTCCGTTGTCGTGGCGCGGTGTGTCGCGCAGCCAGCGACGGTTCCCGGCCAGCGCGTCGAGCGTCGGCGTGCGCGCGGCGGCGAACGGGTTGACGTTCGGATCGTCGTCGCCCAGCCCGATCCCGTCGAGAAAGATCAGCAGCACATGCGTCATGGCGCGTCGGTCCGACGCAGCGTGAACCACGCGCTCGCCACTGGCGTCGTGACCTCGACCCCGCGCTGCTCGTCGACCAGCTCGAATTGCGCGCCGAAGGTTTGCGCCAGCGCGCTCGCGTCGACGCCAAACGTGCCATTGTCACGCGGCAGAAAGGCGTAGAGCAGGTAGGTCGCGCCCGGCATCAGTAGGCGCGCGAGGTGCGCGGCGTAGCTTGTACGCTGCTCGCCAGTCAGGCTGTGCAGACAGCCGATATCGATCGCCAGATCGAACGGGGGGTCGTCGGGCAGAAAGTCCAGGGACGACACATCGGCGTGATAGAAGCGCACGCGCCCCTGCCGGTTGGCGCTGCGCGCCCGCTGCCGCGCTTTCCAGATCGCGGGCCACGCGAAATCCACGCCGACCACTTCCCAGCCATGCTGCGCGAGGTAGATCGAGGTCGTCCCGGTGCCGCAGCCCAGGTCAAGCGCGCGCCCCGGCGGCACGGCTTCGACTTCGGCGGCGCCGATCCAGCTAGTGACTTCGGGGGGGACGACACCGGAATCCCACGGCACATTCCCGCGCAAGTAGCGCCAGAAGAATTTCAACCGCCGCCGGTCGAATCCGGTCATCGTGCGCTTCTCCCTGAGGCGCGCTGGTGGTGAGAGTGACTCGCTCACAGTGTGGCGTTTAGCCTGCCCGGTCGCTCAGATAGTCTAGCACGAAGGGGTTGGTTGTGCGCTCGTGGCCGATCGTGGTGTTTTGCATGTGGCCGGGCAGCACATCAAATGAATCGCCCAGGGGCAGCAGTTGCGTGGCGATCGATTCCATCAGCGTCGCATGATCCCCGCCGGGCAGGTCGGTGCGCCCGATGCTTCCGGCGAACAGCACATCGCCGCAGAAAACCGTTTGATCGGACGCGAGCACGAAGCTGACATGGCCGGGCGAGTGCCCCGGTGTAAACAGCACGTCGAGGGCGATTGCGCCAACAGTGATACGATCGCCCGCCTCAAGGAAGCCGTCCGGCTCAGGAGCGGGCGGCACGTCCAACCCGACCAACTGGCGGACCTGTTCCGGCATCGCGCGGCGTAGCGGCTCGTCGGCCCGGTGCAGGCGGAACGGCGCGCCCGTCGCGTCCTTGAGGTCTGCGCTCGCCATGATGTGATCGAAGTGCGCGTGCGTGGCGAGGATTTCGCGTACCGCCCACCCGCGCTGCTCGACCGCTTGCAAGATCAAGTGCGCGCTGTCCCCCGGATCGATCACGATCGCGTCGTTGGTGTTGGTGTCTCCGACGATGTAGCAGTTGGACTGAATCGGCCCGAGGGTCATCTTCACAATGTCAATCGCCATCCGGCAGCTCCCGCGCGTGGTGTGCAATCCCGCTCTCGTTTTCGACTATAGCGCCGCGCCGGGCGCTTGCCAAACGCGTCGAACTGCGCGGCTGATTGTTAAGAAACCGTAAAGATCTGTATCAAGCCCGCAAAAAAGCGCTTCTGAGCCGAAAAATTCACGAATTATTTACGAAATTTGGGCCATATTCGAACTATGCTAGCGGTATAAAGAATGAGTTGAGGTCGCAGTGGGGCGCCTCATCGCTAGCCGGGATGTTCGTTAAGAATGCCTCACGTCATTATTGGCCTATTCATTCTACGTGGAGGATGCCATGAAAAGGCGCACACCCAAGTGGCTTCGCTGGCAACGTGGTCAGGCGCTGGTTGAGTATTGGCCCACTATCCCGGCGGGCATCGCGCTGATGCTGTCTGCGGGGTTGCTGGTCCAGTGGATTACTGGCGGCCTGCTCACCATCATTGACTACACCCAGCCGACCGAGTACGTCTGCGAAGAGAAGGAACCCGATCTGACGTACGAAGGGCCGATCGATACGCCCGAATTCGATAAGCATGAGGTCATTTTGACCACGCGGACGTACGACGAAGAAACCGACACAACCGTTGTTGTCTATAAGGTCACGAATACACCATCCCCTGACATCAGCCATTGGACGCTGGGGATGCCACCGGGCGTCCGCAAGAATATCAAGTGGACGAGCGAGGCGTACGAGGCGGTCAACGGCGATAAGCACAACAACATCACCGGGATCAAGTTCGATACGCCGTTTAGCAGCCGTGGATACCTTCCGAATGGCTACGGATTGATCGGCTACAGCCCGCGCGCCATTGGCTCCTCTCGCGATGTGGTCATCCATCTTGGCGGGTACTACGAATGGGGCATCGTCGAGGTCGGCGTGAAGGGTGGCCAGATTATCGAGACTAGCTCGATCACCGGGCCTGTCAAGCTGATCGATCCGCCTGAAGGCGCGTGTGAGTAAGCCATTTCACATCGTTCATGCGTGAGCCGCCTGCGGGCGGCTCACTGATCGTTGCCGGTGGGGGGCAGTTTATAATGGGTTCTGACTCAAAATCGTTTTTTGATCCCGAGGCGCCCGGCCTGCGGGGAATGATCGGCATAGTACTGACCGCGTTCGCCGTAATGTTTGAGCGCGTGGTCGGGGTTGTACGGCGCCCGATTGACGCGTTTCGAGCGATGCCACCGCGCGTGCGCAGCCTGACGCTCATTTTCACGTCGCTGACGATCCTGATCCTGGTGGGTATGTTTCTGGTCAACCAGGCCGCATCTTACGTGCGCGAGGCGCGTAGGCCGGTGCTCGACGATCAGATTCCCATTCCGCACAACCTTCACGAGCGGCCTCTCCCGGCGAGTGATGCCAGCGCGTCCAACCTCGTCCCCGAGCAGTTCGGCCCGTACCGGCGGCTGACCTCGAAACTGCCACCCAACGCGATCACCAACCCGATCGTGACCTGTTTGATTTGGACGCAGCCGGGCGAAGAGCCTCTGGTGGAGCCAGAACCGACTCCCACCGCGACGGTTGATCCCAACGCGCCGACACCTGATCCGAGCATCTCTCCGACGCCGACGCTGTCCCCCACGCCAACGCTGACCCCGACGCCTACTCTCACGCCGACGCCTACTGTAACGCCGACCCCGACGCCCACTCTGGAGCCGGGCGCGTCTGAGCCGACGGCGACGCCGATTACGCATTGGGAACTGGAGGCGCGGGCGCCTTGCCGCCCCGGCGCCTACGTGACCAGCCGGGCGTTTGGGCGCTATCTGGTGCCCGACACGAGCGAGATGATAGACCTCGCCGTCGTGCGCTACCCGAACGAAACCATGGCGATCGACGCGATGTTTGACCTGCTGAAGATGGCGCGCGAGCAAGGGAACGTCGGCGACTTCTCGGTTGCCGGGATCACGTCGGTGGACTACTTCTACGGCGCGGCGAACCGGACCGTCTCCCTGACCTGGCGGCGCGGCGAGTACGTCTTTTCGATGAGCGGGCGGAACTACACGCGCATCGAAGAAGCGATGGCGCTGTTCCCGTACTGATCGCACGGCATGTAAGACGCAAGCAAAAACGCCTCACCCGTCGCAGGGTGAGGCGTTCTTTTTTCGAAACGCGCGGCTAGATTCCGGCTTCTTCCAGCGCAGACGCGGCGCGGCGGCGCAGCACCAGATCCGGCAGGGCGCGGATCTCCTGCACGCCGAACGCCAGCGCGCTCAGTCCGAAGGCAATCGCGCCCGCACCGGCCAGCCCCAACACGCGCAGCGCGCTCAACAACAGCCCGGCGTCGTGCCAGCCCAGCCTGCCGAGCAGCGCGTCCACGCCCAGCACAACTGCGACCATCACGCCCGTCGCGGCGATGGTGCGGAGCGTGGTGCTGATCAGCGCCGCCTCGTCGATCCCGCCCCAGCGACGGCGCAGGATGACCAGCAACAGCGCCAGTTCGACCAGGAAAATCGCGGAATAGCCGAGCGCCAGCCCGCCAACCCCGGTCACGCTGGCGAGCGTGTCGGTCACGCGGGCGGACGCTGCGGCCAGCGCGTCAAAGGCCGCCGCATACTCACCGCCCGCGTAGCGCTCGCCCCAGGAGACGAACGCCGCTTGCAGCGTGTCGTCCAGCCGCTCCACAAATCCGAGATATAGCCCGCCGACGATCGCGACGTTGACCACCGCCGCAATCACCGAGACCCACAGCGGTGTGAAGGTGTCCTTGTCCGCATAGAAGCTGCGGGCGATAACCTCATGGATGCTCTGGAAGATCAAACCAAACGCGAAGAATTGCAGCGCCCCATATACCAGCGCGCTATCTCGCGCATCGAACGCGCCGCGCTCCAGCAAGCCGATCATCGGCCTGCCGATCAGGATTAGCCCGGCGGCGGCAGGGATGGTCGCGATCACGATGAAGCGTACCGCGCCGGACATCGCACGACGCTTGTGCTCCAGATCGCCTAACTCGCTGAGCGCGGCCAGGGTGGGGAACACCACGAAGCCCATCGCGCTGCCGATCAGCGTCTCCGGGATGTTCATCAGGCGATAGCCCCAGTCGAACGCGCTGACGGCGCCGCTGCCCATCCGCGAGGCGATGTTGTTGAACACGATCGTGTTGAAGGTGGTCACACCCAGACCGAGCACGCGCGGGATCATCAGCCTTACGACGCGATGGAGCGCCGGATCGTGCCAGCCCAGGCGCGGTATCCACCGCGCGCGATAGCGGATCAGGCCGGGGATCTGTATGCCGAGGTGCATCAGCGCGCCGAGCACCGCCCCCCACGCGATCCCGTAGACGCCGAACGGGCCGATCAAGAACGCCACACCAAACAGCAGCCCCACGTCGAACAGGATCGGCGCCAGCGCCGGGAGCAGGAAGTGGTTGAAACTGTGGAGAATGCCCTGGAAGATGCCGCTAATGCTGAAGACCAGCGTGCTGATCAGTAGGATGCGCATCAGCTTGACGGTCTGGTCGATCTTGTCCGCCCCGAAGCCGGGTGCGACGACATGCTCCACCAGCCAGGGCGCCGCGAAGAACCCGGCGATGCTCAGCATTAGCGTGACGACAAAGACAGTGTTGATCACGCTGCTGGCGAGTTGCCAGGCGTGCTCAGTATCGCGCCGGGCGAGGAAGCTGCTGAAGATCGGGATGAAGGCGTAGCTCAGCGCGCCGCCGCCGATCAGCAGCACAATCTGCTCGGGGATGCGATTCGCCGTGACGAACGCGTCCCACTCGTCGCCGACACCGAACACGCTGGCGATGATGAAGGTCTGCGCGAGACTGATCGCCTTGGCGGTGGCGAACGCGATCATCAGAATGATCGTATTGCGGGCCATGCTTTGCGGTGTCGCTTGCGCGGCTTCCGGCGTTTGATCGAGTGGTTCGGTCATCGGCTGTCCTCACGCATCGTCCGGCGCTGGGCCAGTTGGCGCCTGCACAAATTCGCCGGGCGGCTGCCCGGCGAGACAAGCGAGATTAGCGGGTCCGCGCGGTTATTGCGCCGCGGCGACCTGGAAGGTTCCGGCTTCGACCTGGGCTTTCGCTTCCTGCGCCGGGACGAAGTTCCGGTTGTAGAACAGCGCCCGGTCCAGCTCGCTCAGCGCGGCTTGCGTGTCGCCCTGCGCGGCGTAGACAACGCCCTTCCAATAGTATGTCTCCTCGACGTAGGGCGTGATGTTCCGGTTGGTGTCCGCCAGGGTCAGCACGTCGTCAAAGCGCCCCACGTTGAAATACGCCTCGTAGGGGCCGAACTGGTACCACAACATGCGCCACGGCAGTTGAAGCTGGAACGCCTGATCGTAGGCGACTTCTGCGCTTTGATAGTCGTTAAGCAGCGTGTAGGCCGTGCCCATGTTGAACCACGCCCATTTGTCGTTCGGGTTGCGGGTGGCCTCGGCGCGGGCGGTGTCCAGCGCGACCTGGTAGCCATGCGCCGGGTCGGCATAGTCGCCCAGCACCTCGCGCAGCGCCATCTCGCGCGATGGCTCGTAGACGACGATGAACACACGGTTAAAGTGGCGCCAGTTCTCGTCGAGGACGCTGTACGGGTGCGGCATGCCGCTGCCGCCGCCATTGCCGAGGTAGCTGTCATAGGCCAGGAAGCGCTGCTGCGCGTCGTCGTAGCCCATCACCAGCAGGTAATGGCCCATCCAGTCCTCGCCCGCTGGTTGGAAGCCCTTCTCGATCACGACCGGGAACCCGGCGGAGACCAGCCGCTTAAGCAGCTCGACTGTGCCGCCATAGCGATACAGCGCCTTGAGGCCGGTGTTCTCGTGGACGAAGCGCACCATCTGCCAGGGGCTGACGTTCTTATCCTCGGTGTGCGGCTTCATCCAGCCCGCCGCCTTGTACTGGTTGTCGCTGTAGCCGAAATAGCTCAGCGCCATCGTCATCGTGGTCGGGCCGCAATTGTTCCAGCCCTGTTCCTCATAACGGATGTTGCCGAGGCGTGCGGTTGGCGGGAGCGGGATCGCGGTCGGTGCGACGAGCGGCGTCCACGTCGGGCCGGGGTTCTGGGTGGCAGTCGGCCAGATTGGCAATGGCGTTGGCTCTAGCGTGGCGAGCATGCCAGACGGGATGCCGTCTTCGGTGGTCGGTTCTGGCGCGCCCGCGCCCTCGCCACCGGTGAGCGGCGCCTCGCCCAGGTCAGGCTCCTGGGTGACCGGCACATCTGTCTTCGCCGCCTGTGTGAGCGCGGCTTGGGTCAGCAGGCGGCTGGCGTCGTCGCGCCCGCTCTCTGCGCCGCTGAGCGTGGGCAGCTCGCTGAAGGGGCGCGTGGGCATCCAGTAGGTCGCGGGCGGGAAGTAGTGCATAATGCGCGACTGGTAACGCGGCTCCAGCCCTCGGAAGAACGGCGGAAACGCGATCAGAAAGATGACCAGCGCCACCACGCCGAACGCGGCCAGTCCGCCGCCTAGCGCGAGGAGCGTCTTAAGCCAGGTGGGCATTCCGTTACGCCGCCGGGCCTGCGGGCGCCGCCGGCGCGGGCCGTCGCCGAGCGACATATTCAGCGAGCCAGGCACGCCCAGATGATCCATTTCGTTCGGATCATTTGAGGGGACGCGCGGCGTTCTCGATGTCGTTTTTCTGCGATTCGACGGCATGCTACCCAAACTCCCTCAGCTACCGGGTGATCGGAGCGGTCCGATTCCGGCTAGCCTCGCGGCTGCTGCGTAAGCCAGACTTCCAATACACGAAATAACACGCAGCATTTCCATCTACAATCCCACAGCCTGCGCCGTGGCGCTCCGCACTATAGCGCATTCACGGTGAGTCTGCTAGGGTTTTTCTGAGCCTCAAGTATGGCACAGGCTCCTGCTTTTGGCACGCGAAAGCGCCCTACGGTTCGCAGACGACATACATGCGCCGCGTGCCCCCGAAAACCTTTGACTTTTGCCGTGCCACCTCGTACAATCCTGTCGTTTAATCTTCGGTTTCTGACTCGCGACGGTCGCAGCCGCGGCGGGTTTGCGCCGGTTCGATTTGAGAGCACGTAATCACCTTTCTGGAGGCTCCATCCGCATGAAGGAATACACCACCGATCAGTTAAGGAATGTTGCCCTGGTAGGCCATCAGGGCGCCGGCAAGACGAGCCTGGGCGAAAGCCTGCTCTTCGCAACCGGCGCGATCACCCGTATGGGCAAGGTGGAAGAAGGCAACACCGTCGCTGACTTTGACGAAGACGAGCGCGATCGCTCCCTGTCGATTTACACGGCGCTGCTTCCGATCGAGTACAACGACCATAAGGTCAACGTGCTCGATGCGCCCGGTTATGTGGATTTTCAGGGCGAGGCGCGCAACGCGATGCGCGTCGCCGACGCGGCGCTGGTGGTCGTGGACGCCGTGTCTGGCCCGGAAGTCGGGACCGAGCTATCGTTCGATTACGCTGCCGAGTTTGACGTGCCGCTGCTGGTCGCGATCAACAAAATGGACCGCGACAACGCGAATTTCGAGAACGCCTTGAGCGCGCTGGAGACTCGCTTCCCGGATTATCGCTTCGTCCCGATCTTGCTGCCGATCGGCTCGCAGGCGGATTTCTCCGGCGTGATCGACGTGCTGGCGATGAAGGCGTACACCGGCGCGGGCACGGACGGCGGCGATGTGCCCGCCGATTTGCAGGATTCGGCAGAGGAAGCGCGCCTGCAGTTGATGGAAGCGGTCGCTGAATCGGATGACGCGCTGCTAGAGAAATACTTCGAGACAGAAACGCTTTCGGAAGACGAAATTCGCCAGGGCTTGCTCTCGGCGGCGCGGGACGCCAGCAAGAAGCTCGTCCCCGTTTTCGCGCTGAGCGCGACGCACAGCATCGGCGTGATCCCGGTGCTCGATGCGCTGATCGATTATGTGCTACCGCCGAGCATGCGCCGCGTGGCCGTCCAGGCAGATCGTGGCGGCGATGTGGAATACCTTGAGCCGCCGCAGTCGGACAGCGGCCCGGTCGTGGGGTACGTCTTCCACAGCCACACGGATAAGTACGGCACGCTGACATACTTCCGCCTGTTCAGCGGCACGCTGAAGGGCAACGACACTCTGATGAACCTCGACGGCGGGCACGACGAGCGGCTCGGCTCGCTGATGACCATGCGCGGCGAGACGCAGATTCCGCTTGACGTGGTTCACGCCGGGGATGTTGCGGTGGTTGCCAAGCTGCGCGCGACGCATACCGGCCAGACGCTCGCCTCGAAGGGTTTCACCAAGTACGTCACACAGCCGCGCTTCGCTGAGCCGGTTTACGCTGTGGCGGTCCACCCACGCACGCAGAGCGACAGCGCCAAGATGGGCGAGGTCCTGACCGACCTGACCAACGCCGACCCGACGCTGCGCTGGCGCCAGGACGCTGCCCTGAAGCAGACGATCCTCGAAGGCTCTGGCGGGACGCACATCGACATCGCGATCAGCCGCGCCGAGCGCAACGGCGTCGGGATGGATACGTCGATCCCGAAGGTGCCGTATCTGGAAACGATCACCAAGCAGGCATCCGCCGAATACACGCACAAGAAGCAGACCGGCGGCGCCGGGCAGTTTGCGCGTGTGTTCCTGCGCGTCGAACCGCTCGAAGAGGGTGGCGAAGATTTCGAGTTCGGCAACGAAGTTTTCGGTGGCGCGATCAGCCAGCAGTTCGTCTCCTCGACCGAAAAGGGCGTGCGCCAGGCGCTTGAAGGCGGCGTGATTGCGGGCTATCCAGTTCGCTACGTCCGCGCGGTGGTCTATGATGGCAAGATGCACCCGGTTGACTCGAAGGACATCGCCTTCCAGATCGCCGGGCGCGGCGCGTTCCGCGACGCTGTTCAGAGCGCCGGTCCGGTGTTGCTCGAACCGATCATGTCGGTCCGCGTGATTGTGCCGGAAGAGAACATGGGCGACATCATGGGCGACTTCAACACGCGCCGGGGCCGCGTGCTCGGCATGGAAACCGAGGCCGGTCGCAGCGTCGTGCGTGCCGAAGTTCCGCTGGCTGAGATGCAGCGCTATTCGAACGACCTGCGCTCGATGACTGCTGGGCGCGGCGTGTTCGAGATGGAATTCCTGCGCTACGAGCGCGTTCCGTCGCACATCCAGTCAGAGATCATCGCCAAGGCCGAGAAAGAGAAGGAAGAGGCTTAGCCCTCACTTCGTAGGACACATCGAACGGGAGCTACACGGCTCCCGTTTTTTGTTTTTTGCGGCTCGGTGTACAGTAGAGCGCGTCCGGCAGCCGGTGAGAGAGCAACTGATTGATGACGCATCCACCCAGCGAGATTTCCCCTGACGACGATGGCGCGCTTCTGGCGCACGAAACGCAGCAGAACCCGTCTATGTGGCGGCGGATCGCGATCTTGCAGGTGCTGGCGCAGCGCGGGTTCACGCCCTGGCCGGAGTTGGTCGCCGCCGTCGAAAACGTGCTGGAGCCGGGCATCTTCGGTGAGTCCCCACGCACCCGCCTTGCGCGGGATCTGCGATTGCTGCGCGCGTCGGGCGTCGCAATCGCGTACAGCCGCGTGCGCGGCGCAGAGGGGTATTATCTGCGCGCCGATGCGTTGGGCGAGCTGGCAGCGAGCGCGGTCGAGGTTGCGGTCAGAGGGGTGGACCCGGTCCGCGCATCATCGCTCGCGCTCGAATCCGAGATCAACGGACGCTCGCCCGAACAAGCGGTGCTCGATTTACTGGCGGAAAGTGAAAACGCTGCGCGCGCTGAGCCGCTGCATGTGGTGGTGGCGCTCGTCGCTGCGCTAGGGAGTACGCTCGACCTGACGGCGATTACCTCGTCAGCGGCAGAGGCGGGGCTGGGCGGTCTGTGGGCCGGGCTGCTGGATGCGATCTGGCATGCGAGACGGAAGCGGGGTGGGCGTCACCATTAGCCCGAAGGCGC
>Ga0079223_10002851_pt1 | contig 10811 bp, 6 predicted proteins | sample Stecom2011_FD_75072 | JGI IMG/M metagenome (GOLD analysis project Ga0079223, IMG submission 75072) | Agricultural soil microbial communities from Utah to study Nitrogen management - Steer compost 2011 | ecosystem: Environmental > Terrestrial > Soil > Agricultural land | place: USA: Utah...
CGGAATATTGAACTGCGGAACCCCCTCAAAAACCGAAAGAAAATCATTTTCAGACAGTTTAAGAAGAGACTCTGTAGTTCCTTTTCCAAAAAGGATTTCCGAGGCATCAGCAGCACTGCAATAATCCGCTTCAGAATGAACCCGTGTTGTAATATCTTTTGCCAAAGCTTTCTGCATTGGACGTTCGTGTGGTTTTTCATCATGTGCATGCTGAATATCTTCAATTTCTTCACTTGACAAAAGTGTAAAAGTCTTTAGCAGCCCCAATGCATCAGAATCTGCTACATTAAGCCAGTACTGATAAAATTTGTACGGTGATGTTCTGGCAGGATCAAGCCACACACTCTCTCCACCTTCGGTTTTTCCAAACTTTTTACCATCCGATTTTGTAAGCAGCGGGCAGGTAAGCGCAAAAGCTTCACCACCAGCTTTTCGCCTGACCAGTTCAGTACCAGATGTAATATTACCCCATTGATCTGAACCACCCATCTGAAGAATACAGTTTTTATGCGTATAAAGCCAGTAAAAATCGTATGCCTGAAGCAGTTGATAACTGAATTCAGTAAAAGATATTCCGCTTTCCCACCTGTTTTTTACAGAATCCTTTGATACCATATAATTAACTGTAAGATGTTTGCCAACATCACGGAAAAAATCAAGTAAATTGAAGTCTTTAAACCAGTCGATATTATTAACTATTTCTGCACTGTATTTTCCTGAAAAATCCAGAAATTTCTCAAGCTGTTTTCTGACACACTCCTGATTGTACTTGATTGCTTCTTCAGATAAAAGGTTTCTCTCCTGACTTTTTCCGGACGGGTCTCCAATCATTCCTGTTGCACCTCCAACCAGTGCTATGGGCTTATTTGAGCTTCGCTGAAAATGAACAAGAAGCATTATCGGGATAAGATGACCAATATGCAAAGAAGAAGCAGTTGGGTCAAAACCAGTATACCCGACCACACCACCTTTTTGAATTATTTCATCTATACCCGGAGTTGTTGTGTGAATCATCTGACGCCACTTAAGTTCTTCAATAAAATTCATTCCAACCTCTTCAATCTGATAAGTATTATCTAAAGACGAGTAATCTCATGGCTGCATCAAAGAATTACTCTCCTTAGACTGTAAAACACCTGAATAAACACAATCAATAAAATTGAGTTTGCCAGAGCAACATTTCTGCAGAACGCCATTTCAGTTGTGCATTCCCTATCAACCCTGTAGGCCGAATCCGGATCTTAGCCCAATGCCCAATTACACATTAGATTTTTGCATCGCAAAAAAAGGCACATAGAAGAAACGCCATTAAGTAGATAATAAAAATACATATTGCCTCACTTTTTGGTAGTACCCCAATAGATTTAACTTCTTCTCTTCTCCACAGCTTATCTAACAGTTTCAGAAAGAAATAACTATAATTCGCTATTAATAACCCGCATGAAATATTTTCCTCTTTAAAAATCTATTCGTATAAAAATTAACAGTTTAACTCTAAGAAGGGGAATAAATGTTTTCCGTTTTTTTTTCAAAAAGAATGTATCACAATACATCGTGTACGAATCTGTTTTATGGAACATTTTCAAAAAATAAAAAACGACACAACCGATTAACTGGATTGTCAAAATCGGTGTTATTTTGTTTTATAGTTTTTTGTGCTCATATTAATTCCGAAGCGCAGGATACAACAGAATCTCAAAACAAGTGGAAAATTTCTATTCTTACCAATGCAACTGTTACACTTAATAGTTACAGCGAAAACTGGTCTGGTGATGAATTCAGTGCATTTTCCTGGCTTTGGCAGTTTACCGGAACAGCAGAGAAATCACTAACTTCAAAAATGCATAACAAAAACACTCTAAAGCTTGCATTTGGCCAAACTTCTCTTCAGGATGAAGATGAATTAAGCGGTGAAAAAGAATGGCAGCCAATGAAAAAATCGCGAGATCTAATTGATTTTGAATCTGTTTTTCGTTTTACTCTCAAAACATTTGTTGACCCTTTTGTCAGCGTCCGGGCAGTTTCACAGTTTGCAGATTTAAGATCATCCGATTACAATTACTATCTTAATCCGCTTACTTTAACAGAAAGCTTTGGAGCAATAAAAAACCTGATCAAAAATGAGAACGTAGACTGGACAGCACGCCTCGGAGGAGCTGCCCGACAATCTATCGAAAGAAACGAAAGTCTACCAGACTCATTAACACCAGCCGAAAAAGTTACAAACGATGGTGGTTTGGAGTTTGTAACCGATTTTAAAGCTAAATCCAAAGATAACCGCATAAATTTCACATCTCAATTAAAAGTATATGAAGCACTGTTTAGCAGTATATCGGAACAATCAGATGAAAGCGATAATATTGCGTTCTGGCGATATCCGGATATTTCGTGGGAAAATTCTTTTGATGTATCTCTCATAAAATACATTTCACTTAATTTGTATGTACAACTCTTATATGACCGTGAAATTGATGACAGTGTCCGACACCGCCAAACAGTCGGCCTTGCATTAACATATTCATTTAAAAATTAAACAAACAGATTTATGAAATATGTTTTTTTTTCAGGAAATAAAAAGATTTTCATTTTTTGAAACAAACTTCTTATGCTTTTGGCAATAATAGCCCTGATCTCGGGTCTGCTGCTCCTTCTCTGGAGTGCAGACCATTTTGTTGAAGGTTCTGCTTCCACAGCACACCATTTTGGTATGCCACCACTGCTTATCGGAATGATCATTGTCGGATTCGGAACATCTGCTCCGGAAATGATAGTTTCTGCTATTTCTGCTTCACAAGGAAATTCTGGAATCGCAATTGGTAATGCGTATGGCTCAAATATCACCAATATTGCCCTTATACTCGGTTTAACATCACTTATAAGTCCAATAACTGTACACTCTGGGGTACTTCGCAAAGAGTTACCATTGCTTGTATCAGCAACTGCTTTAACAATTTTTCTGCTTTGGGATCTCAATTTAAGCAGAACAGATTCTATAATACTGATAATTGTTTTCGCAGCAATACTGTTCTGGACAATTTTTGAGGGAATGCAAAAAAAAACAGATCCACTGGGAACAGAAATAAACCAGGAAATTATCTCGGAACCTGTCGGCAAAGCTCTGCTGCAGCTTATTGGCGGACTGACAATCCTTGTCATCAGTTCCCGGATTCTTGTATGGGGAGCAGTAACTACGGCCCGACAGTTTGGAGTAAGCGATCTGATTATCGGGTTAACTATAGTGGCGATAGGAACTTCATTACCGGAACTCGCTTCATCAATCGCCGCAGCCCGAAAAAAAGAACATGATATCGTGGTAGGAAACATTTTAGGATCAAATCTTTTTAATACACTAACCGTAACAGGTATAGCAGGTTTTATTCATCCCCTGAAAATCGATCCTTCTGTAATGCGCAGAGATATTCCTTTAATGACAATACTTTCTTTATCACTGTTTGTTATCGGGTATGGTTTTAAAGGTCCGGGACGTATTAACAGACTTGAAGGAGCAATGCTTCTTTTAAGTTATGCAGTTTATAATACATTGCTGATTTCGGGTGTCATGAGTCCATGATATAAATTCTAAGTGTACAGGATCGAAATGGTTACTTCAGACCAGTCCAAAACCAATCAACAAGAATCTATTCCGGACAAAATTAATATTAGATAAACATTCCAGTACTTAATCAGAACTTACTTAATATGATAATAGAATCTTCTTTTGCACTTATTTTCGGATTGCTTATATTAATATGGAGTGCAGATCGTTTTATAGACAGCACAGCATCAGTTGCGCGGCATTTTAGAATATCACCTTTACTTATTGGAATGGTAATTGTAGGTTTCGGAACTTCAGCACCAGAAATGGTAGTAGCAACATTCTCATCAATACAGGGAAATCCCGGAATCGCAATTGGTAATGCATATGGCTCAAACATTGCCAACATTGCCCTTATACTAGGTCTTACAGCCCTTATCTGTCCGATTTCAGTAAAAACGCACATTCTTTTCAAAGAATTACCGGCTCTTCTTTTTGTTACTGCATTGGCAGCATTTCAGTTATACGATAATGAACTGACCCGTTTCGATTCAATTATTCTTCTGGGCCTGCTGATTGTGCTTCTTTTTTTAGCTTTCAGGCAAGCAAAAAATGCCAAAGGCATCAATAGTACAGACCTGTCCTGCAACAACCCTCAAACAGTTCAAATTCCTCTAAAAAAATCAATACTATGGCTATTGTGTGGCTTGATTTTATTAATTGTCAGTTCCCGGATTCTGGTATGGGGAGCAGTAAACATTGCCCGCTTTTTTGGAGTAAGTGATCTGATTATCGGACTTACAATCGTAGCAATAGGTACTTCATTGCCGGAACTTGCATCATCAATTGCCGCCGTTCGTAAAGGTGAACATGATGTAGCTCTCGGTAACATTCTGGGCTCCAACCTGTTCAATACACTTGCAGTTGTGGGCATTGCCGGCATAATTCATCCTGTAACTGTCGGTCCCGAACTTTTTTTCAGAGATATATTAACGATGTCGATGCTTACCGTTTCACTGTTCATAATGTGCATAGGGTTCAGAGGAACAGGAAAAATTAATCGAGTATACGGTGCCCTGCTTCTTGTATGTTATATCAGCTATACTGCCTATCTTGGCCTTTGTATCATTAGTGAAGGCAATATCAATCAAATAAATTACTGATCCATACTATTATCGCAAATCGAAAAAGATCCCATTTATTATAGCGGGTAATCTGGACAATAGTACAAATTTGATAAGCCATCGATACCAACAATAGCATCTTTTTATAATTGATTCTGGAAAATCAATATTTCGTTACTACTTTTAAAGGTGCCAATACCGGATATTACTTTTATTGATTATTTTTCTACAAAATCAACATATCTTTTTTTTTGAAACCCGAAAGAGAATTTTTGTGATTGTTCAAGTTTATTCTTTTTTTCAATTATTAATTGCGGTTTATCAGCGAAACTGTTCAATTTTGCACACATTTCATCAGAATCATAAAACAGGGCATATTCCTTGAAATCATCAAGCAAACTGAACAGTCGAGGAACGAACATGGGTATTTTAAATCCAAAAGCCAGATTGTAAGTACCTGATATTTTAAACCGGTTGTAATATTTGAAGTTCGGTTTATCTGGATGAACAAGGGGCATAATAAGATCGCTGGTCTGAATTGTTTTAAAAAACTGATAGTTAGGAACAAAACTCTTAAAAAAAATGAAATGCTTTTCAAGTTTTCTTGACATTATTTCTGAAATTAATAATTTGCCATCATTTTTTGATGCATTCCCAAGAATTATAAATTTAATATTATCATTGATTTTATTGATCGATAATTCATCAATCAATCCCTTATAGTCTCTTCTTTTAAACTCCACATTTCCAGGGATACAAACACGGAAATCAGTTCCTTTTTTGGTTATTCCATTTTTTTTTATCGTTTGTGGATAAAAAATCGGGTAAAAAGACTGTAAATTCATTCTGATGTCCGATTTTTGAATTTCTCTTAAAACAAAATCATTTAAAACCAGGTACTTTTTTACTTTTCTAGAAATAATTTTTTGTGTAAAACTTTTATTTAACTTGTCAGCATTGTGCATTATACCTGTAATATTAATTTTTTTGCTCAAAAGTAATGTAAGGTTCCGCACTTGGTTTCCCTGAGCAGTGTTAATGATAATTGTCTTTATATCTCTTCTAATGAGATAATTATTGACCCTCATTAAATTAATCCACGAACTTAACCAATTCTTTTTTTGTGGAATAACAAAAAAAGATTCACCATCGATAATGCCTTTAATTCGTCTGAAAGGTATTTCATTTATAATCAGATGAATTTTATAATCTGCTTCTTTCAAAAAATAATACTGAGAAAACAAACATTCATCATGAGAATTTCCAAGTTCAACCAGGGCTACGCATTTCTTATTTGACATTGTATAATTGTCCACAATCGCTTTTAACAAAAATCTACTTTTCTTTGTACTTAAGACAAATATGGTTTTAAATGCTGTATCAGAGCAATATTTTTGTTTTTTAAAGAATAAACTGTTTTTCTTAATTATAATTTGAAAATTACAGGAAAGCAGTTTTCAAGTTATATTATTCCTCCAATAAACCTGTTCTATCCTCAACCGTTTTTATACCGCGTTTTCATAAAACTCTTTTCAATAATTTAATATCGTTAAAAAGAGGTACCTATCTTTTGCTAAATTAAAAAGTCTTCGAAAAAAATCTGAACATACTATCTATAAAAAAGCCGAAAAGACAAAAATCATTATCTGATAACAATTTGGCGACAAATCAAAAACAGGTTTCAAAACCAGGCTCAGAAATTATATTTTATTTGGGTAGTAAGATGCGTTTTTGCTTTTTATGATTGGATTTTTTAATTCAAACTGTCTTATAAATACGAAATCTCTTACTTAATGGTTCAGATGGCTCGTAAATAAAGACTTCACCCTGTTTTTAAAAACATGAACATGATAGAATATATTTCTTAAGAATTCGGCTTAGATAGGGATAATTAAAAAAAATGAAACTTAAAAGAGAACTCGGACTACTTGATATATTTTGTATTGCAACCGGATCAATGATCAGCTCCGGTATTTTTGTTCTTACAGGTATTGCACATGCGCAGGCAGGGCCGGGTGTCATCCTTTCTTACGCTGTTGCGGGTTTACTGGCTGGTATTGGAATGCTCAATGCGGCTGAACTGGCAACAGCAATGCCTAAAGCCGGTGGTGACTATTATTTCATAACTCGATCACTTGGTCCGGCCATGGGAGTAATTGCCGGAATTCTCAACTGGTTTTCCATTTCGCTTAAAAGTGCATTTGCCCTTGTGGGTATGGCCGCATTTGCAAACCTGTTTGTCAGTATTGACGTCAGAATTATCGGGCTTGTTCTATGTACACTGTTTGTAATTACAAACCTGACCGGTACCGCTCACGCAGGAAAGCTGCAAACATTAATGGTGCTTGGGCTGCTTGTACTGATGAGCAGTTATGTATTTACCGGCCTGCCTCATGTCAACATAAACAATTTTCAGCCGTTTGCTCCTCACGGTATTAAAAGCATATTCACCACAGCCGGTTTTGTTTTTGTTGCCTATGGCGGATTAATTAAAATATCCAGTATAGGTGAGGAAGTACGCAACCCGTCAAGAACTCTTCCTTTAGGCATGCTTTTATCTCTCTTTACAGTGTTTATTCTTTACACTCTGATGGTGTTTGTCACCGCAGGGATTTTACCCGCAGAAAAACTGAATAATTCATTAACCCCTATCACCGATTGTGCATCAGAATTCATGGGAATATGGGGCAGCCGTGCACTTGGCGTTGCAGCCATCCTTGCATTCATGTCAACTGCAAACGCGGGTATCATGGCTGCTTCACGATACCTTTTTGCTCTCAGCCGTGATGAACTGATTCCAAAAAAGTTCGGATCCCTGAATAACCGTTCCAATGCACCGGCGACAGCTATAATGGTTACAGGTTTTTTTATTGCAGCTTCTTTGTTTCTCAAACTTGAAATACTGGTCGAAGCCGCATCACTGGTACTGATCTTGGGATTCATTTTATCATGCATCTGTGTTATTGTATTGCGCGAAAGCCGCGTACAGAATTATCGTCCGAGCTTTAAGGCTCCCCTGTATCCAGGATTACAGATTGCAGGTATTCTGGGTTTTATCCTGCTTATTTTCGAAATGGGACATGAAGTATTCATAATTTTGGCAATTCTGTTTTTAATCGGTATCACTTGTTATTGGATATATGGAAGAAAACGGATTAAAAAAGATTACGCATTGCTTCATTTGATAGAACGTCTTACAGCCCGAGAACTGGTTACCGGCTCACTTGAACGGGAACTCAAAGATGTGGTAAGGGAACGTGATGAAATTGTGTCGGATCGTTTTGATGAAATTATCAACCAGGCATTGGTCCTCGACATACCCAACCAAATCAGCTGGAAGGAAAGTTTTGGTCTTGTAGGCGAAAAACTCGGTGAACGGATCAACATGGACAGTAAGATTCTGGCAGAAAAACTCATTGAACGGGAAAATCAAACTTCAACTTTACTCAGTCCGTTTCTGGCTATTCCCCATGTGGTTGTCCACGGTACAGGGAAATTTGAGATTACACTGGTGCGTGCAAAAAAAGGAATTGTTTTTTCCAATGAATCGCAAAATGTATCTGCGCTGTTTGTTCTGGTTGGTACACTGGACGAACGTAACTTTCATCTCAGGGCACTTGCAAGCATTGCTCAAATTGTACAAGAGAATGATTTTGAAAAACGCTGGATGGATGCCCGTGATGAAAACGGAATTCGTGATGTAATACTGCTGGGGAAAAGAGTTCGCAAAGATGTGGCTGGTGTCGTACCAGTTGAAGCATTGTAACTTATTTTCTCACTAGCGATTAAAGAATAGAGTTAGCAATACCTTATTCATGCGAGAAACCAACAAACTGTAATCTATTTGAAGGAAGCTATTTTGAGAAATTATCAGGAAATCGAGAAAACCTGTAAAAAAAACAGTGAGATAACCAAATCCCTGATAGATGATTTCCTTATCCATTACTGTGTCCAACGGGAAGGGCTGGATAAAATTTTTGCTAAAAAACTCTCTAATTTTCGGTCTATTGTCAAAATAATGCCTGAGGAATGGCCATTTTGGTTACTTTCTCAACATGTTGCATTTCGTCTTTTCCGCAAAGATGGCTTTATAAATCAATACATGAAACATCCCAATATTATTTCCCGAAGCAATGACGAAAAATCATTTCTGTCATATCAAATTCAGAACCCCTGGAAATACTCTTTTTGTTCTGTCAGGAGTAATCCCTCCCGCCACTTTTTCGAGATGACTGACGTTTTATCAAATGATAATTTCCTGCTTTACTCCCCGGGAGTAACAGATATTCTTGAAAAAAATGGATCGATTCAAATGTTTTTTTACTTGCTCGGGTTTAATGGGCACTGCTATCAAACATACGGGCCTCACACGTACCTCAAGGGAATAATTCCTTCTGATCTTCTGTTTTTTGCTCGCGAATTAAACCCTGATATAGTCTTTATGAACGAGATACCGGATTTGATTGATCGGGATCCCCTACCTTGGTTAATGCTTTTCAGGGGTGCAGAAATTCCACTCTCAGTTCACAAAAATGATTTTTTATTACTGAACAGTTCAGAATACCACGAGGATAATTTTGAACCAGATCAATATGAGCAGTTTTTCAAAATTAAACGGAAATATCCACTCTACAAACTATCACTGAAACATTGGAACAAATTTCCTCACTTTGCAGCCAGTTATTATCACAAAAAGAAAAACAGGTTGATTCTTTCTGCAATGACAGACCGAGGTTATTCTAAACTTATAGAAGCTTTTAACAATATGGGATATAATTTGCCTGTTAATCCTGAAAACCGGGTAACACTAACCATGCTCTCATTGGTCAAAGATATTCTTGGCAGAGATATTCAACTTAATCCTTACGAAAAATCCTTTTCGAAACCAGTAAATCAGGAGCATTCTGAAGAGCTTGAGAAAATAAACATTTTCTTACGATCTTTTATGGAAGCACATAACGCCGGTAAAGCAATCGATATTGAGAAATTAGCAGCCAGGGCAGGTATTGATCAAGAAACAGCACAGAGCATTGCCAACGAAGCCCTGAGAGTAATTAACAAACAATAGAACGACACATCTGGATTAATCAAAGATGACGATTATCGATCGCCGGGCACAAACGCCCCCCACGATAGTTCATTTCAGCTTTGTAACTTTCGTTTTGGGGGCGTGTGGGAACCTGTGAACAGTTCCGATTAACAGGAATAATCAGATAGAAACAACATATAATCGGAAATCAACAAGATACAAATTACAATCCAGCAATTTTTAAAAGATTGACTATTATAAATTTGATATCTCATAATCCGGGTATGAAACTGGATTTTAAGTTATCGCAATTTGTGTGGCGCAGCTAACCATTTTCTTTAAAATTCTTCATTCCTTATTAACCAAAATTTCCCTGCTCAAAATTTGAATAATTGTATCATTACTCCTGCTGTCCGACGGCATCACTCTTATATAATTCGGCATTCCAAATGAAGTACAATCCCTTACTGATATTCTGTGTTGTAAAAGCATATGCTTTCTGAAATCTGTAGCATTTTTACATACGATAAAGAAAAACGGGCAGATAGTGCTTTTGGTAATGATTCCAGAACGGTTTAACTCACGAATAACCCGTTGTTTTTCCGTTTGAATCCAGCACCACTGGTTTCTGTAACAGTTCCACTCCTTAAAAAATTCCGGTATAATTCTTTGCGCTATACTTGAAACACCCCATGGAAGAAAACAGTACTTAAGTTTTTCAATTATTACAGATGAAGAGACAGCGTATGCCGCCCGTATTCCACCAATTCCAAACGGTTTTGTAAGCGACTTTAATACTAAAAGATTCTCAAATTTTTGTGTAAGAGTTAAAGCAGATTCACACCCTAAACTCATCTCCTGATAACTCTCATCAATACATATTACCGAGCTGGGAAAAGAACCGCACAATTTTTCTATTTGAAATAAAGAAACAGTCTTGCCATCCGGATTATTAGGATTGCAGATAACAAGAAGATCAAACTTTTCATTTTTCAACATATCAAAAGTTTTTTCAAAATCAATTTCGTTATCGGGGTAATCTATACTTTTGATTGATTTTTCGTTTTTTTTGAATGCAGCACTGTAATCATAATAAGTTGGGGAAAACTGCACTGCATTTTCA
>Ga0079223_10002852_pt1 | contig 10811 bp, 6 predicted proteins | sample Stecom2011_FD_75072 | JGI IMG/M metagenome (GOLD analysis project Ga0079223, IMG submission 75072) | Agricultural soil microbial communities from Utah to study Nitrogen management - Steer compost 2011 | ecosystem: Environmental > Terrestrial > Soil > Agricultural land | place: USA: Utah...
CCACAAGTTCCACTGTATAGTGTCCATAGCGTCCCGCTCGTCTCAATTCTAAAATTGCCCGAAGCAGGTACATCAAATTTGAACCATACATCGCCGCCGAGATATCCATTACAACTGGTGGGATTTGGCGCAACGTCGACAGGTTCAGATGTTGTGTAGATCGAAGAGAAATTTTGAGCGGTACATTCCTGACCAACTGTGAGGCTTATCGCGTCGACACAAAAATCGTTTGGTTGCACGGGTTGCTCCCAAATGCAAAGGGTAAAATCTGACCCTTCACTACTCCAAGTGCTATAAGCCCGCAGATATAGAGTTTGTCCTGCGAGACTAAGGTCGCTGAAATTGCGCACATCCGGGTCGCATGCTATTTGCGTAAAGGTTCCGCACGATCCAGTGTAAAGAACCCAACGATTTCCGTCGGACTCCACTCTAAAATTTCCTGATGCCGGAACTTGAAATGTGAACCACACATCTCCACCTTGATAGCCGCTACAACTGGGATTTGGAGCTACTGATGCGTCTTCGCTTGTAGAACCAATAGAAGTATAAGAGCCTGCTGTACATTCTGTACCCACTGTTATAGGTATGGCATCTGCACAGTTGTCATTAGTAGGCTGAGCCAACAATAGAGAACATAAGAAGACTGCTAGGGTAGTAAAAGTAAATTTATAGACATCCATAATTGCGCTTGTTTGGGTTTAAGGATTGAACAGCGACAAAAATGAGTCATTCGTCTAAACTGAGAGTCACCCAAATGGGTGATATTCGTAATTATGGATGTATTCAAATCGGATAAAAAAATAAGATATCAGTCATTCAATTTATAGCAACCCGCTTATTTACTGGGCTTTACATTGGGGTCGGGTTTCTTAGAACTTACCAAATAAACCCCCGTGAAAATAAATAATGCTGCAATCAAAGCCCGGAAGGTTAGCACGTCTTTTCCGAGCATTAAGGCTATGCCTGTAGCAAATAAAGGTTGTAGATAAATGTAAATACTCACTGTAGAACTCGATAATGTTTTAAGGGCAAACACATTAAAAAGATACGCTATAAATGTTGTACACACCACAACAAAAATAACCTGTGCAGTTACTGAAGGAGTAAAAGTTGTCCACTCAATTGCTGAAAACTGGCTAATTCCTGCCGGAACAACAAAGAGCATTCCGGCCGCAAAAACCCATTTTATAACCAGCAAAGCATCGTATTTCCGCATGAGCGGTTTTACGATAACCAAATAAACGGCGTAGCTCGTAGCATTGAAAAATATAAAGAGATTGCCCAGTTCTGTATCGCTACTCAATAGTGATATTTCCCCTTTGCCCAAAATAAGAATGATGGCTCCCGCACCACCAAGCACTACTCCTAAAATACGCCATCTCCCCATGGCTTCCTTAAGTAGAACAGTGCTCATAACCAATACCAGAACGGGATTTACAGTCATAATAATGGCTGCATTTATTGGAGTAGTGAGATTTAAGCCTTCGAAGAAGAAAAGCTGATTTGCCGCTACGCCAAAAACACCGCAAAGCAATACGCGAAACCAATCCTTTCGCTCGATTGTTTGATTGGTTTTCACAAACAAAGAAAGGATAAAGAATAGGGCAGAGGCTCCTACAACTCTAATAAATATAAAGCCACGCGGTAAAATGTAATGTGGCATTACTTCTTTGGCCACAATATAATTGAGACCGTAAATGAGTGCTACAATCAGTAGCGCAAGGTGTGCTTTTGTGCGTGCCGTCATTACATCTTATGGCGGCAAAGATGATGGTAATTTTTAAATATTTTAGTTAGTCTTTGCTATTCATAATACTGAATGGGGAGTATAATCACCCAAATACTTCATGTAAAGTTATCGACCCGAGGTCATCTCTCTTATCCGAAACAAGGCTTGAGTTCTATTTCTCACATCCAACTTTTCAAACATGTGAAGCATGTGGGTTTTTACTGTGTTTATTGATATGTATAGCTCCTCCGCCATTTCTTTATTGGTTTTTCCGGTTTGAAGAAGTGTCAATATTTCAAATTCACGCTGACTTAAGGGGACCGGAAGGGCTTCATTCACACTTTCCAAATCAGGTTCTGCAAGATCTTTTTCTGATTGTTGTAAGTGATTAAAAATGGCAATCTCGAGCGAGGTCATTAAGTCGATTCCATCAAAGGGTTTTAATAAGTACCCTGCCGGTATAGTCTGCTTTGCTCGGCTTAAAGTTGCTCTATCGGCATGGCTAGTTAAGAATACAATCGGAATCTTCTCACTGCATTTGATCTCTTGTGCCAACTCTATGCCGTCCATTCCTTCGCCCAGATTGATGTCGAGCAAAATGGCATCGGGCAAATTACTTTCCAGGATTTCAAGAGCCTCTTTAGCATTATTGGCTATTGCTAAAACGTTGAAACCGTTTTCTAAGAGGTGCCCTGAAATATCTTCGGCGATTAGCGGTTCATCTTCAACTACAAGAATAGTATATTTTCGGCTCATATTTTTTTATAATTTCCAATGGAGAATAGGACAGAATATCCGTTTTCTGTATTCATATCGAGTTCAGCTTTGAGCTTGTTCTTAAAGGCATTTATCAACTTCGTTCCAAAATTAATGTCCGATACCGAAACTGCACTTTGACCCACACCATTATCGCTTATGTGCAAATTTAATCGTTCGTTTTCTTCATTCAATTTTACGCGTAAAACACCTTCCATGTTTTCAGGGAATGCATACTTCAACGCATTAGTGATTAATTCATTGATGATTATTCCAAGTGGGATAGCGGTATCTACATCGAGCATAATTGGGCTTACATCCACCTCCAATTTCACCAAGTCGTGATCCAGTTTGTAGGCTTTAAATAGATTGGCGCTGAGCTGATTCACGTACTGCTGCATATCAATACTTTTTAAGTCATTTTCGCTGTATAAGTATTGATGTATTAAAGCCATAGACTGGACTCTATGCTTGCTTTCATTTACGGCTTCGAGTGCTTTTTCATCCGAAATTTCTCTGCCTTGAATACTCAGCAAGCTACTAACAACTTGAAGGTTGTTTTTTACGCGGTGATGAATTTCCTTAAGTAGAATTTCGCGATCGTGAAGGGCAGTTACAATGGTTTCGTTTTTGCCTTGCAGTATCCTTGCTGTGCGCTGCTCTTTTCTATAGCGATAAAAGGCAAACCAAGCTGCAAGCGAAAGAATAGTGGCTATAAACATCAGAAATCTTCGCTGATTATTTCCTGCCTTGGCGATAAGTTGCTGCTCTACACTTGCTAGCTGCAATTCAGTAATTTGACGTTCTTTACGTTCGGTTTCATACTTTTTTTCTAAATCATTGGTTTGTGCAATAAGCTTTAGATTGGTTAGCGAGTCGTTCATCGCAAAAAACTTATTGCTAAAAATATAAGCCTGCTTATAATTTCCATTAGCAGCATAGACTGCAGCTTTATCAGAATAAATTCTTTTTAAATATTCTATTGACCTCAGTTCGAGAGCGAGATTTTCGGCGCGATCTAAAAAACGCAGTGCCTTTGCTAATTCGCCTGTGCTCGTATAGATTTCCGCTAGACCGATATTTATTACTACTTCACTTCCTTTATCCGTATTTCCGGTTAAGATCAAGGCTTCCTTAAAATAGTACAGTGCAGAATCTACATTATTTTCTTCGCGGTTTACAATTCCCAAATTTATCATGGCATGCGATTTAAGGTCTTGATTATCAATTTCTCTACCAATCGATAGCGCCTCCCATAAATGATGTTTTATAGAGTCTTTTCTATTGAGGTGCTTTTCGGTAATAGCTATGTTTATTAGGCTGGCAGCTATTCCCTGCTTGTTGTTTTTCTCAACTTCAATTTTGTAAGAACGATAAAAGTAGGAGTACGCAGTTTCAAAATTATTTTGGGTTCTGAAAATGATTGCCATATTATTATATGTATTTTCGAGTCCAACACCGCCGATACTCTCACGAATTGGAATAACCTTAAAGTAAAGTTTTATAGCTTCTTCGTTCTGTCCGGAAATTTCTTTTAAAATGGCCAGCATCTCCAACGACACCGCTTTCCAGTAAGGATCATTTAATTTATTTGCACGTTCGATTGCTTTTTGAACATAAAAATTGGCGCTGTCGATATTTGTAGCCGAATACTCCCATGCGAGGTCATTGTATATTTCTGTCAGTTTTGGCAGATCGACAGTTTTGGTCAGGTTAGCCTTTAGCCGTATGATCGCATCAGGTTCTGATTGGCTATGACCTGCAATCCCATGGAGTAGTATTAACAGAAGTAAAAGTTTTCGCAAGACGAATAATTGGTTTGAACTGCCTAAAATAGAAATCTGTTGATGATTTTAAAATGCTTGGGAGAAGAAAACTTCAAAAAAAAACTGTTTTGTGATTTTTAGGTCAAATCTGCAACAGATTTCCCGACATGTGTTCCCAACGCAATTCCCATACCACCAAATCGAAATGCAGCAATCGCCGAGGGGCCAACCCGCTCTAGAATTACATTTTTACTTTTACCGACTCCCATAATACCACTCCATATTTGCTCAATTTCAAAATGGGTGTTCGGCAAGATCACAGTACCCATTAAGCTTTTAAGATAGTCTGTTATTTGATCTGTATTGCCCATTTCATATGTGGTTTCACCTTTCTTATCCAAATCTCTTCCGCCGCCAAGCAAAATACGGTTATCAATATTTCTGAAATAATTGTAACCGCAATTATGGTGAAAACATCCTTTAATTTTCAAATCTTTAATCGGTTTGGTAATGATTACTTGCGCTCTGGCTGGTTTTACGTCCCTTTCGGGAAATAGCTTGCCGGCAAATCCATTTGTTGCCACTACTACCGTCCCGGTTTCGATGTCTCCAAAATTTGTTTTTAAAACGGGTTTTTCTAAAGTGTGATTTATTTCATTAACATTCACACCATTATAAATTTCTACTCCTTCATTTCGCGCAAGCAAGAGCATGCTTTTCATCATCAGTCCGGTATCAATTGTTCCTTCAAAAGTATTGGTAATCATATGGTCTACATTTGAAAATCCAAAATCACGAATAAGATGATCGCTACTTTCAAATGCATAAGCTCCGATCAAATCTCGCATGATTCGATTCACAAAATCGAGGTTATGCATACAATCCGCATAAATTTCACGTTCTTTACCTGTGAAAACTTCAAACCCCTTTGTTGGAATGTATCCCGTATTTTTATCTGTCAGTAATTCGCGTAAAGCACGTAAGCCGTTGAATCTATTTTTTACAAGATCGAAAACAGATTCGGCCGAGGATGATTTCAAATCGTCCATGATTTCAGACATGCTTCCAAAGCAGGCAAACCCCGCATTTTTTGTACTTGCTCCGCTTGGCAGCATTCCGCGTTCCAGAATCGTAACCCGCGCTTTGGGATACTTTCTTTTTATGAAAATGGCAGATGTAAGCCCCGTTATACCGCTTCCTACAACTGTAAAATCCCAATAATTCCAAAAATGCTTTTTCTCCCAGTAACTAAACGCTGCCATAATCGTTATATTAACTCTATTAATATGATCGAAAGAAACAGAAAATTCTTCGATCTTTGCAACCAATGAGCTACCTGCAAGGCCCATTTTTAAATAACCGCTATATTAGAGCAACCATAGCCCTAGTGGTGCTGTGGCTTGCAATACTAGCCCCTGCGCATATGTTTGCGCAAGATGACCTGAATGTACACGGCGTCGTGTCAAATGCCATAACCTCCTCAAAAATAGCTGATGTAATGGTTACGGTGAAGAAAAACGGATCTTCTCACAATACATTTTCTACCCGTGCCAATGGGAAATACGAGTTTTATCTCGATTGTAACGCCAGCTACGAATTTATTTTTGAAAAGTCAGGATTTGTTACCCGATCCATAATAATTGATGCCAGGAATGTTCCCCAAGAGGTAATTGGTGCCGGAATAATCATGCCTACTGATATGAGCATGTTTGAAATTACGGAGGCCATGGAAAATGAAGACCTATCGGTTTTCAATCAGCCTATTGGTAAGGCTAAATTCGATCCTGCTCAAGGCGATTTGGTGTGGGATTTCACCTATACAAATAAAGTAAAAAGCGAGATTAATACCTTTATGCGCGATGTCGAAAAGCGTCAAAAGGAAATGGACAAAGAGGCAAGCGCTGCCGAAAAAGAAGCTGCTGCCAATGAAGCCAAGTTTATCAAATTTGTGAAAGATGGTGAGGCAGCCATGAAAAAAGACCGATTTCAAGATGGTGTGCTCAACTTTAAGGCTGCGTTGGAAATCAAGCCCGACGATAAAGCAGTTAAAGATTTGTTGGACGACGCTGAAACGAAACTCACCGCCCAGAAAGCCAAAGAAAAACTAGATTCTGAATACGCCGCAGCCCTAGATGCCGGCGATGGGTTTATGCGCACAGAAGAATTTCAGAATGCAATAGACAAATACCAAGAAGCACTCGACCTAAAGCCCGGTGAGAAATATCCTACCGATCAAATAGCATCCGCTACAAAGACAATGGAGGATCGACTTGCAAACCGAGCAAAACAGGAGGAGTTTGACGCACTTATGTCCGAAGGCGAGAAATTGTTTGCCGATAAGAAATATGAAGAATCCTTGGCGAAATATACAGCCGCTCAAAAGGTTATATCCGATAATGCCGAAGTTGCCAAAAGAATTACTGACGTAAAAGCCGCGATAGCAAATAAAGAAGCGCTTGCAGCTCAACAAGCAAAATACGATGGACTTATTGCTTCTGCCGATCAAAATTTTAAGGCTGAGAAATACGAAGCTGCATTAACAGATTACAAAGCCGCCAGTGCCTTGCTTCCCGACGAAGCTTATCCCGCAGAGCGAATTACCGCTACCGAAGAAAAAATTGCCGCGCTGGCAAATGCAGCCAAACAAAAACAGGCGTTCGACAAATTGGTTGATGAGGGAGATAAAGCAGTTTTAGCGGCCAAGTATCAAATCGCAATCGATAAATACACCGAGGCTCTTTCATTAATAGCGGATGATTCTGCTGTAAAAGCAAAGCTTGAAGAGGCTAAAGATATTCTTGCTGAAAATCAGGCTGCTGCGGAGAAAAAAGAAGCGTATGACGCTCTAATAATTGAAGCAGACGGCTTGTACAAAAATGAAGATCTTGCCTCTGCAAAATCGAAGTACGAAGAAGCGCGGAAGTTAATTCCTGAAGAAACATACCCACTCGATCAAATTACAAAAATCGACAAACGCTTAAAAGAACTTGCCGAATCAGAAGAAGCACAAAAATCGTATGATGCTGCTATGGCCGCCGGAAATGCAGCAGTGGGTGAAAGTAAATTTTCTGAGGGGATAAGTCAGTTTGAAATTGCGCTCGGGATTTTCCCCAAAGATGTAAGCGCTACCGCAGCACTGGAAAATGCAAAATCACTTCAAAAAGAGCATGCTGCGAATCAGCAGATGCAGGCAGCTTATGAAGAAAAGCTTGCTTCGGCTGATGCCAAAATGGCCAACGAAGTGTTTGCAGAGGCACGTGCTGACTACTTAGCGGCACAAAAGATTAAACCCGAGGAGACATACCCACAATCGCAAATTGATCTTATTGATGCCACGCTCGCAAAACGTGAAGCAGATGCAGCTAAGGCCGCGGAAGAGGAAGCTCTCGAAGCAGAATTTCAAGGATTTATAACAGCAGGAGACAAGGCGATAGGAAAAGAAGATTATGCCGAGGCGATTGCCCGCTACGGAGATGCGCTTGGTGTAAAACCCGGCGACGCTATCGCTCAAGCTAAACTAGACGATGCAAAAGCAGCTCAAAAGACAAAACAACAAGCATCCGAAATTAATGAACAGTATGCCATCTGGGTTAAGCGAGGAGATGATAAGCTTAACGAAGATGCGCTACAAGATGCAATAGCTGCATACCGTGAATCATTAGACTTAAAGTCGGATGAAAAATATCCACAAGATCAAATAAAACTTATTGAAGAACGGATTGCTGCCAAAGCCGAAGCTGAAGCCGATGCTGCGGCTAAAGCAAAGTCCGAGCAGGTAAATGCGCTTATTCTCGAAGGAGATAATTTGGTGAAAGAACAAGCGTATGAGAATGGAATTGTAAAGTATAATGAAGCATTAGCGATATTGCCCGATCGTGGTGATATTCAACCAAAAATTGATGCCGCAATGAGCAAAATGCTCGCGTTTCAGGAAGCTGCCGGTATCGATGAGGCATACAATTCAGCTATAAAAGATGCCGACATTCAATTTGGTCAGAAAAACTGGCAACGTTCAATTTCCGGCTATGAGCAAGCATTGAAAATAAAATCGGAGGAGATATATCCTAAAGATCAAATCGAGTTGATAAACATCAAAATTGCCGATGAAGAGGCTGCCGCTGAATTGGAAAGGCAACAAAGAATTCAGGCAGAATTTGATGGTTTTATTTCGGATGGAGACAAGTCATTTAAAAAGAATCGATACGAAGATGCGCTCGCTCAATATGAAGATGCACTTTCGCTAATCCCCACAAGCGAATTAGCTTTATCCAAAATAGGAGAGGTGAATGAGTTGCTGGGAGAAATGGACAAAGAACGAGCGGAACAAAAAAAATACGATAAATACATTACGGAGGCAGATGCGCTTTTCGATGAAACGAGCTATGAGATGGCGAGGTTGAAGTACTTAGATGCTAAGGATTTAAAACCCAATGAGAAGTACCCTGAAAAGCGAATTACCGAGATTGATATTCTATTGGAAAAATTGAGATTGGAAGCTTTGGCTAATGAAGCCGATGCACAGGATCAAGAATACCGTGATGCGCTTAAAAACGGTGACGATCTTGTGCTGAAAAAAAACTATAACGAAGCTATAGAGGCATTTGAATCTGCGCTGGAAATTAAACCGGATGAGATTTATCCAACGCGGCAAATTGAACGGATAAACCTATTAGTAAAAGCGAAAGAGGAAGCAGAACAAGCCGAGAAAGAGCGTCTCGCCGCAGCTGAAAAAGCAAAAGTTCAGAAACCAAAGCGGAGCAATGAACAACTAAGCAGGGTGAACACAAACTCGGAAGACCAGGCGGAGCAGTTTATGCGTGACGCACGGGAGGCACAGGAAAACGAGAAATACGAGCGTATTAAAAAGCTTAAAGCCCAACAAGCAGAGAATATTGAAAATAGGGAATTGGATTCTAAGGCCAAAAGGGATGCTGAATACACACGGCTTACTGAAATGAAATCGGAGGCCGGGAATCAATTTGCGGAAGCAAAAGCGATAAGCGAGAATAAAATCGAAAATTCAAGACGGTATAAAGAAGCCATTATACAGAGCGAAGAAATACGATCGGAGACGCAATCAATACTTGTAAGAGAGAATTTTGCCAATATTCAAAATGATGCAAAGCAACATAGCGAATGGATGAGTGATAGGGAGAGCCAACGCGATGAAGAAATTCAAAAGCAAATTAAACTCAAACAAGACCAATTGGAAATGATCCGGGAATGGAGTTATGCGAGCGAAGAGAAAAGAATCCAAATGAACGGGAGAATTCAAGAAGCAGCTGCAGAGAGATATTCTGAAAATAAGCGAGCTGAAGAGTTGAGAATGGAAAACACGGCGCGACTTAAGGAACAAGAAGACGAGGTAATGGAGCAACGAGCCGCATTGGAGAAAAGAAACTTGGAGGATATTCGAAAGAAAACCGCTGAAAATAAGGCTGATGAAATGGCGTGGGCCGAAACAAACAGCCAAAAAAACGAGAACAAAGTAAAAGCCGGTGCCCAACAGTTGAATGAAGAAAAAGACCGTTACAGCAATGCGCTTAAAGATGCTGAAATGTTTGCTGATAAGAGACGTGCTGAATCGGCTGAAGAGTTACGAAAACTAAATAAAAGCGAGCCCAAAGCATACGACGAATATTTTAGAAGTCACCTTGCGGAAAATTATCCGGCGGGAGTTAGTGAAGAGAGCTCTACGCTTGGAAATAAGGTGATTATAACCCGAATTGTGGTGAGAGGAAATAAAGGAGATGAGTATAAAAAAGTGCTGGATATAGCCGGAAATTATTATTTCAAAAACGGTCAGTCAGTTTCTGAACACACTTGGAATAGAGAAACAATTCAGTCATATAAGAATGCAAAAGATTAATACAATGAGTGATTCAACCAACCTCCGTAAAGGGAAGGTGAAATTTTATATCGATGAAAAACTTTATGGATTTCTAAACGATTTGGAAACCGACAAAGAAATCTATATTCCCGTTGCCGGACTTATAGATGAAATTAGAAAAAACAATATTGTAACGTACCGCGAGGCTGAAGGGGAAAATGGAGTGGAGGCTGTAGATGTTAGGGTGGTTAAACGATAATAAGATTTTTTTTGTTAGGTGTTAACGCCGGCCTACCTAATTAGAAGAAGAGTCTGTGGATAAGAGGGTTTCCATACATTTGAGTCACTAACCGGAGCTCGAAAATCAGAGAGAGTGCGTATGTATTATTCTGCAGGGCAAAACCACCTGTAGATTACTTGCTTACAGTTTGTAAAGTCCCATTCGCTTAGTAGTAGATTTTAATTAAAATGACGGGCTTTTATGTTGCGTTTTTAAGAAAATAACTTCTACTTAAAGGTGGTCTGAGCCCCTGGTTAATAATAGGCAAACTCAGGTTGCTAGATCGATGATCTCGCAAATGCAATTTATGCAAATTTGCAACATTGAAAAAATGTTCAGAATAAACCACTTACTTATTTCTCCATCTCTTCAAACCGATTTAAAAATCCTTCGATTTGATCAACTGCAATATCCTTAGCGCGAATAATATGATTTTCGTCTAGCAGAAAC